>OBHX01000105.1_pt1 | contig 82255 bp, 74 predicted proteins | sample 1519331 | NCBI WGS metagenome assembly OBHX01 (sample SAMEA2602897, study PRJEB22501) | metagenome
TAGAGCGCACGCCTGATAAGCGTGAGGTCGGTGGTTCGAGTCCACTCGTGCCCATAATATTTTTGGAGAATTACTCAAGAGGCTGAAGAGGACGGTTTGCTAAATCGTTAGGTCGGGTAACTGGCGCGGGGGTTCGAATCCCCCATTCTCCGTATGTAAGGAGTGTAGCGATAGCTATCTCCTTTTCTGTTATCTGTGAATCTTGTGTGATAGATATTGTATCTATTTTGGAGTAGAGTGAATCATATGAAAAAATCCAAATTTCTTATTATGACTGCTGTTTTGATAATAATAACTTCTGTACTTTTGGTTACTACTCGTTCTTTAGGTGTGGTGAATGCAACTTCTAATGTTGTTTCTATTTTGGATAATATTATTTCAAAACCATTTAATTTTTTGGTGGATGTTAAATCGGATTTGACTGATTTATCACGGACATATAAAGAAAACAAGCAATTAAAAAAAGCTTTATTTAAAGCAGAAGAACAATCTGCTGATTCAGCTTCATTAAAAGATGAAAATGCTCAATTAAGACAGCTATTAGAAATGAAAAATCTTTATGAGTCAAAAAAAACGGTTTCATCTGATGTTATTACGCGTATGCCGGTTTCTTGGTTATCTGAATTAACTGTCAATGCTGGTCGTCAAAATGGGATTCAAAATACAATGCTGGCGGTGGCAAATGGTGGCTTGATTGGTAGTGTGAAAGATGTCGCTTCTCATTCTAGCCGAGTAAATCTTTTAACCAATAATAAAAATGTTGATAATATTTCAGTAAAAATTCAAACGGAGACAAGCACAATTTATGGTGTGATTGTTGGCTACAGTAAAGAAAAATCTGCTTTTATTATCAGTCAGTTAAATAGTTCGGATACCATTAAAAAAGGTGAGAAAGTTGTGACCAGTGGTTTAGGAACGTACAACATTCCTAATATTCCGGTTGGAACAGTCCTTTCTGTTACTGAAAAATCGGACCATTTAACAAAAGAAGTCTTTGTAAAACCAAGTGCGGATTTGTCAGATATTCGTGTGGTGACATTAGTAGGAAATTGATATGAAATTTTTTAAAAGCTACATTTTACCCTTTTTGGCTTTATTTGTTGTGATGTTAGTAGATGGCCATCTTTCAAATCTTTTGACTAATTTATTTCCAAATAATATCCACTTACTAAGTCATCTTTTGCTTATCTTTATTTTGTATATTTCGATAAATCTTTCAGAAAATACTAATTTTATCATGTTGCTGTTAATTGGTTTGTTGTATGATGCATATTATTTTCATATTATCGGCATTTCGACACTATTGTTGCCTTTAGCGGGGATTGTTATTAGTAAATATAATTCTGTTTTGATGTCTAATCGAGTTAGTCGCTTTTTAACAGTTGCCATTTTAGTATTTTTCTTTGAGGTGGCTACGTTCGCTTTGGCAAATGTTACCCATCTAATTCAAATGTCTTTTGCAGATTTTGTCGTTTATACAATTGCTCCGACAATGGTCTCAAATTTACTATTCTTTTTGTTGCTTCAACCAATTTTGGAGAAGATATATTTATGATAAGATTTTATGATGAATTGGAAATAGAAATGTAATAAAGGCGTAACATACTCAGCGCCTTTTTTTGTTATACTTATAATTGTCTTATTGAATAGGAGTATAATCATTTATGAAGAAAAAATTACTTACATCAATCTTATTAAGTACAATGGTTCTTGCACAGGGAGCGTCTCTTGTAAATGTACATGCAGATTCTACTGATGACAAGATTGCTGCACAAGATAGTAAAATTAATAGTTTGAATGATCAACAAAAATCAGCTCAAGCTCAAGTAGATCAAATTCAAGCTCAAGTTTCATCTATTCAATCTCAACAAGAAAAATTGAAAGCTGAAAACGAAAAACTTCAAGCTGAATCAACAAAATTATCGGCTGAAATCGAAACGTTGTCTAAGAATATTGTAGCGCGTAATGAATCATTGGCTAACCAAGCACGTAGTGCTCAAACGAGCGGTACGGCTACAAGCTATATCAATACAATTGTAAATTCAAAATCAATTACAGAAGCTATCTCACGTGTTTCTGCTATGAGCGAAATCGTTTCAGCAAACAACAAAATGTTGGAACAACAAAAACAAGATAAAAAAGCTATTTCTGAAAAACAAGTAGCCAATAATGAAGCGATAAATACTGTTATCGCAAATCAACAAACACTTGCAAATGATGCAAAAACATTGTCTACTAAGCAAGCTGAACTAAAAGCAGCGCAGTTGAATCTTGCTGCAGAAAAAGCAACTGCTGAAGGTGAAAAGAACTCATTGTTGGCACAAAAAGCAGCAGCACAAAAGGCAGCTGAAGAGGCAGCAGCACAAGAAGCAGCTTATAAAGCACAACAAGCAGCGCAAGAACAAGCTGTAGCTTCTTCTGCTAATACAAGTTTTGCAGCCCAAGTACAAGCTGTAAACAACAATAGTGGTGCAGCAGCTACTCCAACTCAAACAAATGTGACGCAACAAGCAGCAACTACTACTAGAACTGTGAGTCGTCCTACATATAGTTCATCTGCTTCAACTTATCCAGTTGGTCAATGTACATGGGGAGCAAAAACATTAGCTCCGTGGGCTGGTGATTATTGGGGTAATGGAGCTCAATGGGCAGCAAGTGCGGCTGCAGCTGGTTTCCGTACAGGTTCAACACCTCAAGTAGGTGCAATCATTTCATGGAACGATGGTGGTTATGGACACGTTGCTGTTGTAACAGCTGTTCAATCAGCTACAAGTATTCAAGTATCTGAAGCAAACTATGCAGGTAATCAAGCTATTGGAAATTATCGTGGTTGGTTCAATCCAGCTGCTGCAGGACAAGGTTCATTTACTTACATCTATCCAAATTAATGAATAGAAAGATAAAAAGCGCATCTTGCGTTTTTTATTTTTGATTGAAAAATTCACTAAAAAGGGTTACAATGTTAGATGGAGAAATTTGTAACTGATTTACAAAGAAACGAATATATACTGGAGGAAATCATGTCGTTTTCTGATTTAAAGCTCTTTGCTCTTTCGTCTAACCAGGAACTGGCTGAACGCGTTGCTCAAGAGATTGGTATGGAGCTTGGGAAGTCAACTGTGCGCCAATTTTCTGATGGGGAGATTCAAGTAAATATCGAAGAATCTATCCGCGGAAAACATGTTTTTATCTTGCAGTCAACGAGCTCGCCCGTCAATGATAATTTGATGGAAATTTTAATCATGGTGGATGCTTTAAAGCGTGCAAGTGCTGAATCAATCAATGTTGTAATGCCTTATTATGGCTATGCTCGTCAAGACCGAAAGGCACGTGCTCGTGAACCAATTACTTCAAAATTGGTTGCAAATATGTTGCAAGTGGCTGGTGTTGATCGTTTGCTGACAATTGATTTGCATGCGGCTCAAATTCAAGGATTTTTTGATATTCCAGTAGATCATCTTATGGGGGCTCCTCTCATTGCGGATTATTTTGAACGTCGTGGGATGACAGGTAGCGATTATGTAGTTGTTAGTCCTGACCACGGTGGTGTGACGCGCGCTCGTAAATTAGCTGAATTTTTGAAAACACCGATTGCTATTATTGATAAGCGACGTAGTGTAGATAAGATGAATACGAGTGAGGTAATGAATATCATCGGTAAAGTGGAAGGCAAAACTTGTATTTTAATTGACGATATGATTGATACAGCTGGGACAATTTGCCATGCTGCTGATGCGCTTGCTGAGGCAGGTGCGGTAGAAGTTTATGCAAGCTGTACTCATCCAGTACTTTCGGGTCCTGCTATGGATAATATTCAGAAATCAGCGATTAAAAAATTGGTCGTGTTAGATACAATTTATTTGCCGGAAGAGCGTTTAATTGATAAAATTGAACAGATTTCGATTGCTCATCTTTTGGCAGAGGCAATTGTGCGTATTCATGAAAAACGCCCCCTTTCGCCATTATTTGAAACTTTAACGGCTCTTTAATGTAAGAATATCTAGATAGGAATCACTCTGATAGCTGGAGTGATTCTTTTGCTTCAATCAGATGATAAGTGATGAATTTTCTCAATATTATGATATTTTTGCTATGACTTAGGTTTTATAGTATAATAGTTCTATCAGATTTTGGAGGTAAGATATGGATTTGGCGAAACGTTTTAACAAAAATTTAGATAAAATTGAAGTCTCTTTGATTCGGCAATTTGATCAATCTATTTCGAGCATTCCTGGAGTTCTTCGTTTGACATTGGGAGAGCCTGATTTTACAACTCCAGATCATGTAAAAGAGGCTGCAAAAGCGGCGATTGATGCAAATGAGAGCCATTATACAGGCATGAGTGGGTTGTTAGCATTGCGTCAGGCAGCTAGTCAATTTGTGAAAGAAAAATACAATCTTTCTTATGACCCTGAAACAGAAATTTTAGTGACAATTGGAGCGACAGAAGCTCTATCTGCGACATTGACAGCTATCTTAGAAGAAGGAGATAAGGTACTGTTGCCTGCACCTGCTTATCCGGGTTATGAGCCGATTGTCAATCTTGTGGGAGCAGAGATTGTCGAAATTGATACGACAGAAAATGACTTTGTTTTAACACCTGATATGTTAGAAAAAGCGATTTTAGAGCAAGGAAATCAGCTTAAAGCAGTGATTTTAAATTATCCAGCTAATCCGACAGGAGTGACTTATTCACGAGAACAAATGACTGCGTTAGCCGATGTATTGAAAAAGTATGATGTCTTTGTTGTTTGTGATGAAGTGTATTCTGAGTTGACTTATACCGATCAGCCACATGTATCTATTGCAGAATTTTTACCGGAGCAAACGATTGTGATCAATGGTCTGTCTAAATCGCATGCGATGACAGGTTGGCGTCTAGGCTTCACCTTTGCTCCAGCTGCTTTTACGGCTCAATTGATTAAAAGTCACCAATACTTGGTGACAGCTGCAAACACGATGGCTCAATTTGCAGGAGTGGAGGCATTGACAGCAGGTAAAGATGATGCAGAGCCGATGAAAAGGGAATATATTGAGCGTCGTGATTACATTATCGAAAAGATGACGGAGCTGGGCTTTAAGATTATCAAACCAGATGGTGCGTTTTACATTTTTGCCAAGATTCCAGCTGGCTACAATCAAGATTCTTTTGCTTTTTTGAAGGATTTTGCACAAAAAAAAGCAGTTGCTTTCATTCCTGGTGCTGCTTTTGGTCAGTATGGGGAAGGTTATGTACGTCTTTCTTATGCGGCCGGCATGGATACGATAAAAGAAGCAATGAAGCGGCTTAAGGAATATATGGAGGAGTATGCTGAAATCCATCACAAGTAAAGGTTTGGTTCTCTATAATCGGAATTTCCGAGAAAATGATAAACTGGTCAAAATTTTCACAGAGCAAGCTGGTAAGCGAATGTTTTTCGTGAAACATGCTAGAAATTCTAAGTTGAATCCGGTTGTCCAACCATTGGTAGTGGCAGATTTTTTGATGAAAATAAATGATGACGGTTTGAGTTATATTGATGATTATCAAGGGGTCACAGTTTTCCAGCATATCAATCATGATTTGTTTACAATGGCTTATGCGACTTATGTGGTAGCTCTAGCGGACGCTAGTATTCAGGATAATGAAATAGATTCGGCTCTCTTTGCTTTTTTGCAAAAAACGTTGGAGCTGATGGAACAGGGCTTGGATTATGAGGTACTGACCAATATTTTTGAAATTCAAATTTTGTCACGTTTTGGTGTTTCTTTTAATTTCCATGAATGCTGCTTTTGCCACCGTGTAGGGTTGCCGTTTGATTTTTCTTTTACTTATAACGGTGTTTTATGCCCAGAACATTACAACCAAGATGAGAGACGGAGTCATCTGGATCCTAACATTCCTTACTTATTAGACCAATTTCAAGCGGTTCAATATAGTGAACTGGAGACCATTTCTTTGAAGCCTGAATTGAAAAGACAATTGCGAAAAGTGATTGATCAAATTTATGAAGAATATGTTGGGATTCATCTAAAGCCCAAAAAATTTATTGATTCTCTGGGAGACTGGGGAGAAATTTTAAAGAACAAGGAGTCGAAATGAAAAAAATAGCAATTGATGCCATGGGTGGCGATTATGCTCCACAATCTATCGTAGAGGGAGTCAATCAAGCACTGAACGATTTTTCGGATATTGAAGTCATTCTTTATGGAGATGAAGCAAAAATCAAGCAATATTTAAAGGCAACTGAGCGGGTTCGTATTGTTCATACAGATGAAAAAATCAATTCAGATGATGAGCCAACTAAAGCAATTCGCAAGAAGAAAAATGCCAGTATGGTGCTAGCGGCAAAGGCAGTAAAGGATGGAGAAGCTGATGCGATACTTTCTGCCGGAAATACAGGAGCGCTCTTGGCTGCGGGATTTTTCATTGTTGGTCGTATCAAGAATATTGACCGTCCGGGTTTGATGTCCACATTACCAACGACAGATGGCAAAGGCTTTGATATGTTGGATTTGGGGGCTAATGCGGAAAATACAGCTCATCATTTGCATCAGTATGCTATTTTAGGGTCATTTTATGCTGAAAATGTCCGTGGAATCAACCAACCACGTGTAGGGCTTTTAAACAATGGGACAGAAGCAAGTAAGGGGGATCCCTTGCGGAAAGAAGTGTATGATTTGTTAGCAGCGGACGCCTCGCTAAATTTTATTGGAAATGTGGAAGCGCGTGATTTAATGGATCATGTGGCAGACGTTGTGGTAGCGGATGGCTTTACAGGTAATGCTGTGTTGAAAGCCATGGAGGGAACAGCCATGGGGATTATGAGCCAGCTCAAGAAATCCATTTTGGACGGTGGCTGGAAAGCAAAACTAGGTGCAGTGTTGCTGAAAGATAGTCTAAAGTCTTTGAAGAGTAGTTTAAATTATTCTGATGTAGGCGGTGCTGTTTTATTTGGAGTAAAAGCACCTGTTGTTAAAACACATGGAGCGAGCGATGCAAAAGCAGTTTATAGCACGATTCGCCAAATTCGTACGATGTTGGAAACAGATGTTGTCGGAGAAGCAGTAAACGAATTTTCGGGAGAGGCAAAATGACAGAACAAAAAATTTATGAAAAAATTGTAGAAATTATTCAGGAAAGTCGTGGTGAGGAATTTCAAGTTTCTCAAACCCTCAGTTTGAAAGATGACCTGCAAGCAGATTCTGTTGATTTGATGGAATTTATTCTAACTGTGGAGGATGAATTTGGCATTGAAATTTCAGACGAAGATATAGATGAGTTGAAGAATGTGAGTGATGTTGTCGCTTGCGTGCAGAAAAACTTGAACAGAGCATAAAAACGAACATTTTATTGACTAAATAAAGTAAAATATGATAAAACAGCTGAAAATCCAGCTGTTTTTTTTGTGTTTGCGAATATTGTACGGCATTTTCTTGAAAATCTTTTTTGAATATGATAGACTTAAGTCAGAAAAATGTGAAAGGCGAATATTAAAATGACAGGTGATTTGTTATATTCGGGAAAAGCTAAAGATTTATTTTTGACAGATGATGAAAATCTTATTATTGCACATTACAAAGACCAAGCGACCATGCTTAATGGTGCTCGTAAAGAGACGATTAAAGGTAAAGGCGTTCTTAATAATCAAATCTCATCTTTCATTTTTACGAAATTGAATGAAGCAGGTGTGGCAACTCACTTTGTTAAACAATTGTCAGAAACCGAACAATTGAACAAAAAAGTGGATATCATTCCGCTTGAAGTTGTTTTGCGTAATGTCACTGCAGGTTCATTCTCAAAACGCTTTGGTGTTGAAGAAGGAATTAAATTAGATACTCCAATCGTTGAATTTTACTACAAAAATGATGATTTGGATGACCCATTTATCAATGATGAACACGTAAAATTCCTTGGTATTGCAAGTGATGAAGATATTGCTTATATCAAAGCAGAGACACGTCGTATTAATGACCTTTTGAAAGATTGGTTCAGCCAAATTGGTCTGAATTTGATTGATTTCAAATTGGAATTTGGTAAAGACAAAGATGGCAACATTATTCTTGCGGATGAATTTTCACCAGATAACTGCCGTCTTTGGGATGCTGAAGGTCACCACATGGATAAAGATGTTTTTCGTCGTGATTTAGGTAGTTTGACAGATGTTTACGAAGTTGTCCTTGAAAAACTCAAAGGGCTTAACTAAAAACTGTGATTTCTAATTAAGTAGAAAGAAGAATTCTAAAAAGGGTAAAAAATGAATAAACGAATTTTCGTTGAGAAAAAATCAAATTTTAACATTAAGGCTCAGGCGCTTGTTAAAGAACTCAAACACAATCTTCAATTAACGAGTTTAACCGATTTGCGTATTATTCAAGTGTATGATGTGTTTGGCTTGGCAGATTCGCTTTTTGAGCGTGCTGAAAAGCACATCTTCTCTGAACAGGTAACTGATACTATTTTGGCTGAAAGTGATGTGGTTGCTGAACTTGCTAACTATACTTTCTTTGCCATCGAATCACTTCCAGGTCAATTTGATCAGCGTGCGGCTTCATCACAAGAAGCATTACTCCTTCTTGGCAGCAGTAATGATGTAACGGTTAATACAGCTCAACTTTATCTTGTTAACAAAGATATTGATACAGCTGAACTTGATGCGGTTAAGAATTATCTTCTTAATCCAGTAGATTCTCGTTTTAAAGATATTACGACAGGAATTGCACCGCAAGCATTTTCAGAGTCGGACAAAACGATTCCAAATCTTGATTTCTTCAAGACTTATACAGCGGCTGAATTTGCTGATTATAAAACTGAGCAAGGTTTGGCAATGGAAGTGGATGACCTTGTCTTCATCCAAGATTATTTCAAATCCATCGGGCGCGTGCCAACGGAAACAGAATTGAAAGTGTTGGATACTTACTGGTCAGACCATTGCCGCCACACAACTTTTGAAACTGAGCTGAAGCATATTGATTTCTCATCGTCTAAATTCCAAAAACAATTGCAAGCAACTTATGATAAATATATTGCTATGCGTGCTGAACTTGGACGTTCTGAAAAGCCGCAAACGCTTATGGATATGGCAACTATTTTTGGTCGTTACGAGCGTGCCAATGGCCGTTTGGATGACATGGAAGTATCAGACGAGATCAATGCTTGTTCGGTTGAAATCGAAGTTGATGTGAACGGTGTTAAAGAACCATGGCTTTTGATGTTCAAGAATGAAACACACAATCACCCAACAGAAATTGAACCATTTGGTGGTGCCGCAACGTGTATCGGTGGTGCAATCCGCGACCCATTGTCAGGACGTTCTTATGTTTATCAAGCAATGCGTATTTCAGGTGCTGGTGATATTACAACACCAATTTCAGAAACACGTCTTGGTAAATTGCCACAACAAGTGATTTCTAAGACAGCGGCACATGGTTATTCTTCATATGGGAATCAAATCGGTCTTGCCACAACTTACGTTAAAGAATACTTCCACCCAGGATTCGTCGCTAAACGTATGGAACTTGGTGCCGTTGTCGGTGCAGCTCCTAAAGGGAATGTTGTCCGTGAAAAACCAGAAGCAGGCGATGTGGTAATCCTTCTTGGCGGTAAAACAGGTCGTGACGGTGTTGGTGGTGCAACTGGTTCATCTAAGGTCCAAACCGTTGAATCTGTTGAAACAGCTGGCGCAGAAGTTCAAAAAGGGAATGCTATTGAAGAACGGAAGATTCAACGTCTTTTCCGCAATGGTAATGTGACGCGTCTTATTAAAAAATCAAACGACTTTGGTGCTGGTGGTGTCTGTGTGGCAATTGGTGAATTAGCTGACGGTCTTGAAATCGACCTTAACAAAGTGCCTTTGAAATACCAAGGGCTTAACGGAACTGAAATTGCCATTTCTGAATCACAAGAACGGATGGCTGTTGTGGTTCGTCCGAAAGATGTTGAGGCTTTCGTGGCAGAATGTCATAAAGAAAATATTGACGCGGTAGTGGTTGCCACAGTTACTGAAAAACCAAATCTTGTTATGACTTGGAATGGTCAAACAATCGTTGATATTGAACGTCGTTTCCTTGATACAAACGGTGTGCGCGTGGTGGTTGATGCTAATGTCGTTGACAGTCAAGTTGACATGCCAGAACAACGTACCACTTCAGCTGCGACACTTGAATCTGATACTGTAAATGTTCTTTCTGACCTTAACCATGCTAGTCAAAAAGGTTTACAAACCATCTTTGATAGCTCTGTTGGTCGTTCAACGGTTAACCATCCGATTGGTGGTCGTTATCAAATCACACCAACAGAAAGTTCAGTTCAAAAACTTCCTGTTCAAAACGGTGTAACAACAACAGCGTCAGTTATGGCACAAGGGTTCAACCCTTATATTGCTGAATGGTCACCATATCATGGTGCAGCTTATGCTGTTATCGAAGCAACAGCGCGTTTGGTGGCAACAGGTGCGAATTGGTCTAAAGCACGTTTCTCTTATCAAGAGTATTTCCAACGTATGGACAAACAAGCTGAACGCTTTGGACAACCAGTTTCAGCTCTTCTTGGTTCAATCGAAGCGCAATTGCAATTTGGTTTGCCATCAATCGGTGGTAAAGACTCCATGTCAGGGACTTTTGAAGAATTGACAGTACCGCCAACATTGGTTGCCTTTGGTGTGACAACAGCAGATAGTCGTAAAATTCTTTCGCCAGAATTTAAAGCAGCTGGTGAATACATTTACTACATTCCAGGGCAAGCTATTTCACAAGAGATTGATTTTGATTTGATTAAAGCTAATTTTGCTAAATTTGAAGCGATTCAAAAAGCACACCATGTCACATCAGCTTCAGCTGTTAAATATGGTGGTGTGATTGAAAGCTTGGCACTTGCAGCTTTTGGTAACCATATCGGTGCAAAAGTAGAGCTGGCAGAGCTTGTGACTAGCTTGACAGCACAACTTGGCGGTTTTATCTTTACATCTGCTGAAAAAATTGCTGATGTTGTGAAAATCGGTGAAACAAGATCTGACTTTACACTTACTGTCAACGGTGTCAACCTGTCTGCTGCGAAATTACTTGCAGCTTTTGAAGGCAAGTTGGAAGATGTTTATCCAACTGAGTTTGAACAGTCAACAATTCTTGAAGAAGTGCCTGTTGTGGTATCTGATGCTGTTATTAAAGCTAAAGAAAGAATTGAGCAGCCGCTTGTTTATATTCCTGTTTTTCCTGGCACTAATTCAGAATATGATTCAGCCAAGGCTTTTGAGAAAGAAGGAGCTGCTGTCAGCATGATACCATTTGTAACCCTCAATGAAGAAACTATCGCTGCTTCGGTTGACACTATGGTTGACAACATTGTCAAGGCTAACATTATCTTCTTTGCAGGCGGTTTCTCAGCTGCTGATGAACCAGACGGTTCTGCTAAATTCATCGTTAACATCTTGTTAAACCAAAAAGTCCGCGCAGCGATTGATAGCTTTATTGAAAAAGGCGGGCTGATTATCGGTATCTGTAATGGATTCCAAGCGCTTGTGAAATCAGGCCTACTTCCATACGGTAACTTTGAAGAAGCGACCGAAACAAGTCCGACACTCTTCTATAATGATGCCAACCAACATGTGGCGAAAATGGTTGAAACACGTATTTCCAATACGAACTCACCTTGGCTTGCCGGTGTCAAAGTTGGTGATATTCATGCAATCCCAGTATCACATGGTGAAGGGAAATTTGTCGTAACAGATGAAGAATTTGCAGAACTCCGTGACAACGGACAAATCTTCAGCCAATACGTGGATTTTGATGGCAAACCAAGCATGGATTCTAAATACAATCCAAACGGCTCTATTAATGCGATTGAAGGGATTACCAGCAAGAACGGTCAAATCATTGGTAAAATGGGACATTCAGAACGTTATGAAGACGGTCTTTTCCAAAATATTCCAGGAAATAAAGACCAACATCTCTTTGCAAGTGCTGTGCGTTACTTTACAGGGGAATAATACTCGTCAAATATCAAAAGAAACTATGATTTCGGATTCTTTTGATAATGATTGAGCATAAAAATGACAGAAAAATAAGAGGAAATGTCAGTGACATACGAAGTTAAATCTCTAAATGAAGAATGTGGTGTTTTTGGGATTTGGGGGCATCCTCAAGCAGCTCAAGTGACTTATTTTGGACTTCACAGTCTTCAACACCGCGGTCAAGAAGGTGCTGGTATCGTCACAAACGATAAGGGCAAACTTCTTCAGCACCGTAATACTGGTCTTCTTTCAGAAGTATTTAAAAATCCTGCTGATTTGGAAAAATTAACAGGAACTGCTGCTATTGGTCACGTTCGCTATGCGACTGCTGGCTCTGCGTCTATTAATAATATTCAACCATTTCTTTACAACTTTACAGACGAGCAATTTGGGCTTTGCCATAATGGTAATTTGACAAATGCAGTATCATTGAAAAAAGAATTGGAAGACCAAGGGGCGATTTTTAATGCCTCATCTGATACTGAAATTCTAATGCATTTGATTCGCCGTAGCCATAATCCTGAATTTATCGGTAAAGTCAAAGAAGCGTTGAACACTGTCAAAGGTGGCTTTGCTTATCTTTTGATGACAGAAGATAAATTGATTGCTGCGCTTGACCCAAATGGTTTTCGTCCCTTGTCAATTGGGCAAATGGCAAATGGTGCTTGGGTAGTATCAAGTGAAACGTGTGCCTTTGAAGTGGTTGGTGCCAAGTGGATTCGAGATGTGAAACCTGGTGAAATGGTTATTATTGATGACAATGGCATTCGGTACGATACCTACACGATGGATACTCAGCTTGCTATCTGTTCAATGGAATACATCTATTTTGCACGACCTGACAGTGATATTTATGGTGTCAATGTTCACACGGCTCGTAAAAATATGGGGAAACGTTTGGCACAGGAATTTCAACATGAAGCTGATATTGTCGTTGGTGTACCGAATTCATCACTTTCAGCAGCGATGGGATTTGCTGAAGAATCAGGTCTCCCAAATGAAATGGGCTTGGTGAAAAATCAGTACACACAACGTACTTTCATTCAACCGACACAAGAGTTGCGTGAGCAAGGTGTTCGCATGAAGCTCTCAGCCGTATCTGGTGTTGTTAAAGGTAAGCGCGTGGTCATGGTTGATGATTCTATCGTGCGTGGAACTACATCACGCCGTATCGTTCGTTTGCTTCGTGAAGCTGGTGCGACAGAAGTTCATGTGGCAATCGGTAGTCCAGAATTGAAATACCCATGTTTCTACGGTATCGATATTCAAAATCGTCGTGAATTGATTTCAGCTAATCATACCAAAGATGAAGTTTGTGAGATTATCGGTGCTGATAGCTTGACTTACTTGTCAATTGACGGTTTGATTGAATCAATCGGTCTTGATACAGATGCGCCTAATGGTGGTTTGTGTGTGGCTTACTTTGACGGTAAGTATCCAACACCACTTTACGATTACGAAGAACCTTACCTCAAAAGCTTAGAAGAAAAAACAAGCTTCTATATTCATGAAGTTAATGAAAATAAATAGAACAGTTTAATAGCTCTGCTATTTCCAAAAAGGAGAAAAATATTATGACAAAAAATGCTTATGCTTCACGTCTTACCACTGACTAAAGGCTAAGGCATTTGTCAGTGGACGCTTTGTCCTATGGGACCAAAGCTAAAGACCTGACTAGTTTTTTCAGTCAAAAAGATGGTTTGACTGAAAAAACGTCGCAATCTCCAAAATGGTTTTTTGACAAAAAAAGAGAAGGAAAATTATTATGACAAAAAATGCTTATGCTCAATCTGGTGTTGATGTTGAAGCGGGTTATGAAGTTGTTGCACGTATCAAAAAACACGTTGCGCGTACTGAACGTGCAGGTGTTATGGGAGCTCTTGGTGGCTTTGGTGGGATGTTCGACCTTACAAAAACTGGCGTGAAAGAACCTGTTTTGATTTCAGGAACTGATGGTGTCGGAACCAAGCTCATGCTGGCTATCAAGTACGATAAACACGATACAATTGGCCAAGACTGTGTAGCCATGTGTGTCAATGACATCATTGCAGCTGGTGCTGAGCCACTTTACTTCCTAGATTACATTGCTACTGGTAAAAATGAACCTGCAAAACTTGAACAAGTCGTTGCAGGTGTTGCGGAAGGTTGTGTTCAATCTGGCGCAGCTCTTATCGGTGGTGAAACTGCTGAAATGCCTGGTATGTATGGTGAAGATGATTATGATTTGGCTGGTTTTGCAGTAGGTGTGGCTGAAAAAAAACAAATCATTGACGGGTCAAAAGTTTCTGATGGTGATGTTCTTCTAGGGCTTGCTTCCAGTGGGATTCACTCAAATGGTTATTCACTTGTCCGTCGTGTCTTTGCTGATTATACAGGCGAAGAGGTTCTTCCAGAGCTTGAAGGCAAAAAATTAAAAGAAGTGCTTCTTGAACCAACACGTATCTACGTTAAAGCAGTGCTTCCGCTTATCAAGGAAGAATTGGTTAACGGTATTGCTCACATCACTGGTGGTGGTTTCATCGAAAATGTTCCACGTATGTTTGCGGATGATTTAGCTGCTGAAATCGAAGAAGATAAAGTTCCTGTTCTTCCAATTTTCAAAGCTCTTGAAAAACACGGTAACATCAAACACGAAGAAATGTTTGAAATCTTTAACATGGGTATTGGTCTCATGTTGGCAGTTAGCCTTGATAAGGTTGAGCGTGTGAAAGAATTGCTTGACGAACCAGTTTACGAACTTGGTCGTATCGTTAAAAAAGCTGATGCAAGTGTGGTGATTAAATAATGAAAAAAATCGCAGTTTTTGCGAGTGGTAATGGGTCAAATTTTCAAGTCATTGCAGAGCAATTTCCAGTTGAGTTTGTCTTTTCAGACCACAGGGATGCATATGTCTTAGAACGTGCAGAAAAACTCGGTGTGACAGCTCATGCTTTTGAACTCAAAGAGTTTGACAATAAAGCAGCCTACGAGGAGGCTATTGTTGCTTTGCTTGAAAAAAATGATATTGATTTGGTTTGTCTAGCTGGTTATATGAAGATTGTTGGTCCGACTCTGCTAGCAGCTTACGAAGGCCGTATCATCAATATTCACCCAGCTTATCTGCCAGAATTTCCAGGTGCTCATGGGATTGAAGATGCCTGGAATGCTGGTGTCAGCCAATCCGGTGTGACCGTTCACTGGGTTGACAATGGCGTTGACACCGGAAAAGTGATTAAACAAGTTCGTGTGCCTCGTCTGGCTGATGATACTATTGACAGTTTTGAAGCTCGCATTCATGAAGCAGAGTATAAACTCTATCCAGATGTTTTGGAGAGCTTAGGAGTTAAGAAAAAGTAGTCCGTGTATTTGATAGCGTAGTTAGCTATTAGTATGCTGCCTTATAAGGAGATTATGATGATAAAAAAGATTTTGGCGTTTGTATTAACTTTTATTGTCGTTGCCTTTATAGTAAATGTACTATTTGGTAATCTTGAAAATCCGTTACGCCTTTGCTTGGCTTATTCTATCGGGCTTATTGCCAGTATTGCTATTGAGTGGTTTATATTTTACAAAAAGAAGTAGAAAGTAGGACTGAAATGACAAAACGTGCACTAATCAGTGTTTCAGACAAAGCGGGCATTGTTGAATTTGCTCAAGAATTAAAAAAACTTGGTTGGGATATTATCTCAACTGGCGGAACAAAAGTTACGCTTGATAAAGCAGGCGTTGATACTATCGCCATTGATGATGTAACGGGCTTCCCAGAAATGATGGACGGTCGTGTGAAAACACTTCATCCAAATATTCACGGCGGCCTTTTGGCTCGTCGCGACCTTGACAGCCACCTTCAAGCTGCAAAAGATAATCACATTGAACTGATTGACCTTGTTGTGGTTAACCTTTACCCATTCAAAGAAACTATTCTAAAACCAGATGTGACTTATGCTGATGCGGTTGAAAACATTGATATCGGTGGTCCATCCATGCTTCGCTCTGCTGCTAAAAACCATGCTAGTGTTACAGTTGTTGTTGACCCAGCTGACTACGATGTTGTTTTAGATGAATTGACAGCTAATGGTGAAACAAACTTTGAAACGCGTCAGCGCTTGGCAGCCAAAGTTTTCCGTCACACAGCAGCTTATGACGCTTTAATTGCAGAATATTTCACAAAACAAGTTGGTGAAACAAAACCTGAAAAACTCACAATCACTTACGATTTGAAACAACCCATGCGGTATGGTGAAAACCCTCAACAAGACGCGGATTTCTACCAAAAAGCTTTGCCAACAGATTACTCAATTGCTTCTGCTAAACAATTAAACGGTAAAGAATTGTCATTTAACAACATCCGCGATGCTGACGCTGCAATCCGTATTATCCGTGATTTCAAAGACCGCCCGACTGTTGTTGCTCTTAAACACATGAATCCATGTGGTATCGGACAAGCTGACGAAATTGAAACAGCTTGGGATTACGCTTATGAAGCTGACCCAGTTTCAATCTTTGGTGGAATTGTTGTGTTGAATCGCCAAGTTGACGCAGCAACTGCTAAGAAAATGCACGCTATTTTCCTTGAAATCATCATTGCACCAAGTTATTCAGAAAAAGCCCTTGAAATCTTGACAACGAAGAAGAAAAACTTGCGGATTCTTCAATTGCCATTTGAAGCTCAAGAAGCTAGCCAAATTGAAAAAGAATACACGGGTGTTGTCGGTGGGCTTTTGGTTCAAAACCAAGATGTTATTGAAGAAAATCCAGCGGATTGGAAGGTTGTAACCAAACGACAACCAAACGACCAAGAAAAAACAGCGCTTGAATTTGCTTGGAAAGCGATCAAATATGTGAAATCGAATGGTATCATCGTGACAAATGACCACATGACACTGGGTGTCGGTCCTGGTCAAACCAATCGTGTGGCTTCTGTTCGTATCGCTCTTGACCAAGCGAAAGACCGTCTTGATGGTGCGGTCCTTGCTAGTGATGCTTTCTTCCCATTTGCGGACAATGTTGAAGAAATTGCTGCTGCAGGTGTGAAAGCAATCATCCAGCCAGGTGGCTCCGTCCGTGACCAAGAGTCTATCGACATGGCTGATAAATACGGCATTGCCATGGTGTTTACAGGCGTACGGCATTTTAGACATTGAAAATAGTATAAAAACCTTGGATTTGTTTTCCAAGGTTTTTAAAGTTGTTCAGAGGAACTTATTTTGGATAAATGTAACTAACTGCTCCTTGTCCAGCTGCATGAGGATTGAACCAGCCACGGAAGTTGCCAATATATTGTTTTCCAGCGTAGTTGGCCTCTTGAATCTGAATGCGTGTGTTTGAGGCTACGTGAGTAACAACTCCAACATGACCGTAGCCACCGTCTGTCCAACAAATAATAGCCCCTACTTGTGGAGTTGTACCGGTTTTAAAACCAGCTCGTCTGGCGCTAGCAGCCCAATCACCACCATTGCCCCAGTAATTGCCAGCCCAAGGCGCAAGAGCTTTGGCGCCCCAAGTACATTGCCCTTTTGGATAAGTCGTTGCTGCGGCATAATTTGGTTGGAAAGAAACAGCAGGTTTCTCTACTTGATAGCTCGTACCAGTTAGTCCAATCATTTGACCGTTGAGATTGCGGTAGACATGTGTATGGAAAAGCCCGCTGCCAGTGTGTTTTTGCGTATCAATTGTGAATTTGTAAATTCCATTTCCAGCTTTAGTAGCAGTGTACCACTGAATGTCGTCTTGTCCATTGACTTCAGACCAAGTCGGTAGGGTAATTGTTCCGTCACCGTAGGCATCTGTCACTGTCACCTCATAAAGATAAGTTGAGCGCTTATTGACAGATACTTTGGTTTTAATTTTTTCTGCGGACATAGCAACCGAATCCGTTGCGTAACTATGCTCGCTACCGTCTTTATATTTTACATAAATATGATTGGTGTATGTTCCAGACAAAACTTGATGATTGCGAATATCAAATGCTGCCGTAAATGTTCCGTCACCGTTATTAGTGGCTGTATACCACTTGATATTACTTTGATTGCTCGTGCTCCAAATAGGGACTCGAACAGATTGAATCGGTTTGGACTTTGAAGTTTCACTAACTTTGACGGTATAAGTCCCTTGTTCTTGATTGATATTTTCAACAGAGAAGAATGGTTTTTGCTCTTCTTCAGAAGGCAATTTATCAGCATCAACTTGGGCAGTGATTCCAGCTAAGCCAGTAAACTCTGGTTTGACATAGCTTTCTCCGTAAAGATGAATGTGATAAGTTCCTGTGTCATAGTTGTGTTTTTTTAGCTCAACTCTAACATTGTAGCTTCCATCAGGATTTTTAGTAGCGGTGTACCAATGAATATCGTCTTGTCCGTTGCGGTCAGACCAAGCCGGAACAGTTAGTTTGTAGATTGTTTCAGGAACATTTTTGATCTGAATATCCATGATACCAGGCTCAGGAAAGCTAGTCTGAATAGTAGGGTTTGGTTTTTCAAGGTTAAAAGTGGTACCGTTTAAACCAATCATCTTTCCGTTTTTACTTTCATAAGTATGAACATGGTAAACACCGTATCCTTTATGATTGGATAAGTCAATTTCTGTTGTGTCTTGCCCTGCTGTATACCACTTGATATCATCTTGTCCTTTTTCGTCAGACCAAACAGCGTGTAAAATATTGGCATTTGTTTGATCTTTGTTTCGAGTAAAGGATATTTGAGCAGTCTTTCCTAAAACGGTTGTAGAAACCGTGCCGCTAGCTGGTTTTTCTACTTTGAAAGTCGTTCCGTTTAAACCAACCATTTTTCCATTGATATTGATATAAGTGTGAACATGAAAGGTTCCATAACCAGTGTGTTGACGCAAATCAATAGCTGTAGTTGGTGTCTGAGGCGCAGAATACCACTTGATATCATCTTGCCCATTTTCATCAGACCAAACAGCGTGGTAAATGGTGTAAGGAACTTGTGTCTGTGAGCGTGTGTAGTTAATAGAAGCTGTATTTCCAGAAACATTGACGGTAATGTTGCTAGCAAGAGTTGCTGGATTTGAGCTTTTTTGAGCATTATCTGCTTCCGAGGCTTGAGCAGTTAGTTGAGCAGAAAAAACGCCCAAAATAGTGCTAGATAGTAAAAATAATTGACTGTATTTCTTCATAAATCTCCTTTGAATAAATAATTTGGATAGTTCCATTTAGATTATTCGGGAAAAGATGAAAAAATTGAAAACTGAATTGAAAAATTAGAAAATGATAGCGAAATTTCATTATTATCAAAATATTCCACGATAAATAAAGGTATAAACGAACATTTGTGGTATAATTGATATAAATAATTCGCAAAGAGGGCAATCATGAAACTTTTAGTTGTTGGTTCGGGTGGTCGCGAGCATGCGATTGCTAAGAAATTGTTGGAGTCACCGCAGGTGGAGCAGGTCTTTGTGGCTCCCGGAAATGACGGGATGACTTTCGATGGTCTTAAGTTGGTTCCGATTGGGATTTCTGAGCATGCAGCGCTGATTGACTTTGCGAAAGCAAATGATGTTGCTTGGACTTTCATTGGTCCTGATGATGCGCTAGCGGCTGGAATTGTTGATGATTTTAATCAGGCTGGACTCAAGGCTTTTGGTCCGACTCGGCTAGCTGCTGAGCTGGAATGGTCCAAGGATTTTGCCAAATCAATCATGAAAAAATACGGTGTGCCGACAGCACGCTACGAAACTTTCTCAGACTTTGAAAAAGCTAAATCCTATATCGAAAAAGAGGGCGCTCCAATCGTGGTGAAGGCGGACGGCTTGGCTTTGGGTAAAGGTGTGGTAGTCGCTGAAACGGTGGAAGAAGCGGTCGAAGCAGCGCATGAAATGCTTTTAGACAATAAATTCGGCGATTCTGGTGCGCGTGTGGTGATTGAGGAATTTCTGACTGGAGAGGAATTCTCTCTCTTTGCCTTTGTTAATGGTGACAAGTTCTATATCATGCCAACGGCTCAGGACCACAAGCGGGCCTATGACGGTGACAAGGGTCCTAATACAGGCGGTATGGGCGCTTATGCGCCTGTGCCACATCTGTCAGCAAGCGTGGTTGAAACTGCGGTTGATACCATTGTTAAGCCAGTGCTGGAGGGCATGATAGCAGAAGGGCGACCTTATGTCGGTGTTCTTTATGCTGGTTTGATTCTGACTGCGGATGGACCCAAGGTCATTGAGTTCAATGCTCGCTTTGGCGATCCTGAGACGCAGGTTATTCTGCCGCGCCTGACTTCTGACTTGGCACAGAACATCACGGACATTTTGGAGGGCAAGGAGCCTGACATGACTTGGACGGACAGCGGTGTGACCTTGGGCGTCGTGGTGGCTTCTGAAGGTTACCCACTTGACTACGAAAAAGGTGTGGTTCTGCCAGAAAAGACCGACGGTGATATCATCACCTACTATGCAGGCGCTAAGTTTGGTGAAAATGGCAAAGCACTGCTGTCCAATGGCGGACGGGTCTACATGCTGGTCACCACAGCCGACAGCGTTCAGGCTGCACAGGAAAAAATTTATGCCCAACTCGACAAACAAGACACGACTGGACTGTTCTACAGAACTGATATTGGGAGCAAGGCTCTTGAAAAATAAAAAATGTATACTAGTTAGTGCTTGTTTGCTTGGAGAAAATTGCAAGTACAATGGAGGCAATAATTACAATCAAGCTGTTATTGACTTTGTTGCAGACAAAGATGTTTTAGCAGTTTGCCCAGAAGTTGCGGGCGGCTTACCAGTTCCAAGAGAGCCAGTAGAGATTTTAAAAGGGCGGCCATGTGATGTTAATGGGAATTTTTATGATAAAGAATTTCAAGTAGGAATTGATCACACATTGTCGAGTTTAGCTGAAAAAAATATTGACTTTGCTATTCTTCAGTCCCGAAGTCCCTCTTGTGGTGTCAACCAGATTTACGATGGTCGTTTTACTGGTCGAAAAATAGAGGGCAGAGGCCTTTTTGCACAAGCATTAAAAAAACGAGGCTACAGAGTTATTGATGCTGAAGATATAATTAAATAAAGTATAGCGCTAGCTCAAGCGACCAAAGGTCGCTATGAAACCATGCCTGCTATCGCTGTGGTATTTTGGGAAAGTTTGTAGCTCAAAGGTCTACAAAGCTAGTCAAGAAGATTTTTTAGATGTGATTTTAGCTTTTCCTCTATTTTTAAGAAAAGGTAAGAAGAGAAGCGTAACATTGCATACAAGAAAGCTCACGACGGCCCCGCAGCCTAAGGCAGGTTTGAAAAAAGGAGAAATTATGCAACCAATTATTTCTATCATTATGGGTTCTAAATCCGACTGGGAAACCATGAAAAAGGCAGCCCAAGTTCTTGAGGACTTCGGTGTTGTTTATGAAAAAAAGGTGGTCTCTGCCCACCGAACACCAGACCTTATGTTTCGATATGCTGAGGAAGCGCGTGGCCGTGGGATTAAGGTTATCATTGCAGGGGCTGGCGGTGCAGCTCACCTGCCGGGTATGGTAGCAGCTAAAACAACGTTGCCGGTTATCGGTGTGCCTGTCAAATCTCGTGCTTTGAGCGGAGTGGACTCACTTTACTCTATCGTGCAAATGCCTGGCGGCGTGCCTGTGGCAACGATGGCTATCGGCGAAGCGGGTGCGACCAATGCAGCGCTCTTTGCTTTGCGCTTGCTGTCTGTTGAAGATGCCCAAATTGCCCAAGCACTAGCTGATTTTGCAGAAAAACAAGGAAAGATTGCTGAGGAGTCTAGCAATGAACTCAACTAAAACGATTGGAATTATCGGTGGCGGTCAATTAGGACAAATGATGGCGATTGCTGCAATTTATCGAGGTCACAAGGTCATTACGCTAGACCCAGCTGCTAATTGTCCAGCTGCTCGTGTCAGTGAGGTTATTGTTGCTCCTTATGATGACGTGGCGGCTCTTCGTCAATTAGCTGAGCGCTGTGATGTCCTGACTTATGAATTTGAAAATGTGGACGCAGACAGCTTAGATGCGGTAGCTGATTTGGCAGATCTGCCGCAAGGAACGAGGCTGCTACGTATCTCTCAAAACCGAGTACACGAGAAAGAATTTCTTTCAAGTACTGGCGTGGATTTGGCTCCTTATCGAATTATCCGCTCATCAGCAGATCTTGCAGACTATGACTTTTCGACTAAGCGCGTGCTGAAAACAGCAACGGGTGGCTACGACGGTCACGGCCAAGTCGTCATTAGAGATGAGGAGAGCTTAGCGACTGCACATGATTTGGCAGACCAGACTCTTTGTGTGCTAGAGGATTTTGTCCCCTTCACCATGGAAATATCGGTCATTGTGTCTGGTAATGGTAAGGATGTGACGGTTTTCCCAGTTCAGGAAAATATCCACCGTAACAACATTCTTTCAAAAACCATTGTGCCTGCTCGCATTTCTGATAGTCTAGCAGCAAAAGCAAAGACCATGGCAGTGCGAATAGCTGAACAGCTTAATTTATCTGGAACTCTTTGCGTGGAAATGTTTGCGACAGCTGATGACATCATCGTTAATGAAATTGCGCCTCGTCCCCATAACTCAGGGCATTATTCGATTGAAGCCTGCGACTTCTCCCAGTTTGACACCCATATCCTAGGCGTCCTCGGCCAACCTCTCCCAGCCATCAAACTCTATGCCCCAGCTGTCATGCTCAATGTACTCGGCCAGCATGTCGAGGCTGCTGAAAAATATGTCACAGAAAATCCAAGCGTCCACCTCCACATGTATGGTAAAATAGAAGCGAAGCACAACCGCAAAATGGGGCATGTGACTTTGTTTAGTGATGTGCCGGATGAGGTTGGAGAGTTTGGGGAAGGGATTGATTTTTAAGTGAAAGTAGCAATTTTAGGTCTTGGAGTTATCGGGACCATTTATGCTTATGCTTTTCAAAAAGCAGGTCATCAGGTAGAGCACGTGCTGAGAGAAAGTAAGAAAAGTCCAGCACCAAACGTCTTGACAGTTGATTTGCTAGATGGTCGTTATGTTTCCAAAGGTGAAAATAAACAGGATACCTATGCGGTTTATGTGGCGGAAGCTCATTCGGAATATGATTTTATTTTTCTAAGTGTGCGTCATGGTTTTGTAAAAGAAGCCGTGGAAACCTTGCGAAAAAATAATATCAAAGGCACACTTGTTTTCTTCTGTAATTTCTGGGATACTCGAAAAGAGGTCCAAGAGTGGGCAGGGGACTACAACTATATTTTGGCTTTTCCAACTGCTGGAGGTCACATGCAGGAGAATCATTTAGATGGTGTCTTGTTCGACCATTTAATGCTAGAAGATGAGCAAAAAGCACATATTTCTAACTATGTTGATCTGACGGCTTTACTAGCTTCTGCAGATTTGAAGTGGGAAGCTCCTCATGATATGGTCGAGTGGATTTGGATTCACATGGCGATAAACGCAGGTGTTACCTCGACAGTTGCACGTTCGGGGAATCTGGAAAATCCAGAACAGCTGGCTCTGAACTTGATGAATAGTTCTTCGGAATTATCATTAGCTATCAAGGCCATTCGAGAGGCTTTGAAAGTCGTAGAAGCGCGTGGCGTAAATTTGAGGCTTTACAAGGCAGAACTTTTACCATACAAAATCCCGACTTGGATAGCAGGAAAAGCTATGAAAGTCATGTTTGCAAAAAATGAGCTGACCCGAAAGATTATGACCTTGCATAATGATAAGCAGGACATTTTCTACTGTTGTCAAAGTGTTTATCAGACTGGTCAGGAGTTAGGTGTTGAGATGCCCATTCTTGAAGCAAATATGAAGGGAATTTCGATTTAGGAGGTTTTATGATTCAACTCATCGTTAATGCATTTGTTGAAAAAGAGAAGGCTGGAGCAGTCGTCGAAGTCTTGTATGCTAGTAGCAATCACGAAAAGGTGAAAGCTAAGTATGAAGAGCTAGTTGCACAATACCCTGAAAACTATTTAGCAATTTATGATTTACCATTGGATGCCGATCTCAATGAATTACCACACTATCCATCTGTGTTTATTGGAAAAGAGGAGTTTGAGTAAGTTTAAATAGTGATTGATTAATTTTAGAGGAAATCAAAAATAAATGAATATTAATAATAAAATTGATAGTTTGGATTCTGAAGAATCATCTAAAGTCTTTAAAGAATTGTTAAAAGAGTATATTAAGCCAGCTTATGGAGCCATGTCCAAAAGAGATTTTGATATAATATTGTTTATGAAACTTCAAGAGCTAGAGGTAATAGCAAAGACTCCAGAGATTTATGATGTGGTATCTTCTTTAAAAGTTACGCGAGCTAAAGCTAGAAATTTAATTTATGAGTCTAAACTAAGAACTTCTACAGAGAATGATTTAGAGAATGAATTGAAAGAGCTGGTTTCATCACCTATTTTAAAGGATGGAGATAAAGTTAGCCTTGAGATAGGGAACCCATATTTGGCTGATTATCTACGTTCTAAGTTGAGAAGCCTAAATCATATTACAGACGGTTCATTTTCTAATGAACTTTTAAAAATGACAGTAGATGCCTATATAGATTTATTTATTTCGTTGCTCCCAGATGGTAGAGAGGATATTGAGAAAGCTTTAATTAGATCTGGAGCTAAAAAGGACACATCCTTAAAAAGTATTGTAAAATCTATTGTAGAAAAATTAGCTAAGAAAGCACTAGGTGATATTGGTGATGCTGTAATAGATAACGTATCCGATTACTTAAAACCAATTATTGAAGGACAGATAACCAATATCACAAACCGATTCAGAGGTTTCTGGGATACTACTAATTAATATTTATAGTTTTGGTAAGATTACTAATATAACAAGAAAGGAAAAGAAAAAATGATCAACCGTTACTCTCGCCCTGAGATGGCGAACATTTGGAGTGAAGAAAATAAATACCGTGCTTGGCTTGAGGTGGAAATTTTGGCTGACGAGGCCTGGGCTGAGTTGGGAGAAATCCCTAAGGAAGATGTGGCTTTGATTCGCGAGAAGGCGGACTTTGACATCGACCGTATTCTTGAAATTGAGCAGGAGACTCGCCACGATGTGGTGGCCTTTACTCGTGCGGTTTCTGAGACTCTTGGTGAAGAGCGCAAGTGGGTCCACTATGGTTTGACTTCTACTGACGTGGTCGATACTGCCTATGGTTACCTCTACAAACAAGCCAACAATATCATCCGCAAGGATCTTGAAAACTTCCTTAACATCATTGCTGACAAGGCGCGTGAGCACAAGTTTACCATCATGATGGGACGTACTCATGGGGTGCATGCGGAGCCTACGACTTTCGGTCTGAAGCTCGCGACTTGGTACAGTGAAATGAAGCGCAATATCGAGCGTTTTGAACATGCTGCCGCTGGTGTGGAAGCTGGGAAAATTTCAGGTGCGGTTGGAAACTTTGCCAACATTCCGCCATTTGTGGAAAAATATGTCTGTGAGAAATTAGGTATTCGTGCTCAAGAAATTTCAACTCAAGTCTTACCGCGTGACCTGCATGCCGAGTATTTTGCAGTACTGGCAAGCATTGCCACGTCAATCGAGCGCATGGCGACTGAAATCCGCGGTCTGCAAAAATCCGAGCAGCGTGAAGTAGAAGAATTCTTTGCCAAGGGACAAAAAGGTAGCTCTGCTATGCCTCACAAACGCAACCCAATCGGTTCTGAAAACATGACCGGTCTGGCGCGTGTCATTCGCGGTCACATGGTGACGGCTTATGAAAACGTGTCGCTTTGGCATGAACGTGATATTTCGCATTCTTCAGCAGAGCGCATTATCACACCTGACACGACCATTCTGATTGACTACATGCTTAATCGCTTCGGCAATATCGTTAAGAATCTGACTGTTTTCCCTGAAAATATGCGCCGCAATATGAACTCAACTTTTGGTCTTATTTATAGTCAGCGCGTTATGCTGAGTCTGATTGAAAAAGGCATGACACGTGAAGAAGCTTATGATTTAGTACAGCCTAAGACGGCTTATTCTTGGGACAATCAAACAGATTTTCGTCCGCTACTAGAAGCTGATGAAGCTGTGACCTCTCGTTTAACACCAGAGGAAATTGACGATATTTTTGACCCAGTTTACTACACTAAGCGTGTGGATGATATTTTCCACCGTATAGGTTTGGATTAAAACAAACTAAAAAATCCAGTAAAATCAGGCTTGATTTCACTGGATTTTTGCTCTCTCACCAAGCAAAAGCATTGGTTGGGGTTTCTAAGGCTCTCAGCCAGAAACTGTCGGAAACACGACAGAGGGTAACAGAAAGTCCGGCCATATCTAGGCTTGTGATGAGGTGACCTGTTTTGACAAAGGGCAGTTTCAAGCCTTCTATATCCAACAGTTGAAGAATGTCATCTGTGAAAACGAGTTCTTCCAATTTTGAAGTGCCGCCTAAGTTATTGATGAGGAGAATAAATTCTTGTCCTTCTTGCCACTTGAATTTCATTTTGATTTTGTTGATGAGCTCAACAGCGAGCAACTCGGAAGATTCAAACGGAACCATCCGATAACCGGGCTCTCCATGGATTCCAATTCCGTAGGAAATTTGACCTTGGGGCAAATCAAAGATAGGCAGCTGCTTGCTTGGTAAGGTGGCAGATTTTGTTGCGACTCCTAGCGTCGCAATGGAGGTGGACAGAGAAAGAGCGAGTTTTTCCAACTCATCCAGACTGGCTCCTTCTTTGGCAGCTTGCCCGAGAATTTTATGTAAAAGAATTGTTCCTGCAACCCCGCGGTGGCGGATTTGGAAATTGCTTTTTTCCACAGAAATATCATCATGAGAAATGATGTATTTGACTGGAATTCCTTCTTTGCGTGCTTGATAAATGGCTTGGGAAAATTCTTTAATATCGGCATCAAAGTTTTTAATAATGACAAAAACGCCCTTGTCTTGATGCAGAAAACGAATGGTTTCTAAAATATGCTCAGCACAGGGGGGCACAAAAATGGGGCCGCTAATAGCAGCGGCTAACATACCATCGCCCACATAGCCAAAATGAGCTGGTTCATGACCGCTGCCACCACCCGAAATAATGGGCACGACAGAAGAATCGTGCTGATTATGATAAATAACGGGAAGTTGTTTCAGCTGTGAAAGGTGAGGATACATGCGGGTGATTGCATTGATGTTTTGCTGAATGCTTGAATGAATTGAATTGATAATGTGAACCATATACGTGCCTTAATTTTCTATAGCTGTTTTGATTAGTTGTGTTAAGAGCTGCGCCTGTTGCTGGTAATCTTGCTCAGATAAATCCAGCAGATGTTTGATAGCATTTGCAAGCGCTTGACTGTGATAGTGAATGAAAAAATGATACTCCATTTCAGAATGGAAAGGACGGGAATGATATTCTCTGACTAGTTTGGCTACAAGCTGTTGACAGTAGGTTTGAAAATAAGAAGAAAAGTCATTTTGGTCAACGATGTCAAATAATTGTGCATAAAAACTCTTATTGACGCTAAAATAGTGCAGCAATTCTTGCAGCAGCTGATAGCCAGAGATATATTCCAGATTATCTGTGACTTGCTCTCGTAACTCCGTCTGAAAAATCCATTCTAATAATTCGTACTTATCCAGAAAATGATTGTAAAAAGTTTGCCTGCGAATACCGGCGTCTTCCATAATTTGCCGAACAGAGATTTTTTCAAAAGCTTGTTCGGTCAGTAATTTTTTAAAGGATTTGGCAATCCTTTTTTTCGTGATTAAGGATGTTGCCATCTTCCCTCCTCAGTCTTTTTAGTTCTCTTCTTAGTTTATCATGAATGATGCAATAGGAAAACTAAAAAGAGGGACATATTCCTAATTTTGTCCGTTCCAAAATGAAGCAAAGAATTTTACAATAAAAATAAGAAAAATAAAGCAAAGGAGAAACTCATGAAAAAAATTATCAATCAACCAACGGCTGTTGTGGACGAAATGCTAGACGGTTTGGCTTATATCCACAGTGATTTAGTGCATCGTGTAGAAGGCTTTGACATCATTGCTCGAAATAGCGAAAAATCTGGCAAGGTAGCGATTATCTCAGGTGGCGGGAGCGGCCATGAGCCTGCACATGCTGGCTTTGTGGGCGACGGTATGCTGTCGGCTGCTATTTGCGGAGCGGTCTTTACTTCCCCAACTCCTGACCAAGTCTTGCAGGCAATCAAAGAAGCAGATGAGGGAGCTGGGGTCTTCATGGTTATCAAGAATTATTCTGGCGACATCATGAACTTTGAAATGGCGCAGGATATGGCAGAAATGGAAGGCATCGAGGTGGCAAGTGTTGTTGTAGATGACGATATTGCTGTTGAAGATAGCCTTTATACGCAAGGTCGCCGTGGAGTTGCTGGTACCATTTTTGTTCATAAGATTTTGGGAAATGCTGCGCGTGCTGGAAAATCACTGAGTGAAATCAAGGCCTTGGCTGATGAATTGGTTCCTCAGATTCATACGGTTGGGCTGGCTCTCAGTGGAGCAACCGTTCCTGAAGTTGGGAAACCTGGCTTTGTGCTTGCTGATGATGAAATTGAATTTGGAATCGGCATTCATGGAGAGCCCGGCTATCGCAAAGAAAAAATGCAGCCATCTAAAGACTTGGCACAAGAATTGGTGGCAAAATTGAAAGACTCTTTTGAACTCAAAGCAGGAGAAAAAATCGGAATCCTTATCAATGGTATGGGTGCAACACCGCTCATGGAACAATACGTCTTTGCCAACGATGTGGCTGGAATCCTTGCAGCAGCAGGTCTGGAAGTTGTTTACAAGAAATTAGGAAACTACATGACATCTATTGACATGGCAGGCATTTCTCTGACCTTTATCAAATTGGAATGTGAAGACTGGCTAGAAGCTTTGAACAGTCCTGTTGCAACGATTGCTTGGTAGGAGGTATGATATGGATGCAGCATTAGCAAAGAAATGGATGCTTCTCTTTAATGAAAAAATTCAAGCCGACAAAGACTATCTGTCAGAGTTAGATACACCTATTGGTGACGGAGACCACGGTGGCAATATGGCGCGTGGTATGACAGCTGTCGTTGAAAATCTGGAAGGAAAAGATTTTGCCAATTCAGCAGAAGTCTTTCAAGCCGTCTCGATGCAATTGCTTAGCAAGGTTGGCGGGGCTTCTGGTCCTCTTTACGGCTCAGCCTTTATGGGAATAATGAAGGCTGAAAAAGAGGGTACTAGCTTGGCGGATGCTGTTCAAGCAGGGCTTGATATGATTCAAAAGCGAGGAAAGGCTGTTCCGGGTGAAAAAACCATGGTGGATGTCTGGTCTGGTGTGGTGATGGCTCTTCAAAAAGGAGAATTGACCAAAGAAACCATTCATACTTTGGTTGAAGCGACGAAAGATATGAAAGCAACGAAGGGTCGGGCTTCTTATGTCGGAGAGCGCTCTATCGGACATATTGACCCCGGTTCGTATTCATCAGGCTTACTTTTTGAAGCCTTGCTAGAAGTGGAGGAAAAAGCATGACAGAAGTTGGGATTGTCATCGTTTCTCATTCAAAATGGATCGCTCAAGGCCTTGTAGATTTAATTTCAGAAGTTGCCAAAGATGTCTTGCTGACCTATGTAGGTGGTACAGAAGATGGCGGCATTGGTACAAGTTTTGAACAAGTCCAAACGATTGTAGAAGCCAATGAAGCAGAGAAGATTTTAGCTTTCTTTGATCTTGGATCGGCTCGCATGAATCTGGAGCTGGTGGCAGACTTTTCAGATAAAGACATCATCATTAACAATGTTCCCATTGTTGAAGGAGCTTATACTACGGCTGCTCTCTTGCAAGCTGGTGCAGATTTGGCGACCATACAAGAACAATTGAAAGAGTTAGAAATTAAGAAATAAAGGAGTTTGATTATGATTCAGTATCTCGGTGAATTTTTAGGAACTTTCATCCTAGTATTGCTTGGCGACGGGGTTGTTGCCGGGAATGTTTTGAGCAAGACGAAAGAAGAAGGAACCGGCTGGGTTGCTATCGTTTTAGGCTGGGGGATTGCCTGTACCGTAGCGGTTTATGTATCCGGATTTTTTAGTCCAGCTCACTTGAATCCAGCGGTTACATTCGCAATGGCTTCTATTGGAGCGATTAGTTGGGGACAGGTTTTTCCGTTCATTCTTGCACAAATGCTGGGTGCCATGGCTGCGGCTTTTGTTCTATGGCTTCACTATTACCCTCATTGGGCTGAAACGAAAGATTCAGGCTTGATTTTAGCCAGCTTTTCAACGGGACCAGCCATTCGCCATACAGCTTCTAACTTTTTAGGAGAAGCGCTGGGAACGGCCATTCTTGTCATCACGATTATGGCAATTGGTCCAAATAAAGTTGCCGCTGGTTTGGGTCCAATCATCGTAGGAACAGTTATTTTTGCAGTCGGTTTCTCACTCGGACCAACGACAGGCTATGCGATCAATCCTGCACGGGATTTGGGACCGCGTATCATGCATGCTCTTTTACCAATTGCAAATAAAGGAGATTCTGACTGGTCCTATGCTTGGATTCCAGTCCTGGGTCCAATTGTCGGCGGTGTCGTAGGGGCTTTGCTCTACAATATCATTTTGGGTGTCATTTAAAAATAGTCAAAAGTAGGTTTCGGCCTACTTTTGTTGTCTCTTCTTGTGCTTCTTGTCTGAATTTTTTATAATAGCTGTATAGAATAGCGAGGATAGAGATGGCAAAGAAGCATTGGCTGAAATTACTTGGAGTGTTTTTGATTTTCGGAATAGTTGCCTGTCATTCAGTTTTGCTAGATCCAACTGAACGAATAGATGAACAAAAAGAGTATCAAGCTATTGTAGCGAAATTTCATCAGATAACCGTGCCTGAACTCAAAGAAAAGCAGGCTCAGAGTGAAAAATTTTATCTCTACATCGGGAGAGGAACTTGTCCACACTGTAGGCGATTTGTGAAACAACTGGAACGAATCAAAACAAAATCTTTTTATTATTTAGATAGTGAGAAAAAGACACCAGAGTTAGTTGCTTTTCGTGAGGCATATAAGATAAAATTTGTTCCTTATTTTGGAAAATTTAGTGGTTTTACAGAAGAAAAAGTGCTACAAATCAAGAAAAATATGACTGCTAAAGAAATTGAGGATTTTATTAAGTAGGAGAAAAACAAGGTGACAGTAAATCTTGTTTTTTTTCTTATAGCAAGAATAGAAAAATTGATAAATAAAAAATAACAAAATACTTTTCAAAATTGGTCTAGATAGGTTATAATAATCTCAAGATATAAAAAAGAACAACTGGCATTCAGATGTTCTTTGCGTAAAAATAATTAGTGATTTCCACTGCGTGACACGAACTTGATTTTAAAGAAATCGCCACGTTTGTAGGCTTCGCTATACTCTAAAATTTGTCCTGTACTTTCTAACTGTGTTGTTTTTACTTGGAAGACGGTCGGGAAGTTTGTGTCAATGTCCAGTAATGTTGCAACAGCTTCTGGTGTCGGGAAGATAATTTCATTAGTTTCTTCAAAGTGCTCATCATTCATGTGAATATGATAGTCTTGTTTGAAGCGATTGTAGATAGAGCTGTAATATTCAAGATCTGGATAATTTGCATTGATATATTGCTCTGGGATATAGGATTGATGATAGATGTAAGGAGTATCTTTTGCTTTACGAAGTCTCTCGATTTTATAGTAAAATTGGTGTCCCTTCAAATCTAACTTATCAAGAAATTTCAAGTCGTTTCCGCGCTCGATCGATAAAACGGTCACTTGATCATTTTGGGTGGGAAATATCTCAACGTCAGAAAATTCAACGAGTTTGTGCTTACGCGCGCGCGACACAAATGTTCCTTTTCCTTGCTGGCGAATGATATATCCGTCTTTTGCTAGCTCATTTAAAGCTCTGACAACAGTAATAGAACTCACATCGTACATTGTGATTAGCTCAGCTTCTGTATAAAATTTATCTCCATTCTCAAATTGACCTGAGATAATCTTGCTTTTGAGTTCGTCTTTAATGTATTGGTATTTAGGGATTGCCATGTTATTCACCTCTCTTTCGCTTCCCTCTCATAAAAAATTTTACCATAATTTTTCTTAAAATGGTTAAATTTATTAAATTTTTCAAAAACTATTGACATTTCATACAAAATATATTATATTAATCAATGTAAACGATTGCAAAAATATTGTGTGAAAGAAGGAAATGGTTTGGCAAGATTTGAGATTAAAGAAGAATTTTATCTGAATCAACAGCCTTTTAAAATATTGTCTGGTGCCATTCATTATTTTCGGATTCAGCCAGATGATTGGTATCATTCGCTTTATAATTTGAAAGCTCTGGGCTTTAATACGGTAGAAACCTATATTCCTTGGAATATGCATGAGCCGGAAAAAGGGCAATTTGATTTTGAAGGTAGCCTTGATATAGAAAAATTTCTTCAAATCGCTCAAGATTTGGGCTTGTATACCTTGCTTCGTCCGTCGCCTTACATTTGTGCAGAATGGGAATTCGGTGGTTTGCCGGCTTGGCTTTTAGAAGAAGATATGAGAATTCGTTCTTCTGACCCTGCTTATTTTGCCGCAGTTGCTAGCTATTATGATGAATTGCTTCCGCGCTTAGTCCCGCATCTTTTGGAAAATGGCGGCAACATTCTCATGATGCAGGTCGAAAATGAATATGGCTCGTATGGCGAAGATAAGGAATATTTGAGAGCTGTTCGAGATATGATGCTAGAGCGAGGTGTGACTTGTCCGCTCTTTACATCGGACGGGCCTTGGCGAGGCACCTTACGGGCAGGAACGCTTATTGAGGATGATGTATTTGTAACGGGAAATTTCGGCTCTAAAGCTGCTTATAATTTTGCAAATCTGCAAGCTTTCTTTGATGAGCATGGCAAGAAGTGGCCACTCATGTGTATGGAATTTTGGGACGGTTGGTTCAATCGTTGGAAGGAGCCGGTTGTCACGCGAGATCCAGAAGAGTTGGCTGAAGCGGTTCACGAAGTCTTGCAACAAGGCAGTATCAACCTTTATATGTTTCACGGGGGAACCAATTTTGGTTTCATGAATGGCTGTTCAGCGCGAGGCAGCATTGACCTGCCGCAGGTGACATCTTATGATTATGAAGCTCTCCTTGATGAACAAGGAAATCCAACGCCTAAATACTTTGCTATTCAGCAAATGTTAAAAAAATATTATCCAGAGTATCCACAAATGGAGCCTTTGGTAAAAGAATCGTTTGAGTTAAAGGATATTCCGCTCAGTGAGAAAGTTAGTTTATTTGAAACCTTAGAAGATGTAGCGCAGCCAATCGAAAGTCTTTACCCTATGAACATGGAGGAACTGGGGCAAAATGTTGGCTATCTGCTCTATCGTACAGAAGCGGAATGGGATGCGGACGAGGAACGGATTCGTATCATTGATGCGCGTGACCGGATGCAACTTTTTGTCGATGGAAACCGTATCACAACTCAATACCAGACAGAAATTGGTGAAGATATCTTTGTTCCTAGGCAGAAGCAATCCACGCATCAGATTGATATTTTGATGGAAAATATGGGGCGCGTCAATTATGGGCACAAACTGTTGGCAGAGACGCAACACAAGGGCATTCGGACTGGAGTCTGCAAGGATTTGCACTTTATGCTCCATTGGAAACAGTACGTGCTGAATTTCAAGCATCCAGAAAAAATTGATTTCACGAAAGAATGGCATGAAAACCAGCCGGCTTTCTATGCGTTTGATGTCGAATTGAAAGTGCTTAAAGATACGTATATTGATTTGACCCACTTTAGCAAAGGAATTGTCTTTGTCAACGGTGTCAATATTGGGCGCTTCTGGGACGTCGGACCGACCTTATCGCTTTATATTCCACATAGTTTGTTAAAACTCGGACAAAATCGAATTATCATTTTTGAAACCGAAGGGAAATACAGCGAATTTATTCATTTAGTTCACAAACCTACATTTAAAACGATAAAGGGGGTAAATTTATGACAATCGTAGGGAATCGAATCGATGGACGTTTGATTCATGGACAGGTAGCTAATCTTTGGACTACTAAGCTCAATATTTCACGGATTATGGTCGTGGATGATGAAGTAGCAGAAAATGCTATTGAAAAAAGCGGCTTGAAGCTGGCAACACCAGCTGGTGTGAAATTGAGTATTTTGCCAGTCGCAAGAGCAGCTGAAAATATCTTAGCAGGCAAATATGATAGTCAACGTCTGCTCATTGTTGCGAAAAAACCGGACCGCTTTTTGAAATTAGTAGAAGCAGGTGTGCCAATTGAAACACTCAATGTAGGCAATATGTCGCAAACACCTGAAACGCGTTCTATCACACGCTCAATTAACGTGGTAGATGAAGACGTGGTAGTATTTAACAAGTTGCATGAAAAAGGTGTAACTCTAACGGCTCAAATGGTTCCAAATGATCCAGTTGAAGACTTTATGAAATTATTGAAATAAATTTAGGAGGTCATTGTTATGATACAATGGTGGCAAATTCTCTTACTGACGCTATATTCAGCGTATCAAATTTTGGATGAGTTGACGATTAACTCATCAGCTGGCTCCCCTGTTTTTGCAGGTTTTATCACTGGTCTGGTCATGGGAGATTTGAAGACTGGTTTGTTTATTGGTGGTAGTCTCCAACTCGTTGTGCTTGGGGTTGGTACATTCGGTGGTGCCTCTCGGATTGACGCAACTTCTGGTGCGGTTCTTGCAACAGCATTCTCTGTGGCAACAGGTATGAAATCAGAACTCGCTATTTCAGCTATTGCCGTTCCGGTAGCAGCCTTGCTGGTTTATACAGACGTTCTTGGACGTTTCTCTACGACTTACTTTGCACATCGTATTGATGCAGCGGTTGAAAAGTTTGACTACAAAGGCATTGAACGCAATTACTTACTCGGTGCCATTCCGTGGGGACTTTCACGTGCCCTTCCAGTATTTCTGGCTTTGTGGCTCGGTGGAGACGCTGTAAAAGCCTTCTCAGACTGGCTTGCCAATAATGCACAATGGATTGCAGATGGATTGATTCTTGCAGGTAAAATGCTTCCTGGTGTCGGTTTTGCAATTTTGCTTCGTTACCTTCCGGTCAAGAAAAATCTTCATTATCTTGGTTTAGGTTTTGCCATTACAGCTATGTTGAAAGTTGTTTTTGACTATATTTCAACATTGGCAGCTGCTTCAGGAGCTGTCAAACAAATCGCTACAGCTCTTGGGGGTGCAAAATTTGAAGGCCTACCAATGATTGGGATTGCGATTATTGGCTTTGCCTTGGCAACAATCAACTATAAAAATGCGACTAATAAACAAGTCGTGACTGTTGCTGCAGAACAATCAGAAAGTGGGGAAATTGACGATGACGAACTCTAATTACAAATTAACAAAAGAAGATTTTAAACAAATCAACCGTCGTAGTCTCTTTACTTTCCAATGGGGTTGGAACTACGAGCGTATGCAAGCGTCAGGCTATCTTTATATGATTTTGCCGCAATTGCGCAAGATATATGGAGATGGTACGCCAGAATTAAAAGAAATGATGCGGACACATACGCAATTCTTCAACACATCTAACTTTTTCCATACTTTAGTAACAGGGATTGACCTAGCACTTGAAGAAAATGAAGGAGTTGCGGCTAAAGATACCGTTACAGGGATTAAAACTGGTTTAATGGGGCCATTTGCAGCGATTGGCGATGCGATTTTTGGTTCTACTATTCCTGCTATTATGGGTGGTCTGGCTGCTGGACTTGCTGTTGAAGGCAATCCTCTTGGAATTTTCCTTTGGATAGCTGTGACAATCGCAATCAATGTCTTCCGTTGGAAACAATTAGAGTTTGCCCATAAAGAAGGGGTGAAATTAGTTACAACCATGCAGGACAAATTGTCTGCCATCACAGATGCTGCAACAGTTCTTGGTGTTTTCATGGTGGCTGCTTTGATTGCTACGATGATTAACTTTAAGTTTACCTATACACAAAGCTTCGGTGGTGTCACCTTCAATCTTCAAGAAACATTGGATAAAATCTTCCCACGTTTGGTTCCAGCATTGTTTACAGGTTTTGTTTATTGGCTACTTGGTAAGAAAGGTATGAATTCAACAAAAGCAATCTTTATCGTGATTATTATTGCAATTGGTGTTTCTGCATTTTCACACTTTACTCATACACCAATCTTAGGTGTTTAAAAGGAGCTTCTCTATAAATGACAAAACAACTTGTATTGGTCAGTCACGGTCGCTTTTGTGAAGAATTGAAGAAAAGCACCGAAATGATTATGGGACCACTGGACTTCATTCATACAGTTCCCCTGCTTCCAGAAGAAGGAATAGACGATTTTACTGCTAAATTTTCAGCAACTGTAAAAGATTTAGATGATTATATCGTCTTTGCCGACCTGCTTGGTGGAACACCTTGCAATGTCGTTAGCCGTCTGATTTTGGAAGGACTCCAAATTGAACTTTATGCAGGGATGAATATGCCAATGGTGATTGAATTTATCAATTCTGCCCTGACTGGCGTAGAAGCAAAATATATCGAAAAAGCGAACAAATACATTGTGAAAGTCAATGATATTTTAGCAGAAATGAACGATGACGAAGATGAATAAAGGAGTGTCCAGCTAATAGTCGCTGAAAAACACGTCCTTGCTTGAATTGCTCCAATGAGCAATCTGTATAACTAAGGGGGCTGGGGCAAGAAAATGGATTTCTTTGAAATCATCATTTTCCCACTCCCTTTCTTTTAGTTAGCATTACAAAGCAGAAAGGAGAACCATGCTAGATTATACAAAGGAAGACTTGATTGAATTAGGTGCGGAAATCACCACACGGGAAATCTATCAACAGCCGCAAGTTTGGCAGACAGCTTTTGAAAATTATAAAGTGCAAGCTGATGAGATTGCTGTTTTTCTGAATAATATTGATGAAAAGTATGATTATATCAAGGTTATTTTGACAGGGGCTGGGACATCAGCCTATGTCGGAGATACCCTTTTGCCTTATTTCAGAAAGATTTACGATGAACGCAAGTGGAACTTTAATGCCATTGCAACGACAGATATTGTAGCAAATCCTTTGGCTTATCTGCACAAGGAAGTGACGACCATTTTGGTTTCCTTTGCTCGTAGCGGCAATTCACCAGAGAGTGTTGCGGCAGTTGACTTGGCAAAAGACATAGTTGAGGAACTTTACCAAATCACGATTACATGCGCCGAAGAAGGTAAATTAGCCCAGCAAGCACACGGTGACGAACGCAATTTGCTCTTGCTCCAACCTGCACCGTCAAATGATGCTGGCTTTGCCATGACATCGAGCTTTACGTCTATGATGTTGACAGCCTTGCTCGTTTTTGACAAAACAGACTTAGTTACAAAAGAAGAGAAAATTTCTGCTTTGATAGCCTTGAGCCAAGAGATGTTAGACTCAGCAGCAGCCATTCAAAAAATGGTTTCCTTAGATTATAATCGTGTCATTTATCTGGGAGCAGGTCCTTTCTTTGGCTTGGCGCATGAAGCCCAGCTGAAAATTTTGGAATTGACCGCAGGACAGGTGGCAACGATGTATGAAAGTCCCATCGGTTTTCGCCACGGTCCAAAATCGTTAGTGAATGAAGAAACGGTCGTTGTGGTATTTAGCTCGACAGATACTTATACTAAATTATACGATCTTGACTTAGTACGAGAAGTAGCTGGAGATGAGATTGCCTGCAAGGTAATTTTATTGACAGATCAAAAAGAAAATTTGGAAAATGTTGAACAAGTCATTCTTTCTAGTCAATATCTTGTGGATGATGTTTATCGCGTATTCCCTTATATTGTTTATGGTCAATTATTTGCCTTGTTGACAGCTCTCAAAGTGAAAAATCGTCCAGACACACCGTCTCCGACAGGTACTGTCAACCGTGTCGTGCAAGGCGTTATCATTCATCCATTTGACAAAGAATAGGAAGGAATCCATGGAAAAATTAAGGATTAGTCACGAAAAATTATCACATTTAAAGAATCTTTCAGATGAAAATGGCATTATTGGAGCTTTGGCAATTGACCAGAGAGGTTCATTGAAAAAAATGCTGGCAAGTGGCGCACATGCTGTGTCAGGAGATGAAGCGCTCATTGAATTTAAACAATTGATTTCCAGTCAGTTGACTCCGTATGCAACTTCTATCCTTTTGGATCCAGAATTCGGTGTACCTGCTACCAAATTACGTGCGCCAGAATGCGGTCTTATTGTTGCCTATGAAAAAACAGGTTATGATGCGACAACAGAGGGTCGCTTGCCAGATTTGCTACCAAATTGGTCAGCCAAACGCATTAAAGAGTTAGGTGCTGACGCAGTCAAGGTTTTGATTTACTATGATGTAGATGATAAACCTGAAATCAACGACATCAAGCAAGCCTGGGTAGAGCGCGTGGGAAGTGAATGTGTGGCAGAAAACATTCCTTATTTCCTTGAAATCTTGACGTATGATGCAAAGCGTGATAATGTAGTAGATGCAGATTATGCGAAAGTGAAACCGCAAAAGGTCAATGAAGCCATGAAACTCTTTTCAAATCCGCGCTACAATGTTGATGTTTTGAAAGTGGAAGTACCGGTCAATATGAATTTTGTCGAAGGGTTTACGAAAGGCGGAGTTGAAGCTGTCTACAACCTCGCGGAAGCCAAGACATTTTTCAAAGAGCAGTCTGATGCAACTCATCTACCCTTTATTTTCCTGAGTGCTGGAGTTAGTGCAGAGCTTTTCCAAGAAACGCTGAAAGTAGCACATGAAGCAGGTTCTCAATTTAACGGTGTCCTTTGCGGGCGTGCTACTTGGAAAGACGCAGTTACGGTCTTTGCAGATCAAGGAGCGGATGCAGCTAAAGCTTGGCTGGATGAAACGGGACGTCAAAATATTGAAGACTTGAATCGTGTTTTACGTGAAACAGCTGTTTCGTGGACGGAAAAGCTAGAGATTTAAAAGAGGAAAACATAAATTTGTAATAAAAACAAGGAAAGTTGTATGAAATCTTATCAAGAAGCTATTTTGGGAACATTTCAAGGAAAAGATATGGTTGCTTACACATTTGAAAATGACTTGGGCTATCGTTTGAAAGTCATGACTTATGGTGCGACTGTCTTAGAGTATGTCACTCCGGACAAAAATCTTGAATTTGCAAATATCGTGGTGGGGTTTGATTATTTTGATGCCTATGTAGGCAACAGCCCTAAATATGGTGCAAGCGTCGGACCAGTTGCAGGACGGATTGCAAAAGCACAGTTTGAGCTGAATGGTGAAACCTATCAGTTAGAAGTCAATAATGCAGAAAATTGCAATCATAGTGGCTCTACTGGCTGGGATAGTGCTATTTTTCAAGTTGAGGAAGTCACGAATGAAGGCGTCACTTTTTACACCGAGCGTGTAGATGGCACTGGTGGTTTTCCGGGAAATCTGAAAGTCTGGGTTTCCTATGCTTTAACGGAGATAGGCGAATTAGAAGTTTCTTACCAAGTCCAGACGGACAAGGATACCTTGGTCAATCCAACCAATCACAGTTATTTCAATTTATCGGGCGATTTCAGTCAACCGATTGACAATTGTGTATTGCAGCTAAATACCTTAGGGGTATTTCCAATCGCACCGGACGGTGTGCCTGCTAAAATGTCAGATTCAGAGCGAGATTTTGTCAAAGACTTAATGAAAGGTGTGGCTTTTAAAGATATTTTTGCAGATCAAGATGAGCAGATTCAGATTGTATCAGGTTTAGATCATCCATTTGCTTTAAACAAGCAAGAGGATAGGGCTGGTTCTTTGTACGATCCGAAGTCAGGTCGCTTTTTGACGTTTAAAACAAGTGCGCCATGTCTAGTGACTTATTCAGCAAATTTTGTAGATGATACGGTCATTTTAAATGGACATCCCATGATCCAGCACAACGGCTTAGCTCTGGAAACTCAGGCACTTCCTGATGCGATTCATAGCGACTTGAAAGCAGATGTTATCTTAAAAGCGAGTGAGATTTTTACCAGCACGACCATTTATCATGCAACAAGCAAATGAAAATGAATATTGAAAACGGCAGTACATTTTTCTGTCGTTTTTGATTTAAGACATTTAGTATCATCAAACATCATCATAATCTCATTCCCTTCGATTTCTATTTGTAAAATCTAAGGTCAAACCAACTTACTAATCTGATTTTTTGTTATAATAATAGTTATGAGTAGAATTTTAGATAATGAATTGATGGGAGACGAGGAGCTAGTAGAGCGCACATTGCGTCCCCAGTATTTACGAGAATACATCGGTCAAGACAAGGTCAAGAATCAACTGAAAATTTTCATTGAGGCAGCTAAGTTGCGAGATGAAGCGCTAGATCACACGTTGCTTTTTGGACCTCCAGGGTTGGGAAAGACCACTATGGCTTTTGTCATTGCCAATGAACTGGGAGTCAATCTCAAGCAAACTTCGGGTCCAGTTATTGAGAAAGCGGGCGATTTGGTAGCAATCTTGAACGATTTGGAGCCGGGAGATGTTCTCTTTATTGATGAGATTCATCGCTTGCCTATGTCTGTTGAAGAGGTGCTCTATAACGCTATGGAAGATTTTTACATTGATATTATGATTGGAACGGGTGAGGCGAGCCGTAGTGTTCACTTGGACTTGCCACCGTTTACTTTGATTGGAGCAACAACGCGGGCAGGTATGCTGTCAAATCCTCTACGCGCACGTTTCGGGATTACTGGTCACATGGAATATTATGCAGAAGCAGACTTGACCGAGATTGTGGAGCGAACAGCAGAAATATTTGAAATGGACATCACTCATGAAGCGGCTGAGGAATTAGCATTGCGTAGCCGGGGCACGCCTCGTATTGCCAATCGGCTTCTCAAGCGTGTACGAGATTTTGCTCAGATTATGGGTGACGGACTGATTGATGACCAAATTACTGATCAAGCTCTGACGATGCTTGATGTGGATCAGGAAGGTCTAGATTATGTGGATCAGAAGATTCTCAAGACCATGATTGAAGTGTATGGCGGTGGTCCGGTTGGTCTGGGAACTCTTTCGGTTAATATCGCTGAAGAACGAGAAACAGTTGAAGATATGTATGAGCCTTATCTGATCCAAAAAGGCTTTGTCATGCGGACGAGAACAGGGCGCGTGGCGACCCGCAAGGCTTATGAACATCTAGGTTATGAGTATTTTGAAAAGTAGGATTTATGAAAATAGCAGAGCAGGATATTTTAAATCAATTTACTGCAGATAAAGATTTGATGACGATTTTAACAATGATTCGCAGTTTGCAGCTAAAAGATAGTTGGTTGGCTGCTGGCAGTGTACGAAATTTTATCTGGAATTATTTGTCAAATCAATCGGGATTTGATACAGAGACAGACGTTGATGTAATTTTCTTTGATCCAGCTATTTCTTATGAAGAAACCCTTAAAATCGAGACAAAACTGAAAGAAAACTATCCAAACTATAACTGGGAGCTGAAAAACCAGGTTTATATGCATATTCACAATCCTAATACAGAACCTTATCGAGATTCTAGAGATGCTATGAGCAAGTACCCAGAACGCTGTACAGCAATTGGGCTTCGCTTATTGGACAACGACCAGTTGGAGTTGTTTGCTCCCTATGGTTTAGACGACATCCTCCATTTTCGTGTTCAGCCGACTCCGCATTTCTTAACAGATCCAGCGAGAAAAGCTCTTTATGAACAACGACTGAGCAAAAAGAATTGGCAGAAGAAGTGGAACAATCTTCAAATTGGATTTCTTTAAAATTTTTTAGAAAAAAGAAAAATCTTTAAGAAAAATTTAAGTCAGCATCGGTATACTATAATTACAAGTTGAGAGAAGCTTAACTTGAACTCCTAAAAACTTTTCTTTTTCATAATAATCTCCCTGTAAGAGTCGCCCAATCGGCGGCTTTTTTGAGATTTATAAAGAATTGAAAAAATCTCAAGGGTTTAAATTCCTATTTTTTTAGATTTTGTTATAATAGTAAAGAGGTCTATGCTATGAAGAAAATTGTGTTTGTTTGCTTGGGAAATATCTGTCGCAGTCCGATGGCAGAGTTTGTGATGAAAGATTTGACAGATGATGTTTATGTTGAAAGTCGGGCGACTTCAGACTGGGAGCATGGCAATCCAATCCACTCTGGAACGCAGGCGATTTTTAAAAAATATGCCATTCCTTATGACAAAAGCAAAACTTCTCAACAAATTTCACAGCAGGATTTTGTAGACTTTGATTATATTATCGGAATGGATAAATCCAATTTTCAAGATTTGAGGAAAATTGCACCGGGAAAATATCTGGAGAAAGTATTTCAATTTGAAGAGAGAAGTGTGCCAGATCCTTGGTACACAGGTGATTTTGACGAGACTTATCGGCTTATTTTGGCAGGTTGTCAGAAATGGATTGAGCGCGTGCGCGTGAAGAGCGAAGATTAGTGGAGAGAATGGATACATTAAAAGAATTTTACGAAAAGTACAAAATTTATCTCACAAGGCATAACTTGGAATTGCTAGCAGTAACGGTTATTGTCCTATCAGCGATGGTGGCTTTTACATCAGGTATTCCCAGTCAAGGGGCATTGACCTTGGATAAAGGAACACTCAAATATAATGGCAGCCTTGTTCGTGGTAAAATGAATGGTCAAGGAACCTTAACCTTTAAAAATGGGGATACTTATAAAGGCAATTTTAAGAACGGTACTTTTAATGGGAAAGGAACCTTTACAGCTAAAGCTGGTTGGAAGTATGAAGGCAACTTTGTGAATGGACAGCCTGAAGGGCAAGGCAAATTAACAACAGAAAATAATGTTGTCTACAAAGGAAAGTTTAAACAGGGGATTTATCAAAATGCGCATTAAATGGTTTTCATTAGTGAGGATTACAGGATTACTCCTAGTTCTGCTCTATCATTTCTTCCAGAAAGCTTTTCCCGGTGGGTTTATTGGTGTGGATATTTTCTTCACTTTCTCAGGCTTTTTGATTACGTCTCTTTTAATTGATGAATTTACCAGAAACAAGGAAATTGATGTTAAAGGATTCTTAAGACGTCGCTTTTATCGGATTGTGCCACCGCTTGTCTTTATGATTTTGATTATCATGCCCTTTACCTTGCTGATTCGGAAGGATTTTGTGGCTGGTATTGGGACGCAAATCGCTGCTGCACTCGGCTTTGTGACAAATTTTTATGAAATTTTGTCTGGTGGAAATTACGAGAGTCAATTTATCCAACATCTCTTTGTGCACACATGGAGCTTGGCGTTGGAAATGCACTACTATGTCTTGTGGGGCTTGGCGACATGGTATTTAGCTAAGAAAAGTAAAACAGTCGGGCAATTTCGAGGGATTATCTTTCTCGTTTCGTTCGCTTTCTTCTTGATTAGTTTTCTTTCTATGTTTGTCAGAAGCTTCTTCGTTTCAAACTTTTCTGTGATTTACTTTTCAAGTTTCACGCATATCTTCCCGTTTTTTGCAGGAAGTATCTTAGCGACACTTTCGGGTGTGAGTGATTTGGGAGCACCTTTTCGTAAAATGGAGCAAGCGCTTGATTTGAAAAAGACCTTTTATCTACTTGGTGGTAGTTTTGTAGCTTTGCTATTATTAACGTTCCTCCTAAGATTTGATAATTTATTGACTTGTCTGTTTGGTTTCCTTTTGGCAACGGTATTTTCAGTCGTGATGATTTTAGCAACACGTGTGCTTCATGATAAAACGTCGCATGTTGATGAGCCGCCTGTTATCACATTTATTGCAGATACGAGTTACGGCGTGTATTTGTTCCATTGGCCGTTTTACATCATCTTTTCCCAATTGATGGGCAATGGATGGGCAGTTCTATTGACAACCGTGCTTTCCTTTGCCTTGGCTGCTTTCTCTTTCTATCTGTTAGAGCCGACATTAGCAGGTAGAGAGCCAAAAGTATTTGGCTTGAAGATGGACATCAAGCAAATCACAACGCCTGTATTTTATAGTTTGATTCCATTAACACTGGTCGCTTTGGTCATAATCGTGACTGCTCCGAAAATTGGTGCTTTTGAAGAAAATTTGCTCGTCAATGGGTTAAATCAAGCTGACAGTAAAATGCAGATCACTCGTACCCAAGCTGATAATGTGAGTGCCAGTCAATACAATGTAGCAAAGGGTACGACCGTTATCGGAGATTCGGTAGCTTTGCGAGCAAGTGAATGGCTCAAGCAGGCTATGCCGGAAATTCAAGTGGATGCAGCGGTCAGTCGAAACTTAGAATCGGGCTTGCAAGTCTATCAAACTGATATTTCAAACAAGGTGCTTCTGGAGACAGTCGTCTTAGCCTTGGGAACCAATACGGTTGATAATTATGAAAGTCTGCTCAATCAATTTATTGCAAAATTACCGAAAGGTCATCGCTTAATCTTGGTAACGCCTTATGACGGACGCACAGCGCATGATGGGACCAGTATCGCTGTAAAAACCCGTCAGTATGAATTGGAATTGGCGAAAAAATACGATTATGTATTTGTAGCGGATTGGTATCAAACTGCTATCCAACACCCAGAAATTTGGTATGGAACTGACTATGTGCACTTTGGCTCGGAGACAACAACAATCACCAAAGGCGGTGAACTCTATGCACAAACCGTCAAACAAGCCATTGATGAAGCTGTGAAAAAAGGAACAGTGAAGAAATAATAGTAATAATTAGAAGTCATGGATTGCCTTGTGATTCATGACTTTTGTATGCTTTAAAAAGATAGTAGGGTAGAACGAGGGTGTAGGAATACACAGCAAAAATACTCTTTTTTACATAACTTTTGTTTTTGGAAATCTTGAAAAAGTATGTGAAATATATAATTTTAAGTTTTAAACTTCACAAATAATGTTTTAAAATATAGTAGAAAGCTCATATTTTGAAACAAATTCACAATATAAAAGAAAAAGTTTGTGAAGTTTACTTGAAAGTGTTTACAAGAGAAAGAAAATAAGGTATAATAATCTTGTGAAAAAATTAACAAAGGATTTGTAAAAATCCTGAGAACCATTGGAGGAACACATGGCTGATAAAAAAACATTAACTCCCGAAGAAAAAAAGTTAGCTGCTGAAAAGCATGTTGACGAACTCGTTCAAAAAGGGCTAGTTGCTCTGGAAGAAATGAGAAAATTAAATCAAGAACAAGTAGACTACATTGTTGCAAAAGCTTCAGTTGCTGCTCTTGATGCACATGGTATCTTAGCAGAACATGCTGTTAAAGAAACAGGTCGCGGTGTCTTTGAAGACAAAGCAACAAAAAACCTTTTTGCCTGCGAACACGTTGTTAACAATATGCGTGGTGTTAAAACTGTTGGTGTGATTGAAGATGATCCTATTACAGGTTTAACGAAAATTGCTGAACCGGTCGGAGTAATCTGCGGAATCACTCCAACGACCAACCCAACTTCAACAGCGATTTTTAAATCATTGATTTCGTTGAAAACGCGTAATCCAATTATCTTTGCTTTCCACCCATCTGCTCAAGAATCTTCTGCTCATGCGGCACAAATCGTACGTGATGCAGCGATTGCAGCAGGGGCACCTGAAAACTGTGTTCAATGGATTACACAGCCATCTATGGAAGCAACAACAGCTTTGATGAACCACGAAGGGATTGCAACAATCCTTGCGACTGGTGGGAATGCCATGGTAAAAGCTGCTTATTCATGCGGCAAACCTGCTCTTGGAGTTGGTGCTGGTAACGTTCCAGCTTACGTTGAAAAATCAGCAAATATCCGCCAAGCAGCACATGATATCGTGATGTCCAAATCATTTGATAATGGTATGGTCTGTGCATCTGAACAAGCCGTGATCATTGATAAAGAAATCTATGATGAATTTGTAGAAGAATTCAAATCTTACCATACTTACTTTGTCAACAAGAAAGAAAAAGCGCTTTTGGAAGAATTCTGTTTTGGTGCAAAAGCTAACAGCAAGAACTGCGCTGGTGCAAAATTGAACCCAAATATTGTTGGTAAACCAGCTACATGGATTGCTGAGCAAGCAGGATTCAAAGTACCAGAAGGTACAAATATCTTGGCTGCTGAGTGTGCAGAAGTTGGAATTAAAGAACCATTGACTCGTGAAAAATTATCACCTGTTATTGCGGTTTTGAAAGCTGAAGATACTGAAGATGGACTTAAAAAAGCTCGTCAAATGGTTGAATTTAATGGTCTAGGACACTCAGCTGCTATCCATACAAAAGACGAAGCTCTTGCAAAACGTTTTGGTACGGAAATAAAGGCAATGCGTATTATCTGGAACTCTCCATCTACCTTTGGTGGTATCGGTGATGTATACAACGCCTTCATTCCATCATTAACACTTGGATGTGGTTCATACGGACACAACTCAGTTGGTGATAACGTATCAGCTATCAAACTTCTTAACATCAAGAAAGTAGGGAAACGTAGAAATAATATGCAATGGTTTAAAGTTCCTTCAAAAATCTACTTCGAACGTAACTCAATTCAATATCTTCAAACTTGCGAAGGTATCGAACGTGTCATGATTGTTACCGATAAATCAATTGAAAAACTCGGTTTTGTACAACGTGTGATTGACCAATTGAATCTTCGTAAAAACAAAGTCACGATTCAAGTCTTCTCAGATGTTGAACCAGATCCAGATATCACAACAGTTCGTCGTGGTGTTGAAGTAATGCGCTCGTTTGAACCAGACACTATCATTGCCCTTGGTGGTGGTTCACCAATGGATGCGGCTAAAGGTATGTGGATGTTCTATGAACAGCCAGACGTTGACTTCGGTGACCTCGTTCAAAAATTCATGGATATCCGTAAACGCGCCTTCAAATTCCCATCACTTGGTAAGAAAGCACAATATATCGGTATTCCAACAACATCTGGTACAGGTTCAGAAGTAACACCGTTTGCAGTTATCTCTGATAAGGCAAATAATCGTAAATACCCTATCACTGACTACGCATTGACACCAACTATTGCAATTGTTGACCCTGCTTTGGTAGAATCTGTTCCAGCATTTATTGCTGCTGACACAGGTATGGATGTCTTGACACACGCAACTGAAGCTTATACTTCTAACTTTGCCAATGACTATACAGATGGTATTGCTCTTCAAACCATCAAGTTAGTCTTCAAGTACTTGGAAAAATCTGTAAAAACAGCTGACCCAGAAGCCCGTGAAAAGATGCACAATGCCTCTACAATGGCTGGTATGGCCTTTGCAAATGCTTTTCTTGGGATGAGTCACTCAATGGCGCATAAGATTGGTGCTGTTCACCACACCATTCACGGACGTACAAATGCTATTTTACTTCCTTATGTTATCCGTTACAATGGAACTCGTCCATCTAAAACTACAACATGGCCTAAGTACAACTACTGGAAAGCTGATGAAAAATTCCAAGATATTGCTCGTATGCTAGGTCTTCCTTGCTCAACACCAGAAGAAGCGGTTGAAGCGTATGCTAAAGCTGTTTATGACCTTGGTGTAGCGGTTGGTATCAAGATGAACTTTAAAGATCAAGGTATTGATGAAAAAACTTGGAAAGATAGCTTACATGATATTGCCGTTCTTGCTTATGAAGACCAATGTTCACCAGCAAATCCACGCTTGCCAATAGTTACTGACATGGAAGAAATCATGGCTGACGCCTACTATGGCTATGCAGAACGTCCAGGACGTCGTAAATAGACAGTAAAGTTTGTTCTGATTTTGAATCGTTCGTCATTGTACAGACAATGTATTCAGATTTTTAGACCTAAATCAGTTTATCAGTCACATCTCCCTGCTTTTGTAGGGAGATTTTTCTATTTGGAGAGAGTGTTCTTTCTCTTGCTTGGTATTGTATGTGTTTTCCTGTAAACTAGTTGTGAAAAAAGGAGGACAGTTATGTTTCAATTGTTAGTGTTTGATATGGACGATGTCATTGTGGATACAGAAAATCTTATACTTCTCTTTGCCCTAAAATATCATAATAGACTGATAAGTTTTGAATCTGTAAATTTGATACTAAAATAATGAAAAGTTGATGTTGCAAAAAGCATTATGAGTGTTATAATATAATTGTGTAAGCGGTTTCTAAAATAGATGATATTTATAAAAATAAGGAGGAAATATAATGTCAGTATTTTATGTTCCATCAGTTAATCTTATTGGTTGTGGTGTGATTAATGAAATAGGTGATCATATCAAAGAATTGGGGTATAAGAAAGCTCTTTTGGTGACAGACCATTATATTGCAAGCAGTGACATTTTACCTAAGGTAACTGCACCACTTGATAAGGAAGGCATTGAGTATGTCGTTTTTAGTGATGTTGAGCCAAATCCAACTGTTAAAAATGTTGAAGATGGTTTAGCTGTTTTGCGAGATAATAATTGTGATTTTATTATTTCACTTGGTGGTGGTTCGCCACAAGATGCTGCAAGTAGTATTTCAATTCTTGCAACGAATGGCGGGCGTCCGCAAGATTACGAAGGTGTTCACAAATCAAAAGAAAAAGGCTTGCCGGTTGTAGCAATCAATACGACAGCAGGAACATCAGCTGAAATCACGATTAACTATGTTATTACTGACGAAGAGCGTAAAGTGAAAATGGTTATGGTTGATAAGAATAGCCTTGCACTCCTGTCAGTAAATGATCCAGAATTGATGATTTCAAAACCAAAAGCTTTGACAGCTGCAACAGGTATGGATGCTCTTACACATGCGGTTGAAGCTTTGGTAACACCAGGTGCGTATAATGTGACGAAAAAATTGTCTATTGGTGCAATTGAGTTAATTAAAGAATTTTTACCTCGTGCTGTTGAAAATGGCCATGACATTGAAGTACGTGAAGCTATGGTTAATGCGATTTTCCTAGGTGGTATGGCCTTTAATAATGCTGGGCTAGGTTATGTACACTCTATGGCTCATCAACTTGGAGCAGTTTACAATCTTCCTCACGGTGTTTGTTGTGCCATGCTTTTACCAGTTGTAGAGCGTGAAAATGCAAAACGTGTGCCAGAAGCATTCCGAAATGTTGCAAAAGCTCTTGGTTTGCATACGGAAGGTAAAAGTGATAAAGAATGCGCTGATTATGCCATTTCTGAAATTGAAAAATTATCAGCAACTGTGGGCATTCCGAAAAAATTGACAGAACTGGACATTAAAGAAGAGGAATTTGACTTTGAATACCTTTCTAAAAATGCACTCATTGATGCTTGTGCACCAGGAAATCCATTTATGCCAACCTTAGAAGAAACGATTGCTCTTTACAAAGAGTTGTTTTAAGTGCTGATTTGTCGTAAAAATAAAAAAGCGAGATAGAACTAATATTTGAAAATTTTTAGTTAGTAGTTTCAACTTCGCAAAGTTGTTCAATAGCCTCTCGGGCTGTCAAAGTGGTGAATGAAGAGAAACGCAGTTTTCGTCAAAAATACTCATCTAAGCTTGAAAAATGACTAAGGAGTGGTTTGCTTTGCTGTAACCTTAAAGAAGTATTTAGATATTAGCTACTACGTCAAAAGCTTTTTGCTATTATAAAATAAGGCAGGGATAATATTGTCTCTGCCTTTTATTTGCGTTCGTCTTTTGGAGAATGTCCAAAATAGGTACGATATTTGTCATAAAAGTAAGTTTTATTTGAAAATCCAACACTTTGTGCTACCTCGTAAATTGGCATACGTGTAGATAGGAGAAGATGTTTAGACGGACGCCAGGACAATACCGAAAAGAACACCAGCACTGAGAAAATTTTAAACTTTTATTCAAAAGCGGCTCTGGATGATACTCTTGAAAAAAGCATTCCCCCTTGCTAATTCTATTATAGGGTCTCCATTCTAGACAATTCTTGGGGGGGAGATAGCATTCGCAGAGATGCAGTCTTTGTATGCCTCAGAGGCAATCCGCAATGATTATAGCGTCATGTTAACAGAGCTATCGTTCTGGTTGAAACTACTTTCAAGATTTAAGAGAAAAGTAATTATTATTAGAAATTAGAACCAAAATCTCAGATATTGTTGAAAGCGCTTCAAAAAATGGTTATAATAACACCGTGAGATTGAAAGCGCTTTAAAAATCGATCTACAATAGTAAAGGAGAAGGCTGTCTATGGCAAAAATGACAAAAGACGAGCTGATTGCCAAAATAAAAGATGGCATCATTGTTTCCTGTCAAGCTCTGCCACATGAACCGCTTTATACTGATGCAGGTGGGGTTATTCCTCTTTTAGTGAAAGCGGCTGAACAAGGAGGCGCTGTTGGTATTCGAGCGAATAGCGTTCGGGATATTAAGGAAATTAAAGAGGTCACTTCGCTACCCATTATTGGTATTATCAAGCGAGATTATCCACCTCAAGAGCCATTTATTACCGCAACGATGCGAGAAATTGATGAACTAGCAGCTCTGGATATTGAAGTGATTGCTTTTGATTGTACAAAGCGGGAGCGTTTTGATGGTTTAAAGATTGCGGATTTCATCAAGCAAGTGAAGGAGAAATATCCTCATCAATTGTTCATGGCAGATGTGAGTACCTTTGAAGAGGGAGCTGCTGCGGTAGAAGCGGGTGTGGACTTTGTAGGGACAACTTTGTCGGGCTACACTTCTTATAGTTTGCAAGGTGAGGGGCCGGATTTTGATCTGATAAAAAATTTATGTGATGCAGGTTTGGATGTTATCGCGGAAGGAAAGATTCACTACCCAAGTGAAGCTAAAACGATTCATGACTTAGGTGTTAGAGGAATTGTAGTAGGTGGTGCCATTACGCGTCCAAAAGAAATTACAGAGCGTTTTGTTGCAGCAGTAAGTGAAAAGTAGGAACAACTCTATCCGTATAGAAGGATAAAATAAAAGGAGAAACAATATGAGGATGAAGAAAATACTTTGTTCGTTAGTTGCAGGAGCTGCAATTTTATCTTTGGCAGCATGTGGAAATTCAGGTGGTTCAAACAAGTCGGCTGATTCAGGTAATTCTTCTGGTAAGACAGAGATTACTTGGTGGGCTTTCCCAGTCTTCACGCAAGAAAAAGCAAACGATGGTGTTGGAACTTATGAAAAAGAAATTATCAAAGCATTTGAAAAAGCCAATCCAGATATTAAAGTGAAACTAGAAACAATTGATTTCAAATCTGGTCCAGAAAAAATCACAACGGCGATTGAAGCAGGAACAGCACCAGATGTCCTCTTTGACGCACCGGGTCGGATCATTCAATATGGTAAAAATGGTAAATTGGCAGAATTGAACGATCTCTTTACAAATGATTTTGTCAAAGATGTCAATAACAATCAAATCATTCAGGCCAGCAAAGCTGGTGACAAAGCCTATATGTATCCAATTAGCTCTGCGCCATTTTACATGGCATTGAACAAGAAAATGCTGAAAGAAGCTGGTGTGTTAGACCTTGTTAAAGAGGGTTGGACAACTGCTGACTTTGAAAAAGTATTAAAAGCATTGAAAGCTAAAGGGTATACTCCTGGCTCACTCTTCAGTAATGGTCAAGGTGGTGACCAAGGTACACGTGCTTTCATTTCAAATCTTTATGGTGGTTCTGTAACAGATGATAAGGTGACAAAATATACAACGGACAGTCCAAACTTTGTCAAAGGTTTAAATAAAGCAGTGAGCTGGATTAAAGATGGTTTGATGACAAACGGCTCTCAATTCGATGGTGGAGCAGATATTCAAAACTTTGCGAATGGGCAAACTTCTTATACTGTTCTTTGGGCACCTGCGCAAAAAGGCATCCAAGCTAAACTCTTGAAAGCTAGTGGCGTCGAAGTTGTGGAAGTGCCATTCCCATCAGATAACGGAAAACCAGCTTTGGAATACCTTGTAAATGGTTTTGGTATCTTTAACAATAAAGATAAAAAGAAAGTAGAAGCTGCTAAAAAGTTTGTCAAATTTATTGCGGATGATAAAAAGTGGGGGCCAAAAAATGTTGTTCGTACAGGTGCCTTCCCGGTTCGTTCATCATTTGGTAAATTGTACGATGACAAACGAATGGAAACAATCAGCACTTGGACAAAATATTACTCACCATACTACAACACTATTGATGGATTTGCTGAAATGAGAACGCTCTGGTTCCCAATGTTGCAATCTGTTTCAAATGGTGACGAAAAAGTTGAATCTGCTTTGAAGACCTTTACAGAAAAAGCAAATGAAACCATTAAAAAAGCTCAAAAATAAGTAATTGAATTCTCCCCTTTTTCTGTCGTCAGTTATGTATAAATAGGAAAAGGGGAATTTCTATAAAAGGATAAAAGCGGGAAAGAACTCAAAAAGCTTTAAAAGAGTTGGTTCCCCTCTAATCTAAACGAGGTGCTTGATGTGAAAGTAAATAAAATAAGAATGAGAGAAACCTTGGTATCCTATGCCTTTTTAGCACCAGTTCTATTATTCTTTATTATCTTTGTATTAGCGCCGATGGTGATGGGATTTGTAACGAGTTTCTTTAATTATTCTATGACATCCTTTTCATTCGTTGGATTGGACAATTACTCACGAATGTTTAAAGATCCAGTCTTTATCAAATCTCTCATCAATACGGTGATTATTGTGATTGGCTCAGTGCCAATTGTTGTGCTGTTTTCTTTGTTTGTAGCGTCACAGACCTATAGTCAAAATGCGATTGCACGCTCTTTCTACCGTTTTGTCTTCTTCCTGCCAGTGGTGACAGGGAGTGTAGCTGTAACGGTTGTATGGAAATGGATTTACGACCCACTGTCAGGGATTTTGAATTTCGTCCTGAAGTCGGGTCATGTCATCAATCAGAATATTTCTTGGCTGGGTGATAAGCATTGGGCGTTGATGGCGATTATTGTGATTTTGCTGACAACTTCTGTCGGACAGCCTATTATTCTCTATATTGCTGCTATGGGAAACATTGACAATTCATTGGTGGAGGCTGCGCGTGTTGATGGAGCGACAGAACTGCAAGTTTTCTGGAAGATTAAATGGCCGAGCTTACTTCCGACAACGCTCTATATTGCGATTATTACTACGATTAACTCTTTCCAATGTTTTGCCTTGATTCAGCTGTTGACATCTGGAGGGCCAAACTATTCAACCAGTACATTGATGTATTACCTGTATGAAAAAGCCTTCAAGTTATCTGAATATGGTTATGCTAATACCATGGGAGTATTTTTAGCTGTCATGATTGCTTTGATTAGCTTTGCCCAATTCAAGATTCTTGGAAATGATGTCGAATATTAAAGAAAGGAGAGACAAGATGAAACAGAAAAAAATGAGTGCCTTTACGGTAATTTCAACGATTATTCTCTTGGTGTTGACCGTTCTCTTTGTTTTTCCTTTCTATTGGATTTTAACAGGGGCTTTCAAATCGCAGCCAGATACGATTGTCATTCCACCTCAATGGTGGCCTAAGATGCCAACATTAGAAAATTTCCAACAGCTGATGGTGCAAAATCCAGCCCTGCAATGGATGTGGAATAGTGTCTTTATCTCGCTAGCAACCATGTTTTTGGTCTGCATTACCTCTTCTTTAGCAGGTTATGTTTTGGCCAAGAAGCGTTTTTATGGGCAACGTATTCTTTTTGCGACCTTTATCGCTGCTATGGCTTTGCCTAAGCAAGTTGTGCTGGTTCCTTTGGTTCGTATTGTCAACTTTATGGGAATTCATGATACACTAGCTGCAGTTATTTTGCCTCTTGTCGGCTGGCCTTTTGGGGTCTTTCTCATGAAGCAATTTAGCGAAAATATCCCAACAGAATTGTTGGAATCTGCTAAGATGGACGGCTGTGGTGAGATTCGTACTTTTTGGAATGTTGCTTTTCCAATTGTGAAACCAGGTTTTGCCGCTCTTGCTATTTTTACCTTTATCAATACATGGAATGACTACTTTATGCAATTGGTCATGCTGACATCGCGTCAGAATCTGACTATTTCACTTGGGGTGGCAACAATGCAAGCTGAAATGGCGACCAACTACGGTTTGATTATGGCTGGTGCTGCTATGGCAGCTGTTCCGATTGTAGCTGTCTTCTTAATATTCCAAAAATCCTTCACGCAAGGTATTACCATGGGAGCTGTGAAAGGATAAGGAGGCCGACCAAATGATTTTCGATGAATTAGAAAATCTCGCCCACTACAAAGGTATCCATGAGAATTTAGATTGCGCCATTGATTATCTCCTGACGCACGATGTAAACGATTATGATTCGGGACGGTATGAGATTGACGGAGAAAAAGTATTTCTGTTTGTACAGGAAAATGAATTGTGTTCTGACACGACAGATGAATTTGAATTTCATCACCATTATCTAGACTTGCATTTGCTTTTAGCAGGGCATGAAATCATTCGATATGGCAACAGGGTAAAAGAAGTGAGAAAACCGTATGATAAAAAGAAGGACATTGGCTTTGTGACTTGTGAGCAATCTCTTCCATTTTATTTGGATAAACAGAATTTTGTTCTATTTTTACCCAATGAGCCGCATCAGCCCAATAGGTTTGCTGCTAAAGGTGATAAGGTCAAAAAATGTGTCGTAAAGGTTTTGCTCAACGATTGAAATAACTAACGAGGAGGTAGAGTCATGGAAAAGAGAGGTTCTCAGCTAATACAAAGTATTTTTGATACAGATAATTTCTTTATGAGAATATGTGAGAAAATATTAGATTTGGTGACTGTGAACTTGCTCTTTTTGCTGTCCTGCTTGCCAATTGTTACGATTGGTATTGCAAAGATGAGCTTGTATCAGACTTTGTTTGTCATCAAAGATTCGCGTCGCGTAAAAGTCACAGCAACCTATGTGCAGGCTTTTAGAAAAAACTGGAAAATTGGTTTCAAACTCGGTTTGCTAGAGTTGCTGATTGTAGGTATCAGTCTATTTGACCTCATGCTCTTTTGGCGACAAGAGACGCTACCATTTCAAATGTTAAAAGCAACTTGTATCGGTGTCATCATTTTTACTAGTTTGCTGTTTTTATGTATCTATCCTTTGGCAGTTAAGTTTGAAATGACGATAAAAGATATGTTGCAAACGGGTCTTATCATGGTGAGTTTGCATTTCCCGTGGTTTTTTTTGATGATAGCCTTATTAGCTGCAATCATCTTTTTCCTCTCTAGTTCAGGATTTGTGTTGCTACTAGGCTTTACTCTTTTTGTATTAGTCGGTTTTGCAGCCTTAGGATTTTTGCAATTGCCCATCATGGAAACTATTTTTAATAAGTACAAACGATAAAATCAATCAAATTGGAGAATAAAATATGAGAGATTTAAAAAAATACGAAGGGGTCATTCCGGCCTTTTATGCCTGCTATGATGACCAAGGTGAGATTAGTCCGGAGCGTGTGCGGGCTTTGGTAGAATATTTCCTCAAAAAAGGAGTTCAGGGCTTGTATGTCAATGGCTCGTCGGGGGAGTGTATCTATCAAAGTGTTGCCGATAGGAAATTGATTTTGGAAGAAGTCATGGCGGTGGCAAAAGGGAAACTAACGATTATTGCCCACGTCGCTTGCAACAACACTAAGGATAGTGTGGAATTGGCACGCCATGCAAAAAGTTTGGGAGTAGATGCTATTGCGGCTATTCCGCCGATTTACTTCCGCTTGCCAGAATACTCGGTTGCCCAATATTGGAACGATATTAGCGCAGCTGCGCCACAAATAGACTTCGTGATTTACAATATTCCGCAGTTGGCAGGTGTAGCTCTGACGCCGAGTCTCTATACAGAAATGCTCAAAAATGAATGCGTGATTGGTGTGAAGAACTCTTCCATGCCTGTCCAAGACATTCAAACCTTTGCAGCACTTGGTGGAGAAGACCACCTCGTCTTTAATGGTCCAGATGAACAGTTCTTAGGTGGTCGCCTGATGGGAGCAAGAGCAGGCATCGGCGGAACATATGGGGCCATGCCAGAACTTTTCTTAAAGCTCAATCAATTGATTGCCGACAAAGAATTGGAGAGAGCAAAAGAATTACAATTTACCATCAACACTATTATCGGAAAATTAACTGCTGCTCATGGAAATATGTATTCTGTCATCAAGGAAGTCTTGAAAATCAATGAAAATCTAAACATTGGTTCTGTTCGTGCTCCGTTAACACCAGTGACAGACACAGATCATCCGATTGTAGAAGAAGCAGCTCGCTTGATTCGTGTAGCTAAGGAAACGTTCTTGTTATAGAAAAAGAGGTGGATTATGGGGAAATATATTGCCATTGATATTGGTGGAACAAATATCAAATATGGTCTGATAGATGATACTGATACCTTGCTGGAAGCGCACGAAATCCCAACAGAGGCTCATAAGGGCGGTCCAGAAATTTTGCGCAAGGTAAAGGGAATTGTAGCACGTTATTTAGAACAAATTCCAGTTGCTGGGGTTTGTATCTCCTCGGCTGGAATGGTCGATCCAGATAAAGGAGAAATCTTTTATGCTGGCCCTCAGATTCCAAATTATGCTGGTACTCAGTTCAAGAAAGTGGTAGAAGAAACATTTGCCGTTCCTTGTGAGATTGAAAATGATGTCAATTGTGCTGGCTTGGCGGAAGTTATGTCAGGCAGCGGCAAGGGAGTGAGCATTGCGATTTGTTTGACGATTGGAACGGGTATCGGTGGCTGCTTGCTGGTGGACGGTCAGGTTTTCCACGGTTTTAGTAATTCGGCCTGTGAAGTCGGTTATGTGTATCTATCAGATGGTGCATTCCAAGATGTGGCTTCAACGACGGCCTTGGTCAATTATGTAGCAGAACTTCACGACGAAGAACCTACTATGTGGAATGGACGGCGCATTTTCAAGGAAGCAACAGAAGGAAATGCACGCTGTATCCAAGGTATTGACCGTATGGTCAACTATCTGGGACAAGGGATTGCCAATATTTGCTATGTAGTCAATCCAGAAGTGGTGATTTTAGGTGGCGGCATTATGGAGCAAGAGGCCGTTCTTCGTCCTCGAATTGAGGCTGCTATGAAAGCCTGCTTGGTACCAAGTATCGCTAAAAAAACCAAGCTCGCTTTCGCTTACTATCAAAATACAGCAGGAATGTTTGGTGCCTATTATCATTTTAAAAATAAACAACAATAGATAAAAAGAGCAAGCGAGGTTCTCAGGAAAATTTGAACTCAACTTGCTCTTTTGTTATTTATGTCGTTGGTAGTAACCATTTAATTTTTTATTTTCCCAATAGCTGTTGAAGATTTTTTCTTTTTTCTCCCGATCAATTTCAAGGAAAAAGGCATAGAGTAAGTCAATCACCAGCAACATAGAAAATTGAGCTGAGATGCGCAAAATATACTCTGGTTTGCTTTGAATGGCAACAGGAATGATTTCCGTAAATTGTTGGTCAACTTTGTCTGATTGGCCTGTTACCAATACAGTTTTAGCTCCCATTGCTTTGGCATCCATCAGACTATTGATGATAGATTGGGTTTGTCCTGATAAAGAGAAACCAATCACCAAGCAATTTTTGTCTAAAATACTGGTCGTCCAAGCAAAGCCGTCTTGATCTGTCAAAGCTTCGCAGATGACCCCAAGCCGCATGAAGCGCAGTTTCATATCACGAGCTACCAACCCTGAACTACCAATACCAAAAAAATACACTCGATCCGCTTCTTCGATAAACTGCACCACACGCAACAGTTTTTCTTCATCAATCAATTCCTCTGTCTGTTGTCGAATTTGAGTATAATTTCGCAAAACTCTACGGGACACATCGTGTTGTAAGTGATTGGTTTCTTCTACATTACTTTGCAGTTGATGAATATATTGAAAATTAAACTCTCTGTAACCTTTAAATCCACATTTTTTTGCAAAGCGAGTAAGTGCCGCCTGGGAGATGTAAAGAGTTTGCGCAACTTTTTGCGAAGAAAGGTCGTCGTAGATACTAGAAGGATTTAAAAAGTAGTTTGCAATCCGCTTTTCTAAGTCGGTCATGCTGTCAAAATGGCTTTCGATTCTCGCCATAATATGTCGCGTATTTTTCATAGATGTACTCTCTTTACTTGTAGTGATATAGAACAAATGTTTTGAAAAACCTATTTGTATTATAACATAGTTTTACAAAATAAGACGCTGGGTAGCTTGATAAATAGCACACGGTGAAATGATTTCAATTAAGCGCAGAAAAGGAATAAAACTCTGTGACGAATGGTTTGAAAATGTGTTATAATTTACACAAGTAAACGTTACAGCCATTGTATGATACAAAGGAGGTGCAAGATATGACGAACGCTACTCTTGAGCAAATGCAAGAAATTGAGCGAGCAGCAGATGAAGTGCTAGCTGGTTATCAACATCAGATTCGGGAGTTGCAAGACCAAGCTGCTAGGGATTTGAAGCAGCTAGGGCGAGCATATGATGAAGAAAAACAACAGTTGCTTATTGAGTTAAAGGAACAATCTGAAAAAGAGATTGCTAGCTTGACACAAGACTTGGAAAAAACGAAACAAGAGAACGAAGAAAAAGTCCAAGCAGCTTTGTTAAATAAAAAAGAGGCGTTACTGCAAATGATTGTAGACAGGGTGGTAGAAAAATATGGCAATTAGTCAAATGCAGGAGTTGTCGCTGCTGTTGCCAAAAGAATTGTTGGATGAAATCCTTTCCTATCTGCAAAATCTCCAATCGGTTGAAATTCAGGATTTACAAACAAAAGAGACCTGGAAAGGTGCTTTTGAGAAAGAGTTAGTGTGGAATCCTGATACATCTTTTTCGGAACACCTTCAAGCTTTGACTCGGCGGCAGGAAAAACTCGCACGTATGATTGAAAACCTGCAAGCATTTGTTCCTAAGAAAAAAATGCTGGAAGCATTGAAGGAAGCTCCGTTGGAAACAAGCTTTGTCAGTTTAGAACAGATGGGACAAGCGCGTGACGAAGAAGCGTTTCTTGCGGCGATTCAGCAACAATTTCAAGTGTTGGCAAGAGCACAAGAAGTCAAAGAAACGGCTCAGTCGGAAGTAGCGGAGTTGGGAAAATGGGTAAGTTTAGACGTTACTCCAGTAGCACTTAAGCAATTTAAACATCTTCGTGCGTTTGTTGGAACCATTCCAACCAGTGGAAACAATCAGTTCAATATTCGATTGCAGGATTATCCTAATCTGGAAGTTCAAGAGGTTTTTACTAGCAGTACAGAAAAAGGAATCCTTGTGTTATGTAAAGCAGAAGTTGCTAAAGAAACCCAAGCAGTTTTGACAGAACTTGGTTTCAAGCTGTTTGAATATGCTTTTGAGGAATTGCCAAAGGAGCGTTTGGTAGCATTACAAGCAATGATAAAAGAGCAAGAAGCACTCATAACCTCAACAAAAATACAACTGGCATCTTCAAATGAAGAATTAAAACAACTCAAGTGTCAGTTGGATTATGTATTGAATTTAACTTCTCGTCAAGAAATCAAGGAAGCTCTTGCTAGTACACAGAATTTGGTTGCCTTAGAGGGCTGGATTGAGCAGGAGCAGATAGAAGATTTAAGAATGGGACTCACGCAGCAATTTGGTGGTGCTGTCTTGCTTCAAATCCATGAAATGACGGCAGCTGATCGACAGCGCGTGCCGACAAAACTCAAAAACAATGCGCTGATTGAGCCGTTTGAGTTGGTAACGGAAATGTATTCGCTGCCGAAGTACGAAGACAAAGATCCAACACCCGTTGTGTCGCTGTTTTATTTTATCTTTTTTGGTATGATGGCAGCTGATATTGGTTATGGTTTGTTGCTCTTTGGTGGAACAAGTTGGGCTTTGAAGGCTCTACATATCAAGCCAAATCTGGCTAAGAATTTACGCTTTTTTAGAATTTTAGGAGTCGGCGTTGCACTCTGGGGAGTCATCTACGGTTCATTCTTTGGTTTCAAATTGCCTTTTGCGATTGTTGATACCAGTACGGATGTGATCACCATTCTGATTATGTCGGTCGTGATTGGGTTTATTACAGTCATGACAGGGCTTTATCTCAGTGGTGCAAAGAATATTCGCATGAAAGATTATGCGGAAGCCTATAATTCAGGCTTTGCTTGGATGCTGATTCTCGTCGGGCTGGCTTTATTAGCAGCGGGCCGATTATTCCCATCGCTTGCTATTGCTGGTTTGATCGGACAATGGCTTGCTATTATAAATGCTGTGGGTATTGTACTCGTTTCTATTATCAGCGCTAAGAGTTTGAAAGGATTGGGGCCTGCATTGTTTAATTTATACAATATCAGCAGTTATGTGGGCGATTTGGTGAGTTTCACGAGACTTATGGCTTTGGGTCTTGCAGGTGCGAGCATTGGTTCAGCCTTTAACTTAATTGTTAGTCTCTTTCCTCCTTTTGCTCGCTTCAGTATTGGTATTGTGCTATTTATCGCCCTTCACAGTATCAATATGTTCCTCTCCTTTTTATCAGGCTATGTACATGGAGCACGTTTAATTTTTGTTGAATTTTTTGGAAAATTCTACGATGGTGGTGGAAAAGCCTTTAAACCTTTGAAACCAGCAGGGAAATATGTTCGCTACAAAAAGTAGTTCAGCGAAATTGTTTTAATTGCTCAGACAGAATTTTATACCATTGACAATTAGAACAATCAAACAAATAGTATTTACTATTAGAAATGGAGTTTATTTATGCAAGCTTTTTCATCTTATTTTTCAACTTATGGCGGTGCCTTTTTCGCAGCACTAGGTGTGGTTCTGGCGATTTTTCTTAGTGGTATTGGTTCTGCGCGGAATGTCGGCTCGACCGGTCAGGCTGCAGCAGCGTTGTTAAAAGAACAGCCCGAGAAATTTGTTAGCGCTTTGATTTTGCAGCTATTGCCAGGTACGCAAGGTTTGTATGGTTTTGTTATTGGAATTTTAATTTTCTTTAAAGTTCAACCTGAAATGGCTCTCCAAACAGGCTTGGCACTCTTTTTTGCCGCACTTCCAATCGGAATTGTTGGTTATTATTCTGCTAAATATCAAGGAAATGTAGCGACAGCAGGCATGCAGATTTTGGCAAAACGTCCTGAAGACGTAATGAAAGGAGTAATCCTTGCTGCCATGGTCGAAACCTATGCTATCCTTGCATTTGTTGTGTCTCTTTTAATGGTTTTGAATGTGAAATGAAAATGAGACAGTGTTTAGGGTCTTGAACCATCTGATTTCATAGAAGGAGGCAGATATGGGATTTGAATCTCAATTGAGGGATTCGGTTTTAGAGCAGGCGCATGAAAATGGGCGACAGTTAGTAGCTAATGCCCAAGCAACCCTTGACCGCGAAACTAAAGAACAAAAAGCACGGCTGAAACAAGAAAAAATGCAACAATGTGAGCAAGAAGTAAAAGTGCTAAAACGTCAGGTACAGCGTGAAGTGCAGCAACTTGAAAATGAAAAACGTCAATCTACTTTGGCGGCCAAGCAACGGATTTTAAAAGAATTATTTGCAGGAGCTTATGAGCAGATGGCGGCTTGGTCGCTCAAACAGGAACAGGCTTTTTTGGAGCAGATCTTAAAAAAGTATCCTCAAGAAGAGCTGGTTTTGACATTTGGTTCACGAACATTTGGTAAATATTCAGCCGTTCAATTAGAACAATTGTTAGAGCGTTATCCGCAAGTGAAATTAGCTTCTTCAGCTGTGAGTGGAGAAGCGGGTTTTGTCCTTTCGCGAGGGAATGTTGACGATAACTATCTCTACCGTTATTTGGTGGATTCTTTATGGCAGGAGGAAAGCTATCAGCTCGCTCAGGCTATTTTCCAAGATAAAGAAGAGTAAGGAGACTGTTCATGAATGACAATACTTTCGCACAAGTTAATACGGAAATTAGTATTCATGAGAGTAGTTTCTTAAGTCCTGCGCAGTATGAGCAGTTGTTGCGAGCTTCAAGTTCTGAAAGTCGATCAGCAGCTTTGGAAGGGACAGCATATAATCCGAATCATGAACAACTAACTGACTTAAATACGATTGAGAGATTTCTCATGAAGCATTTGTTTGCAGAGTATACATGGGCTTTTGATGTCAGTCCAGAATCTGCTTTGGTAGAGTTTTTCACGCTTAAATATACCTATCACAATCTTAAAGTGTTGCTTAAGCACAAGGCAACAGGCTTAAATTTAAGGCATCTGTTGATTCCTGTCGGGTCATATTCGTTAGACATGCTGGAGCAGCTGATTACAACTTTTTCTGCGGAATACTGTCCCAAATTGATGGTGGATGAAATAGAAGCAACTTGGGCAGAATATCAGGATTACCAAGATGTGCGTGTTTTGGAAATCGGAATGGATTTAGCTTATTTTGCGCACTTAAAAAGGTTGGAATCTGAATTTGAAGATGAGCGGCTTAAGCAGTTGGTGCGGTTGACGATTGATTTTTACAATGCAACAACGGTGCAGCGTGCCATTCGTCACCAAAAACCGCATAGTTTTATGACACAACTCTTATCTGATGATGGGTCTTTGACAAGTGCAGAGTGGATTGAGTTAGCAGAAAAAGGGCAACTAACGGACTGGTTTTCTCAAGTAAACCCATTAGAATTTGATGCAGAATTGCGCTCTTATGAAGAAAAAATGCATTTGGGGAAGCTGACAAATCTTGAACTGGAATATTTAGCAGACTTGGTTCCGTTTAAACTCTTAGAGCAAGGACGATTTGAAACAAGTGGTCCACTTCCATTAGCTCGCTATTTATTGGGAAAAGAGCTAGAAGTGAAAAATCTTCGACTTATTTTGACCGGTTTGACAAATCAGCTTCCAGTAGAAATCATTAAAGAAAGGATGAGACCGATTTATGGCCAGTAAAACTTATAAAATTGGTGTGGTAGGAAATCGTGATGCCATTCTACCTTTTCGTCTAATTGGTTTTCAGACTTTTCCAGTCACAGGAGCAGCTGATGCTGTGAATGCTTTACGCCGACTGAGTCGAGAAGATTTTGCCATTATTTATTTGACAGAGGATGTGGCTGCAGAAATCCCTGAAACATTGGCTTACTATGATAAGCAAGTATTGCCAGCGATTATTTTAATCCCGACTCATAAAGGAATAATGGGATTAGGACGGGGACGCATTCGTGAGAATGTAGAAAAAGCAGTCGGACAAAATATTTTAAATTAGAAGGAGCAAGACTTGAGTCAAGGAAAGATTATAAAAGTTTCAGGTCCTTTGGTGATTGCTTCTGGAATGCAGGAAGCGAACATTCAGGATATTTGTCATGTAGGTAATTTGGGCTTGATTGGGGAGATCATCGAGATGCGTCAAGATGAGGCTTCTATTCAGGTATACGAAGAAACCTCTGGTCTTGGGCCAGGAGAACCAGTAGAAACAACAGGGAGTCCGTTATCGGTTGAGTTGGGGCCGGGGCTGATTTCGCAAATGTTTGATGGCATTCAACGTCCTTTGGCACGCTTTCAAACGGTGACACAGAGTGATTTTCTGGTACGTGGAGTTCAGCTGCCTAATCTGAATCGTGAGACTAAGTGGGACTTTGTACCTTGTCTAGCTGTCGGCGATGAAGTCCAAGCTGGAGATATTCTAGGCACCGTTCAAGAAACCGAACTGGTAGTGCATCGTATTCTGCTACCAGTTGGTGTTAGTGGTCGTTTGACAGCTATTGAAGCTGGTAGCTTCACGGTCGAAGAAGCAGTCTATGAAATTGAGCGTGCGGATGGTTCTGTCTTTGTCGGCAATCTCATGCAGAGGTGGCCAGTCCGGAGAGGCCGTCCATTTGATCAAAAGCTGATTCCAGAAGAGCCTTTGGTGACGGGACAACGAGTGATTGATACCTTTTTCCCTGTGACTAAGGGCGGGGCGGCTGCCGTTCCAGGACCTTTCGGGGCGGGCAAGACCGTTGTTCAGCATCAGGTCGCTAAGTTTGCCAATGTGGATATCGTGATTTATGTGGGTTGCGGTGAGCGGGGCAATGAAATGACCGATGTGCTCAATGAATTTCCAGAGCTGATTGATCCAGCAACTGGTCAGTCTATCATGCAGCGAACTGTTCTGATTGCCAACACGTCCAATATGCCAGTTGCGGCGCGTGAGGCTTCTATCTATACAGGAATTACAATTGCTGAGTACTTCCGAGACATGGGCTACTCTGTGGCCATTATGGCAGATTCGACCTCACGTTGGGCAGAAGCTCTGCGGGAAATGTCCGGGCGTTTGGAAGAAATGCCGGGCGATGAAGGCTATCCTGCCTATCTCGGCAGTCGGATTGCTGAATATTACGAACGAGCCGGTCGGGTGAAAACCTTAGGTAGTGACGAGCGCGAGGGAAGTATTACTGCAATTGGTGCCGTTTCCCCTCCAGGTGGAGATATTTCTGAGCCAGTCACGCAAAATACTCTACGGATTGTCAAGGTCTTCTGGGGATTGGACGCTCAGTTGGCACAACGTCGTCACTTTCCGGCTATCAATTGGCTTAGTTCTTACTCACTTTATCTAGATGAGGTAGGGCACTATATCAATCAGCATGAACAGTTGACTTGGTCAGAAAAGGTAACCAAGGCAATGAACATTCTTCAAAAAGAGAGTGAACTACAAGAAATCGTACGGTTGGTTGGTCTGGATTCGCTGTCTGAAAAGGATCGTCTTACCATGAATACAGCAAAAATGATCCGTGAGGACTACCTGCAGCAGAATGCTTTTGACGAAGTGGATACCTACACTTCCTTTAAAAAACAAGTAGCTCTTCTTACTAATATCCTAACGTTTGATGAAGAAGCTAATCGTTCTTTGAATTTAGGGGCCTACTTTACCGAAATCATGAACGGTACTGTGGAGCTGCGAGATCGAATTGCTCGCTCTAAATTTATCCCAGAGGATCAGTTGGAAGCAATTCGCAGTTTGGATACCGCTATTCGGGAAAAACTGCATGATATTCTCGCCCAAGGAGGAGCAACCAATGAACGTGATTAAAGAATACCGTACCGTCAGTGACGTTGTCGGCCCTTTGATGATTGTGGATCGAGTAGAAGGGGTGCATTTCAATGAATTAGTGGAAATCCAACTCCATGATGGAACGAAGCGTCAAGGGCAGGTCTTAGAAGTGCAAGAAGATAAGGCGATGGTGCAGCTGTTTGAAGGCTCTAGCGGAATCAATCTAGGGAAAACTAAGGTGCGTTTTACCGGTCATCCTCTTGAGTTGCCAGTATCAGAAGATATGGTCGGAAGGATTTTCAATGGGATGGGTAAGCCTATTGATGGTGGTCCAGATATTTTGCCTGAGAAATACTTGGACATTGACGGTCAAGCGATCAATCCAGTAGCAAGAGATTATCCTGATGAGTTCATTCAGACTGGGATTTCAGCTATTGATCACCTCAATACTTTGGTACGCGGTCAAAAACTGCCAGTCTTTTCTGGATCGGGCCTGCCTCATAAGGAATTGGCCGCTCAGATTGCTCGTCAAGCTACTGTGCTCAATTCAGAAGAAAATTTTGCAGTCGTTTTTGCGGCTATGGGGACGACCTTTGAAGAAGCCGAATTTTTTATGAATGACTTGCGGGAGACGGGGGCCATTGACCGCTCTATCCTCTTTATCAATCTAGCAAATGATCCTGCTATTGAGCGGATTGCGACACCACGAATTGCCTTGACGGCTGCCGAATACTTGGCTTATGAAAAGGACATGCACGTTCTCGTCATCATGACAGACATGACGAACTACTGTGAGGCTTTGCGAGAAGTATCCGCTGCTCGTCGAGAGGTGCCAGGACGCCGAGGCTATCCGGGTTATCTTTATACCAACCTATCCACTCTGTATGAGCGTGCGGGACGTTTGGTAGGGAAGAAAGGCTCGGTCACACAAATTCCAATTCTTACCATGCCTGAGGATGATATCACTCATCCCATTCCTGATTTGACTGGCTACATTACTGAAGGTCAGATTATCCTGTCGCGTGACCTTTACAATAGTGGTTATCGTCCGCCGATTAATGTGTTACCGTCCCTTTCGCGTCTCAAGGACAAAGGATCTGGCGAAGGAAAGACTCGGGGAGACCACGCGGCAACGATGAATCAGCTTTTTGCGGCTTATGCACAAGGGAAACAGGCCAAAGAATTAGCAGTTGTACTAGGAGAGTCTGCATTATCTGATACGGATAAACTCTATGTACAATTTACTGAGCGATTCGAAAAGGAATATATCAATCAAGGATTTTATACCAATCGAACGATTGAAGAAAGCCTAGATTTAGGTTGGGAATTGTTGTCTATCTTGCCACGGACGGAGCTTAAGCGGATTAAGGATGATATGATCGACCAATATTTACCAGAAAGTAGGCGGCAAGCTTAAGGAGGTGAGCCGATGACTCGTTTGAATATCAAACCCACTCGAATGGAACTCAACAATCTAAAAGAGCGCCTGAAAACAGCTACTCGCGGTCATAAACTTCTCAAGGATAAGCGAGATGAACTGATGCGTCGTTTTATTGAAGCTGTTCGCGAAAATAATCGCCTTCGCCAAAAAGTTGAAGAAGCTCTAGTTGGTCATATGCAGGACTTTGTGTTGGCAAAAGCTTTGGAAAGCGACCTTATGGTGGAAGAAATTTTTGCTGTCCCTATGCGAGAAATCAATCTCCATATCGAACAGGAAAATATCATGAGCGTGCGAGTTCCTAAGATGCATGCCCATATTGCCAATCCTTACGGTGATGATGAGGGAGATGTAGTTTATAGCTACGTGGCATCCAACAGCCAGATGGATGAGACGATTGAAGATATGAGTAACCTATTGCCAGATCTTTTGCGCTTAGCAGAGATTGAAAAGAGCTGTCAGTTGATGGCGGATGAAATTGAAAAAACTCGCCGCCGGGTCAATGGCTTAGAGTATGCAACTATTCCAGATCTCATAGAAACCATTCAATATATTGAAATGAAGCTAGAAGAAGCTGAACGAGCTAGTCTAGTGAGAGTTATGAAGGTGAAATAAAAACAAAACGGATGGTGGATTCTATGAACTCACGTCCGTTTGTTTTTTTGAGGTAGCTATATAAACAATAAAAATCTCCAACTCCACTCTCTCACATTTCCCATAAAATGCGGGAATTTTCTGATAAATCATGTTATAATAGAACAGACTACACGAAAGGGACAAAAATTCATGACTTTAGTTTATCAATCAACGCGTGACGCAAATAATAAGGTGACAGCCAGTCAGGCTATTTTGCAGGGGTTAGCAACGGATGGTGGTCTCTTTACGCCGATTTCTTATCCGCAGATGGAACTGGATTTTACTAAACTCAAAGACGCCTCCTATCAGGAAGTTGCAAAATTGATTTTATCTGCTTTCTTAGATGATTTTACAGATCAAGAGCTGGATGACTGCATTAACAATGCCTATGACAGCAAATTTGACACACCAGAGATTGCTCCCTTGGTGAAACTGAATGGGCAATACAATTTGGAACTTTTCCATGGTTCTACGATTGCTTTCAAGGATATGGCCTTGTCTATCCTCCCACATTTGATGACGACAGCAGCGAAAAAGCATGGTTTGAAAAATAAAATTGTCATTTTGACGGCGACTTCTGGTGATACCGGAAAAGCAGCTATGGCAGGCTTTGCCGATGTGCCAGGAACGGAAATCATCGTCTTTTACCCTAAAGACGGTGTCAGCAAGGTTCAGGAGCTGCAAATGACCACTCAGACGGGGGACAATACTCATGTGGTGGCTATTGAGGGCAATTTTGATGACGCCCAGACCAATGTTAAACGTATGTTTAATGACGCGGCTCTTCGTGAGCGGCTGGCAGCGCACAAGTTGCAATTTTCTTCTGCTAACTCCATGAATATCGGGCGCTTGGTGCCACAGATTGTTTATTATGTCTATGCTTATGCACAGCTGGTTAAGACTGGTCAGATCGTAGCTGGTGATAAAATTAATTTCACAGTTCCGACGGGTAATTTTGGTAACATCTTGGCAGCCTACTATGCTAAACAAATTGGTCTTCCGGTCGGCAAGTTGATTTGTGCTTCTAATGAAAATAATGTCCTAACGGATTTCTTTAAGACACATGTTTATGACAAAAAGCGTAGCTTTAAGGTAACGTCTAGTCCGTCTATGGATATTTTAGTTTCTTCAAACTTAGAGCGCTTGATTTTCCACCTGTTAGGAAATAATGCAGAAAAGACAGCAGATTTGATGAAGTCTCTCAATCAGCATGGTCAGTATGAGTTGACAGATTTTGACCCAGACATTTTAGAACTCTTTGCCGCAGAATATGCCACCGAAGCTGAAACAGTAGCTGAAATCAAACGAGTTTATGAAGTGTCTGATTACATTGAAGATCCGCACACAGCAGTCGCCTCAGCTGTTTATCAAAAATACCGGACAGCTACAGGTGATGAGACTACGACTGTTGTTGCTTCAACCGCCAGTCCTTATAAATTCCCAGTAGTGGCAGTCGAAGCTGTGACTGGGCAGACAGGTCTGAGTGATTTTGAAGCTTTAGTAAAACTCCATGAGATTTCAGGAGTTGCAGTGCCTTCTGCAGTTACTAACCTAGAAACCGTACAAGTTCGCCATAAAACGACTGTTGCCGCTGACCAGATGCAGGCAGCAGTAGAGAGTTATCTAGGGCTTTAATTAAAGGTATTATCAACGCTCAGCTGGTCAGCCAACTGGGTGTTTTTATTTTGCAAAAGTATCTATGTGGTTAAGATGTTGTAAGCTTGGTGCAGAAAAGTGTATAATCAATCTTAGGAGTTTTTAATAGATGACCAATTACAAAAAGATTTTAAACATCGCTTTACCAGCTATGGCAGAAAATTTTCTGCAAATGTTAATGGGAATGGTGGATTCGTATTTAGTAGCGAGTCTCGGTCTCGTGGCTATTTCAGGGGTTTCCGTTGCGGGCAATATCATCAGCATTTACCAAGCCATTTTTATTGCGCTGGGAGCAGCGGTATCTAGTCTCATTTCTAAAAGTTTGGGAGAAGGAGATCGAGACAATCTAGCTTATCACACTAACGAAGCCATTAAATTAACTCTGATTTTGAGTGTCTTTCTGGGGCTCCTCTCTCTTGTTTTTGGACGCCAGATATTAGCTTGGCTGGGAACGGAGCCTGCCGTCGCCAATGCAGGCGGTCTTTATCTAGCTTTAATCGGGGGAACGATTCTCCTTTTGGGTCTGACGACTACGCTAGGCTCCTTGATTCGGGCAACTAGCAACCCTCGACTGCCCATGTATATCAGTTTTTTAAGCAATCTGCTCAATGTCCTTTTTTCCAGTCTTGCGATTTTTATTTTCCACATGGGAATTGTTGGGGTGGCGCTGGGCACCATTTTAGCTCGTCTGGTGGGCGTTTTGATTTTATGGAAAGAATTGTCTCTGCCTCTAGCACCTTGGAGTTGGAAGGTGGACTGGGAACTGTTGCGTTTATCTCTGCCAGCTGCTGGAGAGCGGCTGATGATGCGCGCTGGGGACGTGGTAATTATTGCCATTATCGTTAAGTTCGGGACAGATGCCGTTGCGGGAAATGCAATTGGAGAGGTTCTGACCCAGTTTAACTATATGCCGGGCTTTGGAGTCGCTACTGCAACAGTTATGTTAGTGGCTCATGCGGTGGGGCAGGCAGATTTTCAAACAGTTAGAAAGCTGACGAAGCAGACCTACTGGCTATCTCTTGGACTCATGCTAGCGGTGGCTCTGCTTATTTTTGCACTTGGACAGCCACTAACACATCTTTATACAAAGGATAGCGGCGCTGTAACAGCTAGCTTGTCGGTCATTCTTTTTTCACTTTTGGGTGTGCCTATGACAGCAGGAACAGTCATCTACACGGCTGTTTGGCAAGGATTGGGAAATGCGAAGTTACCTTTTTATGCCACGACGGTTGGTATGTGGCTGATTCGCATCGTGGCGGGCTATTTTATGGGGGTAACTCTGGGATTGGGCTTGCCCGGAGTTTGGACTGCTACCCTTTTGGACAATGCCTTTCGCTGGATTTTTTTACAAATCATCTATCAACGGAAAATGAGGAGTCAAACATGACAAAAGCTTTTATTTGGGATTTGGACGGAACCTTGCTGGATTCTTATGATGCAATTTTGGTGGGGCTTGAGGAAACCTATATGCACTATGGCTTGGATTTTGACAGACCAGCTATCCATGCTTATATCTTGCAACATTCTGTTCAGAAATTACTGGAAAAAGTCGCAACAGAAAAAGGTTTAGATGCTGAAGAGATGAACCGCTTTCGAGGTCAAAGTTTGCAAGAGAAAAATGCTCACATTCAGCTCATGGATGGTGCTAAGGCTATTCTTGTTTGGGCGCAGGAAGCAGATATTCAGCAGTTTGTCTATACTCATAAAGGGAAAAATGCTTATCAAATTTTGGCGGATTTAGAGATTTTGGATTATTTCACAGAAATTGTAACTACTGCTAATGGATTTGCAAGGAAGCCCGACCCAGAAGGTGTGAACTATCTCGTAGAGAAATACCAGCTGGATAAGACAAGCACTTACTATATCGGCGACCGGACGTTGGATGTAGATGTTGCCTTTAACAGCGGTATTCAATCAATCAATTTCTGCGATGACCGACCAAACATTAATCACGAAATCAACAATTTACTAGAGATTAAACAGATAATCTGTTAAAGGGGAGCAAAATATTTGCTTTTCTTTTTTTGATAGTCTATAATTGATTTATCAATAATTGACTAGTCAATTAAAATCAGAAAGGAGAAAAAATGGTTGCCATTCATCACCTGCTGTACCAATTGCATTTAACTGATCAAGCTATCACGCAACTCTTTGAGCAAAAATTAGAAATTAGCTTAACGCGGTACGAGATCTTGAACTTTTTATTGGACAATGCTCCATGCAGTCAAGTTGCTGTGCAAGAGGTCTTAAAAATCGATCCTGCGGCTTTAACTCGGCATTTCAAACTTTTAGAAGAGCGCGGTTATGTTCAACGGAGCCGCAATCCCAAAAATCAACGAGAAGTCTTAGTGGATGTAACAGATCATGCAAAAGGGCAGCTTTTGCATGATCCACCGAGTTATCATGTAAATGTTAAAAAGCAAATGGAAAAAGTTCTCTCGAATGATGAGAAAAGGACGCTGAGCACTTTATTAGAAAAACTTGTATCTGGCTTAGATCAGATTACCGTGGAAAAACATTAGAAAGAAAAAATTATGTCACTCATTACTACTATATTAGCTACACTTGTCGCACTGGAACACCTCTATATTTTTTATCTAGAAAGTATCGCTACCCAGTCAGACAGCACCAGCCGAGTCTTTAATATGACAAAGGAAGAATTATCTCGCCCGTCCGTTACTTCCTTGTTTAAAAATCAAGGGGTTTACAATGCCTTTTTAGCTCTTTTCCTACTATATGGCTTGTATATTTCACATAATTTAGAAATTGTGACCGTTTTTGTTTTGTTTGTTATCGGGGTTGCAGCGTATGGTGCAGCCACAGCTAACAAGAAAATCATCTTGACTCAGGGCGGACCTGCGATTTTAGCTATTCTAAGCATTTTATGGTTTAAATAGCACCAAATATTAACCATTATAAAAATATAAATTAACCATCGTTAATAGTTTGTGCTATAATGTATAGTAGAAATAATTCTACAATAGAAATAATTCTACAATAGAAAGAATGATAGAAATGTCAGACAAAAAGGTTTCCTTAAGTGAAGTTAACCAAAGCATTGCAACGCCTAAAAACGCTGGTTTCTTTCGTACTTTATTAGCTTTTTCAGGACCAGGAATGCTGGTTGCCGTTGGTTATATGGATCCGGGGAATTGGATTACAAGTGTTGTAGGTGGTGCCACCTATCGTTATTTGCTCTTATCAGCTGTTTTGGTTTCTTCTGTAATGGCTATGCAGTTACAACAAATGGCGGGAAAATTAGGAATTGTCACTAGGATGGATTTGGCACAAGCCATTGCGGCTCATACGTCAAAGCCAGTTCGCTATCTCCTTTGGGTCATTACAGAGCTGGCTTTAATGGCAACGGACTTGGCAGAAGTCATCGGTGCAGGGATTGCGCTTCATTTACTATTTGGTTGGTCTTTGCTATTTTCGATTCTGATTACAGTTTTTGATGTTTTCTTGTTGCTTTTTTTGATGAAATTAGGCTTTCGTAAGATTGAAGCTATTGTTGGAACGCTGATTTTAACTATTTTATTGATTTTCTTATATCTGGTGATCCTTGCAAAGCCCGATCTTCATCATATTTTATCAGGATATTTGCCAAATCTGGCAGCTTATCAACATACGGCTAGTAAAAATGGAACGTCCGTTTTGACCTTAGCACTAGGCATTGTGGGGGCAACGGTCATGCCACACAATCTGTATTTGCACTCTTCTATCGCGCAAACGCGAAAAGTTAATTACAGAGCCAAACAATCCGTGCATGAAGCAGTACGGTTTATGACGTGGGACTCGAATATTCAATTGAGTTTGGCTTTTGTGGTTAATTCTTTGCTGTTGATTTTAGGAGCAGCATTATTCTTTGGACATGCGGATAAAATTGGTGCTTTTTCTGCAATGTACAATGCCTTAAAAGACCCTCAAATTGCTGGTGCTATTGCTAGTCCTATCCTCTCAACGCTCTTTGCAGTGGCTTTGTTAGCAAGTGGTCAAAACTCAACTATTACAGGAACTTTAACGGGACAAATTGTGATGGAAGGTTTCTTAAACATGAAGTTACCACCGTGGTTTCTCCGCTTGGTAACCCGCTTATTAGCTCTTTTGCCAGTTGTGATTGTTGCTATTTTATACGGAGACAAAGAACAAGTGCTAGACAATCTTTTGGTCTATTCCCAAGTCTTTCTTTCTGTCGCTTTGCCATTTTCAATCTTTCCACTCGTATATTTCACCTCTAATAAAAAGCTCATGGGCGAATTTGTCAACAGCAAATGGAATACCTATTTAGCTTATGCCGTTTCTATTTTATTAACTATTTTGAATGTAAAACTTGTGGTTGATCTTTTTTAAAAATTTGTCTATCAGTTCAATTTTCTCTAGAATAAATGGCTTAAAAGCGCTATAATGAAAGTGGAAAGATTCTCATATACGGAGGTGTCAAGATGGACGAATTGAAAAAAGTTTTGCTGGCAGGGATTGGATTGACTTCCATGACTTATGATAAAGCCACCGAATTTGTCAAAGAATTGATTGCCAAAGGTCGCTTGACGGTGGATGAAGGCAAGCAGCTTCAGTCAGAGCTAAAGCGCAAAGTAAATGAAAAAACGGCTGAAAGTCCAGAGGAGCAATCAGATGATGTATATGCCACCAAGCAAGATATTGAACGACTAGAAGATAAACTAGATCAGCTACTCAAAGGACTTTCAAAAACAGAAGAATAATCTTCCTGATAACGCAGTCACAACTTTATAAAGGCTGCGTTTTTTGCTAAACTAAAAGTAGGATTTGAAAGAAAAATTGATGATGACAAACAGGATGGAGATAACCTTATGGCAAACAAACGCTTGCGAGAGATTCTAACAGCCTTTAGTGCAGTCGGCTGGTCCAATCTGAAAGATCGAAAAAAACCGCTGGATGAGAAAAAAGCTCCCAAGCAATTGCGAGAAGCTTTTGAACAACTAGGACCCAGTTTTGTAAAAATCGGTCAAATTTTATCTACCCGTAGTGACTTATTGCCAGAAATCTATATCAAGGAATTGAGTAAGCTGCAAGATGATGTCAATCCTTTGGGCAAAGAGACGGTTATGGCTGCGATTGAGGACGAATTAAAGCGTCCAATTGAGCAACTTTTTTTAGACGTCTCGCAGGAACATTTAGCAAGTGCTTCCGTGGCACAAACTCATCGTGCTGTTTTGTTAAATGGCGATGAAGTCGTACTGAAAATTCAGCGTCCGCACATTCAAGAGCAAATTACAGAAGACCTTGCTCTTCTGGTTCGTTTAGCCCGTCATTTTCCCAAACATTTGCTGCCCATGGTGGATTTGCCAAAGATTTTGCAACAGTTGCAGACAACATTGCTGAACGAAATTGACTTTCGCAACGAAGCTAAGTACATGGATGAATTTGCCCGCTACAATCAAGAGATTCCTTGTGTTGGTGTGCCAAAAGTCTATCCAGACTTTACCACTCCGCACTTGATTGTAGAAGAATACATTCCTGGTGTCCGTATCAATCAATATGCTTTTTTACAAGAGGCTGGCTATGACTTGGAAGATATTGGTCAGAAGCTCATGCTGAGCTTTATCAAACAAGTCTTTAAAGACAGTTTCTTTCATGGTGATCCACACCCCGGCAATCTTTTGATCTATGAAGGAAAGATTTATTTTATTGATTTTGGGATTATGGGGGAATTGGAAACGGGTTTTCGTGTGTCTCTAAACGACATGTTGTCTAGTTTTACGACACAGGATATTGACTCGATGACACAAGCCATTCTGACCATTACGACTGCTAGTGAACCAATCAATAAATTGCAATTAGAGCAAGATGTTGAACGCATGCTAACCAAATACGGGAATTTAGAGTTAGGCTCCTTGTCTATTACAGATATGTTTGAGGATGTAGTAACGATTTGTACGCGTCATCATTTGCAAGTACCATCCCAGATGACGATCTTAGAAAAAGCAGCCTTGCAAATTGAGGGACTTTTCCGCGAGTTAGCTCCTAACATCAATCTGATGACTTTAGCCAAGCAATATTTCCTCGAAAATATGAAATCAGACATCTTGCACCAGACTTTGAGTTACGATTCTTTCTTAATCGAACTGCTCTACTTGCTGCGACATGGGAAAAGTATCCCAAGACGGCTTCATCAGCTAGTGGAGCAGATTGTGAATGGTCGCTTGGTCGTCAATCATGACTTAATTGACTACAATCAACGTTTTCGTCGTATCGAATCCGTAGCCAATCGTCTTGTACTAAGCCTTATCTTCCTAGCTTTATTACTGACAGGTGGAATTTTAACCCTCAATCCATATACGCTATTCTTAGCAAAATTTCTTTTTGTCTTAGCGACAATGGTATTGCTGTGGTTACTCTATCTCATCATTCGCTCCACAAGATGAGAAGACAAAAAAGAGCGCGACAAGTTGAATTTTTGAAAATCACAACTTATCTCGTTCCTACAATCTTAAAATAGCATATTAGAAATTAGACATTAGCATCTTGAAAGTTGAATTATTTTGTTTGAGGCTGAACAACAGTTCTCTGGTTTCAAAGCTCTTTGTCTACTAAATCAACTACAACTTGCGAAGCAAAGTACTTCTTCATTCATTTTTCAAGCTCGAAAGAGCTGTGGAGTGAGACTGTGAACTAAGAATTTTCAATATTAGTTCGGTCTCACTCCTTTTCTTTATCTTCCAAACTATTTGTAACGATTAGTTTGTCATTAGAGGAAGCTTGCTTGAAACGAACATAGTCCGTTAAAGGGAAATGAATCAAATTTAAAAAAGTCTCGGAAAACTGCTCAGGCGGTGTGGGTTCAGGTTGGGTAATCCAAATTTCAATAAAGATGAGAATACCTCCAACAAGAACCTGCGATGCCTTTTCTTTTGGAATGTTTAATTTTTGATAATCAATCGTAATGTGCTGCTCAATCCATTGACCATACGTATTTCTTAAAAAATCTCTCCAATAGGGATCTGCTGCTGTCTTAAAGAGACAACTGATTTGCCTTCGGTGGGTGTATAAGATAGGAATAACCACTTCTGCAAAAAAGACAAAAGGATCAGGATAAACTTTCTTATCATAACCTTGAAAAATCAGTTGAAATTCAGCATCAAGCTCTTTATGAATATAATCTAGAATTTCATAATTTCCATTAAAATGGCGTTTGTAAATCGCTTGTCTTGAGATTCCTGCTTTTTGCGCAATTTCTGCTAAAGAAAAATGCGATTTCTGAGGATTTTCCATTGCAAGTTCAAAAAAAGCTTCTAAAATCTTCTCTCTTGTATTAAGTACCATCTTACTCTCTCCTTATACATATTTTAATGTAAAAAATATATGTAGTCTAGCGAAAAATCTGGGAAAAGTTTACGTTTTGTAAACAAGTTTACAATAAAAAATGTGTATAAATATAAAAACAACATAACTAAACTGTATTTTGCCTTAGATTTAAAAAAACTGACTTAAAATCAGATACTATCGGCATCACAATAAAGCAGGGCTTCTTAATCTCTGCTAAGGATTTACCTCACTACAGAGATTGCAGATCCAGTAAAATATTTTTTAAATAACTTATCAAAAACTTTACAGACTGTCAAGAAATACAGCGAGAATACAGGGCATTTTGATTGAAAGTGCCATAAAGGGGTTGCTATAATGGTCTTATTAGAAGTTTGTACTTTTATGCAAAATTCTAAAAAACTATAGAAAGGAAATCGTAATGATTAAAAAAATGATGAATCTTGTTGGGGTAGCATTATTGCTGGCTTCGACAATCTTATCACCGGCTAGTGCTGTTGCTCAGACATTGTCGAAGCAATCTTCTACAGTGACAACTCAGTCATCTCCGAAAACAGGAACGACTGAACAGCCAACGTCTCCTACTGAGTCAACGCAAAAGGCAGCAGATACTAGTTCTAGTCAGGGGCAGCAGCCTGCTACTGAGAATAAAGCGGAAGCTAGTTCAAATGAGCAGGAAAATAAGCCAAGCACCTCAAAAGAAGAAAGCTCTGATGCTATCCAAGTAAAAGAAGATACATCTTCACAAAAAGCTAGTAAGGTAGAGGAAAAGAGTGAGACTCAGCCAGGAGCTCCACCTGCTGCTAAAGATACTAAAGATACCCAAGCAGCTCCTAAAACTAAAAGGGCAGCAAAAGAAATAGATGCGATTACGAAATTTAGCATTACCGATCATAATGGAAAACCGTTAGACAAGCCATTGCAACAATGGGAACGGTTTAAAATTAATGGTCAGTTTAAGTTACCAAATAACAACGTGCATGAAGGGGATTATACAACATTCAAGATCACAGAAAATTTAGTTTTTGTGCCAATCCCTGATTTTGACATTAAAGACCAAAGCGGTCAGGTAGTAGCGCGTGCAACTGTTGATGCGACGAATCGAACATTGAAGTTGACCTATACTAAATATGTAGAAAATAAATCGGATATTACGGGTAGTTTCTATTTTTACACTTATATTAATCATCATATCGTAAAGGAAAAGAAAAAAGTTCCAATCGAAATTGCAGTTAATCGTAATGTGGTTCCAATAGGAAAAGTAGAGTTTGATGGTTTAACTCCGCCAGTACAAAAAGACTTAAACAAAGTAGGTAATTTTCACCCAAACAATACTCTCACCTATGATATCACTGTAAATCAGTCGGGAAAAGAAGTTCTGGACGCAAAAGTAACAGATATTTTAAAAACACCAAATATTTCTTATATTAAAAATAGTTTTGAAATTTACAAAGGGAAATGGATTATTAAAGACAATCGTTGGGTATTGGAAAATAAAGAAGATGTTACCAGTAAGTTTAAGGTAGAATTTCCATCTGACTCAGAATTTTCTATTAAGTTAGGAAAGATAAATAAAGACGAAGGCTATCATATTAAATATAAAGCCAAACCAAATTATCAATTACAAAGTGGTGAAGTTGTTGAGAACATAGCGTCTCTTTGGTCTAGTAAAACAAAAATCATAGATTCTATCGCCAAAACTACCTATGTAGAGGCTGGTGGAAGTGCAGAAGGCTATGTTTACTCTGTCACACTACACAAAAAAGACGAAGTATCTGGGGAACCGTTAGCAGGAGCTGTCTTCAGAGTGACCCGCGACCGTAATGGTGCTGTAGCTGGTGATTTCACTACAGATAGCGCGGGGAACGTGACTATTCCGAATTTGTTGAAAGACAATTATACTATTAAAGAAATTAAAGCTCCGGATGGTTATCAGTTAACAGGCAAAGAAATTAAGGTTAAACCAGAAAATTTCAATAGTAGTAAGTCTTACAGTTTAGATATTTCAAATAAACGACAAAAAGTATCTGCGACTTTACAGGTGAATAAAAAGCTCGTTGGTCGCACACTTAAAGATAATGAGTTTGAGTTTACATTAACAGATAAGCAAACTAATCAAACTCAAAAAGCAAAAAATGTAGGTGGGAAAGTTACCTTCAAATCAATTGAATATGATAAAGAAGGAGTCTATCAATATAAAATTGAAGAAACAGGCGGTTCAACAGATCCTGCTATCCACTACGATTCTAACATTATTTATGCAAAGGTAACAGTTGGAAAAGATAAGACTGGAAAATTAACAATTGCAAATATCACCTATGAAGCAGGATTACCTGATGGCACCTTTGAAAACAGGGATACATTTACTAATCTATATATTCCTCAAAAAACAAAAGCGACATTAACAGTTAAGAAAGTATTGACAGGTCGTAAACTTCAAGCAAGTGAATTTGAGTTTGACCTAAAAGAGAATGGGCAAATTCTCCAAACTGTGAAAAATGATGCTGACGGAAAAGTTCAATTCAAAGAGCTTGAATATACTAAAGCAGGAACCTATCATTATACCATTAGTGAAAAAGCTGGTGATGTTCCAGGAGTTGAATATGAACCGAATCTTATCTCGGCAACTGTAACTGTCAAAGATAAGGGAGGAAAACTTGAAGTTACAAAGGTCACTTATTCGAAAGCTGGTGAGGAGACTAAAAAACCAACTTTTGAGAATCGCTATGCTCCAGGAAAGACTTTCGCTCGATTAGAAGTGAACAAAGTTCTTACGGGCCGTCAGCTACAAAAAGACGAGTTTGAGTTTGAATTGACTGGCAAGGAAGATCATATTCACCAAACGAAGAAAAACACTGCAGCTGGGAAAGTCCAGTTTGATACGGTTGAATATACTAAAGCAGGTGAATACCATTACACTATTAAAGAAAAAAACAATGGTCTAGGTGGTATCACTTATGATTCGAAAGAAATAAAAGTTACTGTCAAAGTTACAGATGACGGCAAAGGAAAACTGAATTCTGAAATTTTCTATGAAAATGATGATCAAACTTTCAAGAACACATACTCAGCTACTAAAACAAATGTACAACTCTCTGTTAAGAAAGCATTGACTGGTCGCAAACTGAAAGCACAAGAGTTTGAGTTTGATTTAGTTGATAATACTGAGGTTAGTCCAACTGTCGGTAAAATCTTGCAAACTGTTAAAAATAACGCCAATGGTGAGGTCAATTTCAAATCATTGGAATATACTAAAGCAGGAACTTATGAATATTTTATCCGAGAGAACAAAGGTTCTGCACCAGGAGTTACCTATGACCAAAAATTTATCACGGTAACAGTAGAAGTCAAGGAGAAATCCGGTAAACTTGAAGTTAGCAAAGTGACTTATATGACAGATGGAGAAGAAATTAAAAAACCAACTTTCAATAATCGCTATACTCCAGTTAAAACATCTGCTAAGTTAGAGGTGAAAAAGGTTTTAACAGGTCGTCCTCTTCAAGAAGGTGAATTTGAATTTGAACTCAAAGATCTACAACGAAATAAAAAGATTTTAGAAACTGTAAAAAATACGGCTGATGGTAAGGTTCAATTCAAAGAGCTTAAATATACTAAAGCAGGAATCTATCATTATACCATTAGTGAAAAGGCTGGTGATGTTCCAGGAGTTGAATATGAACCGAATCTTATCTCGGCAACTGTAACTGTCGAAGATAAGGGAGGAAAGCTTGAAGTTACAAAGATCACTTATTCGAAAGCTGGTGAGGAGACGAAGGATCCAACCTTTATCAACCAATACACTCCAGGAAAAACGTTTGCCCGATTAGAGGTAAATAAAATTCTGACAGGCCGTCAGCTACAAAAAGACGAGTTTGAGTTTGAGTTGAAGGAAGATGGTAAACCAGATGTTCTTCAAACGGCTAAAAATGATGCCCAAGGAAAAGTTCAGTTCCAAGCTATTAACTACGACAAAGCAGGTGAGTACCACTACACCATTACAGAAAAAAATAATGGTCTGACAGGGGTTGCTTACGACTCTAGTCAAGTGAAAGTCACAGTTAAAGTAACGGATGATGGTAAAGGGAAGCTAAGTACTACTGTGACTTATGACGGTGGTAAAACGACCTTTAAGAATACGTTCACACCAAAAGAAATCACAGTGCCACTGCAGGTGACAAAAGTCTTAACTGGTCGAAATCTACAAGATGCCGAGTTTGAGTTTGAATTATACGATGGACAAAACAAGCTACTTCAAACAGTTAAAAATAAAGCGGATGGTACGATTCCTTTCAAAGCTCTTAAGTTCACCAAGACTGGTCTTTACAACTACCTTATCAAAGAGAAAGCTGGTAAGGTTCCAGGTGTTGGCTACGATAAACAGCCAATCAAGGTTACCATTCGTGTCCAACAAGAAGATGATGGACAGTTGATTTACAATATCGTCTACCTCGGTCTTGACGAGAGCGGTAAGAATAAAATTTCTAAACAAAGCTTTACAAATAAATATACTGCCAAAGGTACCGATGCTACTTTCTCTGTCACGAAGAAATTAGCCGGACGTGCTTTGAAGGATGGCGAGTTTAGCTTTGAACTGAAAGAAGACGGCAAGGCAGACGTTCTTCAAACCAAGAAGAATGACAAAGCTGGTAAGGTTCAATTTGATGCAATCAAGTATCAAACTGTTGGTACTCACAAGTACACCATTACTGAGAAAAATACAGGATTGGGTGGTGTGACTTACGACACCAAGACCATCAAGGTAACAGTTGAAGTCACTGATAATGGTAAAGGTCAGCTTGTTTCAAAAGTAACCTATGAAAACAATGACCAAACTTTCAACAATACATACTCTAGTCAAAAGGTTAGTGCACAACTAGGCGTGACTAAAGAACTGACAGGTCGTGCATTAAACGACCGAGAGTTTGAATTTGAATTAGTCGGATCTGATGACAACGTTCGTCAGACTACGAAAAATGCAGCAGACGGTCGTGTTACTTTTGATGCGATTGACTATACAAAAGTTGGCACTTATCATTACACCATCAAAGAGAAAGACAATGGCTTAGGTGGTGTGACCTATGATAAGAAAGAAATCAAAGCGACTGTCAAAGTTACTGATGATGGCAATGGTCAGTTAGTTGCCCAAGTATCTTATGATACAGCTAATCCAACCTTCCGCAATACTTACCTTGCTAAGGAAACAACTGCAGCATTGGAAGCGAACAAAGTGCTAACGGGTCGCGAATTGAAAGAGAATGAATTTGCCTTTGACTTGATTGGCCCAGACGGTAAAGTGGTGGAAACCGTTAAGAACGCTAAAGATGGTAAGATTTCATTTAAAGAGTTGACATTCAAAACAGCTGGAACTTATACTTATACCATTAAAGAACAAGCTGGTGCTTTAGGCGGTGTGAAATATGACACTAAAGTGGTTAAAGCAACGGTAACTGTAACCGATGATGGTCAAGGTCAATTACATGCAACAGTTGCTTATGAAAACAACCAAAACACCTTCACGAATACTTATTCAGCAGATAAAGCCACTGCGACACTTTCTGCTAAGAAGCTATTAGAAGGTCGTAACCTCAAAGAAGGGGAATTTGAATTTGAACTGACTGGTACAGACGATCAAGTTCGCCAAACGAAGAAAAATGCCCAAGATGGTAGCGTTACTTTCGATACCCTTGAGTATACTAAGGTAGGCACTTATCATTACACCATCACCGAGAAGGATACAAAACTCGGTGGTGTGAAATATGACACTAAAGTGATCAAAGCGACAGTCACTGTTACAGACAATGGTCAAGGCCGCTTAGTAACAAAAGTTGCTTATGAAAAAGATGATCAGACCTTCAAGAACACTTATTCCGCTGCAAAAACAAACGCCCAACTCTCTGTTAAGAAAGCCTTGACAGGTCGTGCTTTGAAAGATGGCGAGTTTGAGTTTGAATTGAAAGGCCAAGATGATAAAGTTGCTCAAAGCAAGAAGAATGCTCAAGATGGCAGTGTCACTTTCGATACGATTGAGTATACGAAAGCTGGTACCTATCATTACACCATCACTGAAAAGGATACAAAACTTCAAGGAATCACTTATGATAAGAAAGTGATTAAGGTGACGGTAACTGTCACAGATGATGGCAATGGTCGTTTGGTTGCCAAAGTAAGTCATGACAAGAACATACAGACATTTGAAAATCGCTATACTCCACCGAAGAAGGACTTACCGAAGACAGGTACGGTCATTCATACGTTAGCTATTTTTATTGGAATTATCGCCTTAATCGGTGCAGTTTATCTCATCAAAAAGAAATCTTGATAAAATTAAGGTTGCAGAAAAACGATAAGTCTAAAATTGGAAATCTAGTGAGAATTCTCTCAAGAAATGGAGTCTCTCTTTAGATTTCCTTTTTGATGTTTAGGGGAGAAAATGGTGTGAGAAGCAATGGAAGAATTGAAGTCATTTTCGTGGAAAAAACGAACGCGAAAGAAGCTATATAAAGGCTTGAGGTGATTCTCAGGCTTTTCTTATGATAAATTGTAAAATATAGTGCAACAAAAAAACTCATAGCGTTTCATTGGTGTAA
>OBHX01000124.1_pt1 | contig 77094 bp, 64 predicted proteins | sample 1519331 | NCBI WGS metagenome assembly OBHX01 (sample SAMEA2602897, study PRJEB22501) | metagenome
GCGGGCATATTATTTTCAGCAAATACGCCAGCACTGGGGACGGAATCCTTACCAGCCTGAAGATTATGGAAGTTATGATGGCCCGCAAGAAGAAGCTCAGTGAGCTGGCAGAGGGCTTCACTGTTTATCCGCAGGTGCTGACCAACGTGCGCGTCACTGATAAGAAAGCCGCCCAGGACGATGCCGACGTCCAGGCAGCTGTACAGCAGGTAGCCAACGCCCTTGGCGACACCGGAAGAATCCTGGTCCGCGAATCCGGTACCGAACCGGTAGTAAGGGTTATGGTGGAAGCCGAAAGCGAAGAGGTTTGCCGGAAGTATGTGAATAGTGTTGTGGATGTGATTAAGGAGAAAGGGTTCGCATTGTAAGAAGATTCCGCCTGGCTGGGGCCAGGCGGAAAAGTGTATATGAGATAAGTTATATAATTAATTATTTTGATGCTTTTATGTAAGGTGAAAAAGTTACTGGGCAGGTTGGAGAGGGGAACATTTATGTGGAATGCGGTGGCGGTTTTACTGGTGTTTCGGGTGGTTTTGTGGCATAATGGAATTAGTTAGGAGTGATAATACATTAAGCGTGATTGAAATATAAATGATGGGGGAAAGAATAAGATGAACGAATTGTTTACTAGAATGCAATATGAACCGAGCATTTTGATGTTTGGTAACAAGTATAAGAGATTGAATTCGACAGTGCTTGATTATGCGTGGAATGCTATTGTCACAACGAATTGCGACTTATCGCTTTCGGCAGTATTAAAGAATGATATGAGAGCAATTGTTGATGTGATTAAAAAGGATAACATGCAAGCCAATCTAATGGATAGAAAGAGACTTCATATTATTAGATTGTTTGGAGAGACTTATCCTGCTGAACCCATAGATGAGCTTGATAAGGAAGATATTACTGATAGGGCTACCGCTATTTTGTCAAGAATGGCTGAGATAATCCAACGTAATGGAATAATTTTGATTGAGGATTTTGAGGAAAGCTGTTTTTCACATAAAGAACTAAGAAAATCATTTAGAAGTTTGTATCACAATCAAAAACAAATTTATATTTTTAATTGTAAAGAGAAGGATCAGTATCTGTCTGCATTAGAAGCTCAAGGGATAGCTGTCATTTTTGAACAGAGTATAAATGATTATTTTGAAGATTTTTTTGGAGAAGAACAGGAGTTTGATTTCCCAGATGCATCTAAATCTATTCAATTTTATGTCGAGGCAGATAAAACACAAACACCAATTTCAATAGAAAAAAAGTATCTGCTTGAAACAGAATCATTTGCAACATTACTTAATATTAGATTATTAAATGAAATAAAAATACCTGAGAATATGTATAAGGATTATTTTTATCTGTTCCTGAAAAATAGTGTTAGAGAGCCACAATGGTATGGATATAATTATGGTTTTAACCTTCATAGAGTGTATGAAGACAGATTATATCGTAAAGTAAAAAAAGGTATAGAGAATGTCGGTAAACCAAATAATAGACCACTGTTGGTTGTTGGACAAACAGGAACTGGAAAAAGTATCTCTTTAGCTGCAATTGCATATAAAATATTTAACGAAAAAAAATACCCAGTAGTATATATAAATGATCCGGATGTGAATTTTTATTCTAATGTTAAATACAAGCAAAAAGGAATAAATAGAAAAGGTTCTCCAGCATTTAATGCATTGGATGCATTGCTGGAATGTTTGGAAAATTCTGGAGCTAAAGCTACTTTTTTGGTATGGGATACTTCAAGTTACAGCACAGGAAGAGAAAAATGTTATAGACTTTATCAAGCATTATTAGCAAGAGGCAGAAAGGTATACTTGCTAAGTAGTGCGTACGAAGTAAATAACGAACAACCTGATTTAGAAAATGAAGATGAGTATGTAGAAGAAAGCGTTCTTGACAAGAAGTTTGAAGAGTGCAATGCAACTGTAGAAATATCTACAGAGATAGAACAATTAAAAAACATTCTCATTAATAAATGCAAGATGCCAGAAGGGCAAGTGAATACAATAATAAACTATTGCGCAAAGAATAGTTCAAATTATTTGTTAATGCTCTATCAAGCGTTTGGTATTTTACGTGGAGATTTATCAAAAGGCGTATTTAAGGAGGCAAATGCTAATCTACAAGATTTAGACAAAATATTGGAGAAAGAAGTTGAAGATACAGAACCAATAAATAATGTTTTTACATTAGCAATGAAGAAAATAGAGTCTGATTTGGTGAGTGCAGGAATTATTGATAATTTGGCTGATGTGGCAGATAACGAAAAGAAAAAAATCGAAGTTGCAAAAGATGATTTCATAAAGTGTATTGCTGTGTGTAGCCAATTTAAGTTGAAAATGCCTTATGATTTTGCACTTAGAATACTTAAGACCTATAACGAAAAAATTATCCGAACATTAGCAAAATCTACCTTTTTTGTGATTACGCAGGATTATCATGAGAATTATGAAATATCATTAAGAACACCATTGGAAGCTGCTATGTATTTGTCTGCAAAAAATTTGACACCACTTGATGAAATAGAATGTGTAGTGAAGATGCTTAGGATGATGAATCCTAGTAGTGGATATGGACAACAACAAGAAGTGCGTTTATGTGAAAAAATAATACGTATTATTGGTCCTAATAGTACGAATCGTGAGATAAGGAATAAATACAAAAAAGGATATCCAGAAGTAATAAACGCATTAAAAGAGCTTCGAGAAGAACGCAATATCTGGGAGCCGATTCTCATTTCGCAGGAAATGACATATTTGAGAGAATACTATGGCAGGGATGAAGCATTAAGTATAACGGATAGAATCAAGGCGCTTGAAGAGGCAATAAGAATTGCGGATGATGTATTAAGTAAAATAGAATATTTAGGCATTTCTATGGGAAACAGGAATGCAATAATTGTAGAATCATGCAACAGTAAGCTTCTTTTATACCAATTGAAGGAAACAAATGACACGTTGCTATTTAAGGAATTACGTCGTGATTTGAGAACCGTTATTAGATATGATAACTTTGACTATCATGCATATGTTACATTAATGAAAGCTTCGATAACAGAGTATAAGAATGAAGATGATAACATACGTAAAATAGAATTGTTGGAGTCAATGTGTTCCGTGGCGGATGAGATTATGTTTGAAAATCCTGATGTAGCAAATTCTGAGTATTTCCAAAGGAAAGTTACAGAAATATATACACTGTTAGAAGATACAGATACGGTTAAATCATATATTGAAGAATTAGTTGCTAATGGCTCATCTGCTGGACTTTACGTATGGGCAAGAAAGATTTTGAGAGAGAATAAAGTGGATTATAAGAAACCTATTATAGACTTGACTCAACAAGATGCATGCGAAAAAGTATATTCAATATTTCAGGATGAGAGATATAAGGCTGTGCTTGGTGAGAGCGAGCCATGCCAATATATGTTACTTAATATTGTATGGTTAATGAACAACAAACAGCCTATATATTTAGAGGGTGAATGCTGGATTACCAGAATGAGTGAGAATACGTGGAAGGAATTATTAAACATCTGTAATGGTTTTATAATGAAATTCTGTAGTGATATGGAAAACGCGCATCAAATGGCAAAAAATATTAAGTATATAAAAGCATTATGTTTAGGACAACTTGGACAATATGGAGAGAGTATTTCTGTGTTAAGGTCAATGGAGGAGGATTCATCACTTGGATTAAAACGTGTATTTACTAAGCATATGCTTTGTGATGAAAATGGAATACCCCGCAAGTTTACTGGAAGGCTCGGAAAATATGATGAGATTAACAGAAATGGTTCAATATACATTGACGAGTTTGGTAAGAATCCAATATATTATCATGGTCCACATATGAAGTCCGCTGAACTTGATGAAGGTAAGGTGTTTGATGATATAGAAATTGGATATAGTAATATCGCTCCTAAGGCATTTAGAAATGTTGAAAGTAAGGAGTAGTGTAAATGAAAAAACAGAAGATAAAAAAAATAAGAAAACTTGCGCACAGTATAGATTCAAGAATTAATCTGTTTGAAGGTTTGGTTTCTAAAGAAACATCAACATACAAAGGAGAATTGCTTTTTTGGCGACAGATTGTTAACATGTATGGTTTGTTTGCTGATTGTGATCGTGTGCAAGTTAAAGAAAAACATAATTTGATTGAATTAATGAAGCGATACAATCTTTTAAACGGAGATGAATATGAATTTATCAGAAGCTTTTGGAACGATGTAGCAGAATTAAGAAAATGGTTTTGTCATAATAATGATGATACGTTGTATTATCATGCGATACGAAAAAGTAAGATTGAAAAATATTTAGATCAAGCATTTGTTTTAGCGACGAATAAACCAGCTACAATGGATTCGGTTCAACAAAATGACTGGACTGTCTTGAATTTTAATATTGAAAGTCGCCTTGATGAGTATTTGAATCTAATGGAAAAGGCATTTATCTCATGGCAAACAAGCCCAGATAAAGAAGAGCTGATATCTGAATGGGTAAAAATACAATCAAAAGCACTGTTTTCTGATAAGGAGTTGATTATGAATGTTTTAGCTGAAATAGCAGAATATGAAATATTAAATCAAGGACTGAGAAATACGACGCCGACGAATATGTCTAAGGTGTATTATAGTCAATTAGAAATCGGTGGATATTCTCAAAAAGATATTGCTGCTGAAATGGAGCGAGGAGCAATTTTGAAAAGGACAAATAAGGAAATCATACAAGATAGTATTCGCAATTCGGGGCTAATCTAAGAAAATTGCTCAATAGAAAGGCGCAAATTTATAATAATGTTACTGTTTGGAGGCTAACTGGACTTGAGAAAACCGATGATGTGGGCTGATATCAGTCAAAGTTCCTAAAAAGAACGGATTACGTACCGTCGCGATAGAGCTGAAATGTGGAAGATTTTGCCTGGCTGGGGCTAGGCAGAAAAAAGTGTATAGGAGATAGGGTGTATAATAAACATTTTGATGTTTGCTCATGAACTGAATAAAAAAAGATACTAAAAAAACCATTTACATAAATAGAAATGAAATATTGACGGCAAAAGATGTTTGTAGTATCATTTGGAGCGAAAAGGCATATACTGAAAGCAGTATTGGAGGTAATAAGAATGAAACGTCTTTCGTTAGCCGATTTGGCTGAAACGATAAAAAGCAACAGAATAGAAAAGGGAATTACGCAGGAACAACTTTGTAAAAAAACGGGAATCAACCGGAATATGATTGGGAGAATTGAACGAATGGATTATATTCCAACCATTCCGCAGCTGGAAAAGCTGGCAGAGGTTTTGGACTTTGATGTTGACAGATTGTTTGTTGAGAATAATCAGTCGACTGTTTTTACTGCATTCAGGGGTTCTAAGCTTTCTGATGAGGAACGAGCAGGAGCAGAACATTTAATGGAGATGATGCTTGCAGCACGGCAGCAGATTATGCTGAGAAAGGCCTTACACCATGAATAAAGACATCGTATTGACTGAATTGCAGATTGATGAAATCAAGAAAACTGCTGATAAGGAGCGAAGAAAGTTTGGAATTATTGATGCCCCGATTGCAGGCGATTTGTTCATGCTGCTTGAGCAAGAAGGAATTGCAATTTGTCAATATCCGTTTCTGACAAGCGAGAAATCTCATACAGATGCTAATATTACAAGATTTGAAACAGGTTCCGACCAAATGATCTTTATTGGACTGAACACGGCAATTTATTATGACGAGCAGATTTTTGCATTGGCCCATGAACTGTATCATTACATTACCCAAACAGGTAAAGCATATGAAACGGACATGGATGAGGAAGATAAGCGAACAGAAAAGATGGCAGACCGCTTTGCTGCAGAACTTTTGTTGCCGAGTGAAATTTTGAACCATATGATTATAGAACAATTCAAAACTTCTTGTTTGAAGAAAGTGTCCGACCTTCGGCTTTTACGTTTTATTGCGAGATTACAGAGCGAATGGTGGTTGCCATATCGCGCTTTGGTACTACGGTTGAACGAAGAAAAGTATATCACCGACGAGCAAGTGGATACACTTTTTGGAATTGATGATCGCGATAAAGAAAGCATCTATGGAAAGATTTTTTTCAGTATTGCTCCGGATTGTTACACAAAATTGAATACAATAACTCGGAGAACAGATGTTTCAAACTGGGTACTAGAAATATTTATTATGAACTTTGAAGACGGCAGCTTAACGGAAGATGAGTTCGTTAAACTTTTGAATTTGTTTGGAAAGAGGCCGGATGACTTTGGATTCGATTTAATAGTGGATGACAGTGATCTTGATGAATTGAATGAGCTCTTTGAAAGCGGTGACATAGATGAGGGTTGACGTACAAAAGAAAAACCCGGCATTAGAAAGTGTGTTCGCAGCCCCAGAGCAGACAATATTTTTGGATGCAAATTTCTTTATTCCGCCTGACAGAAGTGTGATGGGAACGAAACCGATTCCTTTTTTGAAATTCTGTGAAATTTGGCTTGATCCGATATTTGATGTTTTTCCTAATCTGGCAATTCACGAATCTGTCTATCGGGAATTGGTTACTGATATGGTAAGAGACTATGTTGATAGTCGTCAGAAAGAAAAACCACCTCGTCTGCGTGTCTATACGGATGCAGAATTGAGTGAGGTGGAAATGGCTCTTATGCAGGCATACATTTCAAAGCTTGCCTTGTATTCGCAGTATATACCAGAAAGGGACAATGCGAAAGACCGGGGCGAAGTAAGATCGTTGTCTTTTATGGCAGTAAAGAAGTTTCTGTATTTTGCAGCGAATGATACTTTGCCTATGAATTTAATTCGGAAAGCGGATGCGCTGCGTACGGGGCTTGATGAGATGGAGCTTCTGGAAATGTACGATGTGATATATTATTTGTATTGTACTGGAAGATATTCGACAGAGGGGCTTCGACTTCTATACAAATATGAGTATTATTTGACAAAGCAGGAAAAGAAAACGAATCCTAGCTGGGGAGATTTTATCGCAAAAATGAATATTATTTATGGGAAAAATCTGGGTTAGGGAATATGCTCTGATATAGTAAATATATAAACGTAAATAAAATGGGTCTGTCCCCATAAAGACAGAGTGAAATTTCTAAAAGTTTTCTAAAAAACTTATTAAATATATTTCATACTTTTCCAATATATTTTCCTTCTAGAAAAGGAAACAGTATGCTATCCTATATACATCATAAGAGTTTCAAACCTACATAAGCTCTTCTGAAAAACAAATCATAGAAGGTGGTGAAATCCATGGGAAAAAAGGATATCATCACAAAAGAGTACATGGAGGACACAGAGGTTTTTGCGGATGTGTTCAACCATATGATTTACAAAGGAGAAAAGGTCATTGACCCTAAGAATTTGAAGGAACTGGATACGGCGAATGTAATTATTCCATATGGAGCTGACGGGGCGGAGGTGCCATATCAGAAATACAGAGATGTGTTTAAAATCCTGTGTGCTATGGAAGATGAAAATGCGGTGTATCTGCTTCTGGGAGTGGAGAACCAGTCCAATGTTCATTATGCAATGCCAGTGAAAAATATGGTTTACGATTCGCTGGAATATGCAGCGCAGGTGCAGAAAGCAGAGGCTTCTCATAAAAAAGCGCGGAAGGAGAAAGAGCCTAAGGAGAAGAAACCGGATTCCGCAGAGTTTCTTTCAGGCTTTTACAGAGAAGACAGGCTGCTTCCGATTATAACAGTAGTTGTGTATTTCGGGGCTGATAGCTGGGATGCGCCTAGGTCGTTACATGAGATGTTGGTGGTACAGGATAAAAACATATTGTCGTTGGTTCCTGACTATCGGATTAATCTGATTGCACCAGGGGAGATGAGCGAAGATGAGTTGGAACATTTTACTTCTAATTTCCGGGAAGTGATGAAGTTCATCAAATATTCTGGTGATGGAGAGAAATTAGAGCGGTTTGTAAATGCGAATGCAGCATTTGAAAATGTGGATAGGAAGGCTGTCCGTGTAATGGAGGAGATGACTGGAATGAAGATAGAAAGAAAAGAAGAGGAAGAAACGGTGAATGTTTGTAAGGGACTTCGGGATTTACAGGAAAAGGGACGAGTTGAAGGAATCCAGATCGGTGCAGAACATGAACAGCGACTTACCAAAGCTCTGTTGAATGACAACCGCATCGACGACCTAAAGCGTGCCCTTGAAGATCCTGCTTTTCGACAAAAACTCTTGGAAGAGTATGGAATTGACTAAACAGTTATAGAGGAGAGAACAAATTTTATGTGTGGTATCGTATCCTACACCGGCCATTCCCAGGCCGCGCCCATCCTTCTGGATGGTTTATCGAAACTGGAATACCGCGGCTATGACTCAGCCGGTCTTGCCGTTCGTGACGGTGAGAACAAAACGAAAATCGTAAAGGCGAAAGGCCGTCTGAAAGCGTTGGCGGAGAAAACCGACCATGGCTATGCCCTGGCTGGTACCTGTGGAATCGGTCACACCCGCTGGGCTACCCACGGGGAACCTTCTGAGACCAATGCTCATCCTCATACCTCTGATGATGGGAATGTGGTGGGCGTTCACAATGGTATCATTGAGAATTATCAGGAACTGAAGAATAAGCTTCTTCGCAAGGACTATGAGTTCTATTCTTCCACAGACACCGAAGTGGCAGTGAAGCTCATCGATTACTATTACAAGAAATACGAGCATACTCCGGTGGATGCCATCAACCATGCCATGGTCCGTATCCGCGGTTCCTATGCCCTGGCGATCATGTTTCAGGATTATCCCGGGGAGATTTACGTTGCGCGCAAGGACAGTCCTATGATCATCGGCGTGGAGAACGGAGACTGCTATGTGGCTTCTGATGTTCCGGCGATTCTGAAATATACCCGCAATGTTTATTACATCGGAAATCTGGAGATGGCACGTCTGGTAAATGGGACCGTTACCTTTTACAATCTGGACGGAGATGAGATTGAGAAAAAGCCAACGCAGATCAAATGGGATGCAGAAGCAGCTGAAAAAGCAGGCTACGAGCATTTCATGCTGAAGGAAATCCATGAGCAGCCAAAAGCCGTTCAGGATACGTTGAATTCCGTATTAAAGGATGGGGCTATCGACCTGTCTTCTGTGGGACTTACTGAGGAAGAGCTTCAGTCTTTTTCCCAGGTATATATTGTGGCATGTGGTTCAGCCTATCACGTAGGCGTGGCATGTCAGTATGTGCTGGAGGATCTGGCGCAGCTGCCGGTACGTGTGGATCTGGCATCTGAGTTCCGTTACCGAAACATGCCTCTGGATCCCAACGGTCTGGTGATTGTGATCAGCCAGTCCGGCGAGACGGCAGATAGCCTTGCAGCCCTCCGTCTTGCAAAAAAGAAGGGGCTGAAAACCCTTGGAATTGTCAATGTGGTGGGAAGCTCTATTGCCCGGGAAGCAGATAATGTATTTTATACCCTTGCCGGTCCGGAGATTGCAGTTGCCACAACGAAAGCCTACAGCACCCAGCTGATCGCCGGCTATTGCCTTGCCGTTCAGTTTGCGCTGGTGCGCGGATGTATTTCCCAGGGGCGTTATCAGGATCTTATCTCCCAGCTTCAGTGTCTTCCTGAGCAAATCCAGAAGATCCTGGACGACAAGGAACGGATCCAGTGGTTTGCTGCCAAACAGGCCAATGCCAGGGATGTGTTTTTCATCGGACGTGGACTTGATTATGCCATCAGCCTGGAAGGCAGCCTGAAAATGAAAGAGATCAGTTACATCCATTCTGAGGCTTACGCAGCAGGAGAGCTGAAGCATGGTACTATCAGTCTCATTGAGGACGGCACTCTTGTGATTGGTGTGCTCACCCAGTCTGAGCTTTATGAGAAAACCATTTCCAACATGGTAGAATGCAAAAGCCGCGGGGCTTATCTCATGGGACTGACTACATATGGAAATTATAATATTGAAGATACTGCTTCCTTTACCGTTTATGTTCCAAAGACAGAGGAGTGCTTTGCCACAAGCCTTGCGGTGATTCCGTTACAGCTTATGGGATATTACGTCAGCGTGGCAAAGGGACTTGACGTGGATAAGCCGAGAAATCTGGCAAAGAGTGTTACGGTAGAGTAAATTTGCAGCAGTCTTATGAGTGCGGTGAGCAGAAACGGCAGATGTTTTTCGGGGGAAAAACAACAGGATGAGGTTATAAAAATGGGAAAATATTTTGGTACAGATGGCTTCCGCGGAGAGGCAAACGAAAACCTGACAGCAGATCATGCATATAAAGTAGGCCGTTTTCTCGGCTGGTATTACGGAGAACTGAAACGCCGGAACGGTGACGACACGCCGGCGCGTATCATAATAGGAAAGGATACCCGCCGTTCCAGCTATATGTTCGAGTATACACTGGTTGGCGGACTGGTGGCTTCCGGTGCGGATGCATATCTTCTCCATGTCACGACCACACCTTCTGTGGCTTATGTGGCAAGAGTGGATGAATTTGACTGCGGTATTATGATTTCCGCAAGCCATAATCCATATTTTGACAATGGAATCAAGCTGATCAACGGAAACGGGGAGAAGATGGACGAGGAGACCATTTCCCTTGTGGAAGCCTATCTGGATGGAAGTCTGGAAGTTTTCGGACAAAAATGGGAGGAGATTCCTTTTGCAAAGAAGGAAAAAATCGGCTGTACAGTAGACTATGTTTCCGGAAGAAACCGTTACATAGGGTATCTGATCTCTCTGGGTGTCTATTCCTTCCGCGGAGTGAAGGTGGCGCTGGACTGTGCCAACGGAAGCTCCTGGAACATTGCCAAGGCTGTTTTTGACGCTCTCGGCGCCAAAACCTACGTGATCAATGCCAAGCCGGATGGCACCAACATCAACAACAATGCCGGTTCTACCCATATCGGGGGACTGCAGAAATACGTGGTGGAGAACGGAATGGACGTTGGTTTTGCCTATGACGGCGATGCAGACCGCTGTCTCTGCGTGGACGAGAAGGGTAACGTGATCACCGGCGACCACATTCTCTACATCTACGGAAAATACATGAAAGAGCGCGGCAAGCTGCTGACCAACACTGTTGTCACCACCGTCATGTCCAACTTCGGTCTGTACAAGGCCTTTGATGAGCTTGGAATCGACTACGCGAAAACAGCCGTGGGAGACAAATATGTATATGAGTACATGATGAAAAACGGCTGCCGTATCGGCGGTGAGCAGAGCGGGCATATTATTTTCAGCAAATACGCCAGCACTGGGGACGGAATCCTTACCAGTCTGAAGATTATGGAAGTTATGATGGCTAGAAAGAAAAAGCTCAGCGAACTTTCAGAAGGCTTCACCGTTTATCCCCAGGTGCTCACCAATGTGAGAGTGACCGACAAGAAGGCAGCGCAAGATGACGCAGATGTGCAGGCAGCTGTGAAGAAGGTTACTGAGGAACTGGGCGATACCGGAAGAATTCTCGTCCGTGAGTCCGGAACAGAGCCGGTTGTACGTGTTATGGTGGAAGCGGAGAGTGAAGAAATCTGCCAGAAGTATGTGGATATGGTTGTGAATGTAATTAAAGAAAATGGGTATGTGGCCGGATAAGGGCTGGATGCCGTGGATGTTGCCGCCTGGCGTGTGCCGGGCGGTGGTGGTGTGTATAAGATAAGTTATAATATAATAATTTCGTATAGAATATTTAGCGATTAAATTGTTATAAGTTTGCAGCATCTGAATGTCGAGTAAAAACAAAATCTACTTGACATTCGATCTATGTCTGTTTATTATTTAAATAAAATAATTAGAAGGAGCAGGAGTGATGAATAGTAGAGAGCGGATAGAATTGTTTCTTTGCAATATTAAAGAGAATACTGTAATTGAAGCAAGCCGTATATATACTTTCTTGGCAGATGACATGACAGAAGCAGCATTTTATAAAACACTTGAACGCTTCTGCCAAAGTGGTTCACTTGTCCATTTGACTAAAGGGTTATATTATAAGCCGAAGAAATCCAGATTTGGAATTGTTCCGATCAGAGAGCAGGATATTGTTACTCATTACATTGGGAATCAGAAGGGATTGGTTGTAGGCTATAAACTGTATAACGAGAAAGGACTTACTACACAAATAAGTAAGCAGACGGAAGTTTTTTCAAATCATGTGCCAGGGAAAAGGAAAACAATTCAGAATGTGGTTGTAAAAAATATCTCTTGTGATCTGAATGAAGAGCGCGTAGCAGTAATTGAAACTCTGGAGATTCTTCAAAATTATTCTAAGATAGAAGATGTAAACAAAAAAGCGCTGATTACTTATATGGAGAAGTTTGCACAGTCTTATTCTGATAAAGCTGCGGTCTATGTCCTGGAGCATATGAAATATAAAAAGGCAACAATTGCTTTTTTGGAATCCTTTTTGGAGTATCTAAATGTTAATAACTCATTAAAACAATTTTTATCATCAATGTCTGTTTATGCAATTCCAACCATGGAGGAAATATATGAGACTGCATGAGAATGAAGAGGATTTTCGAGATCTTTGTAGTATAACAGCTGGATATATTGGCATTCCAGAAGACGCCGTTAGAAGAGATTATTACATTGTGAGTATGCGATCAAGCTGATCAACGGAAACGGGAAGAAAATGGATGAGGAGACCATTTCTCTTGCAACACTGCGGGCTTATTTGTGGTATGCGGCTAATATGGATATTTTTCTTCAGTCGATAGCGTTATCTGCATCTCATGTACCCTTTATAAAGGAAGCAAAAAAAGAAAAACAGATCATTCAGGATAAAGATATGAAAGCCCTGCTTGCAGTTCCCCCAGATACGCAAAAAGGAAACCGTGATCAGAACAAAAGGGGTCTGTCCCCATAAATGCAGAGTGAAATTCCTAAAAGTTTTCTAAAAAACTTATTAAATAAATTTCATACTTTTCCAATATATTTTCCTTCCAGAAAAGGAAACAGTATGCTATCCTATATACATCATAAGAGTTTCAAACCTACATAAGCTCTTCTGAAAAACAAATCATAGAAGGTGGTGAAATCCATGGGAAAAAAGGATATCATCACAAAAGAGTACATGGAGGACACAGAGGTTTTTGCGGATGTGTTCAACCATATGATTTACAAAGGAGAAAAGGTCATTGACCCTAAGAATTTGAAGGAACTGGATACGGCGAATGTAATTATTCCATATGGAGCTGACGGGGCGGAGGTGCCATATCAGAAATACAGAGATGTGTTTAAAATCCTGTGTGCTATGGAAGATGAAAATGCGGTGTATCTGCTTCTGGGAGTGGAGAACCAGTCCAATGTTCATTATGCAATGCCAGTGAAAAATATGGTTTACGATTCGCTGGAATATGCAGCGCAGGTGCAGAAAGCAGAGGCTTCTCATAAAAAAGCGCGGAAGGAGAAAGATCCTAAAGAGAAGAAACCAGATTCCGCAGAGTTTCTTTCAGGCTTTTACAGAGAAGACAGGCTGCTTCCAATTATAACAGTAGTAGTGTATTTCGGGGCTGATAGTTGGGATGCACCCAGGTCGCTGCATGAGATGTTAATTGTACAGGACGAAAGCATATTGTCATTGGTTCCTGACTATCGGATTAATCTGATTGCACCAGGGGAGATGAGTGAAGAGGAGTTGGAGCTTTTTACTTCTAATTTTCGTGAGGTAATGCAGTTTATTAAGTATTCAAAAGATACGGAGAAGCTGAGCCAGCTTGTGGAGGAGAATACTGCATTTGAAACTATGGACAGGAAGGCTGTTCGTGTAATGGAGGAGATGACTGGAATGAAGATTGAAAAAGAAGTTGAGGAAGAAAAGGTGAATGTTTGTAAAGCGATTCAAGGGATTGAGGAAAAGGGGCGAATCGCTGGATTGGCAGAGGGACGTGCTGCTGGGCTGGCGGAAGGAAAAGAGGCTTTGGAGCGTGAACAGAAACTTACCAAATTCCTGTTGTGCGATAACCGCATCGACGACCTAAAGCGTGCCCTTGACGATTCTGCTTTTCGCCAGAAACTTTTGGAAGAGTATGGAATTGATTAAAAAGATATAAAAACGAGACGTATACGCTAATGGTTTAAAAGCACATATTTTATAGATTTTTTTGCAGTTCCATGGTATCATTATTTCAAGCAAAAGCAATTGATACTGTGGAACTTTTTATCAGGAGTGTGTGTAATATGGGAAGTTATCTGAATCCTGGAAGTGCTTCTTTTCGCAATAGTCTGAGGTCCAAGATTTATGTGGATAAGAGTGAATTGATAGCCAGAACAAATGAATTGATCTGTACAGAGCAGAGATATGTATGTGTCAGCCGCCCGAGACGATTTGGAAAGTCTATGGCGGCTAATATGCTTGCTTCATATTATGAGAAAGAAGAAAATAGCGATGATTTGTTTGGCGGTTTGCGGATCAGCAGAGCAATCACATATAGAGACCATTTAAACCAATATGATGTTATCAAAATCAATATGCAGGAATTCCTGAGCGTTACCAACAGTGTAGATGAGATGCTGGGACGATTGAAGCGGTATTTACTGTTTGATTTGTTAGATGCTTATGGAAATCTGCACTTTCGGGATTCTGAAGATTTGATACAGGTGATGAAGGATATTTTTGCAAAAACAAAATGCCCTTTTGTGATTTTGATCGATGAGTGGGATTGTCTTTTCCGGGAATACAAGAAGGATAGAGAGGCACAGAAGAAGTATCTTGATTTTTTGAGAGTGTGGCTGAAGGATCAGGATTATGTTGCGCTGGCATATATGACAGGAATTTTGCCCATAAAAAAATATGGTTCTCATTCCGCTTTGAATATGTTCACAGAGTATTCTATGACAAATCCCCGTGAGATGGCTGAATTCTTTGGTTTTACAGAAGATGAAGTAAAAATGTTGTGTGCCCGGTACAAGAGAAGCTTTGAGGAAACAAAGGCCTGGTATGATGGCTACGAACTGATAACAGTAGAAGAGAATCAGAAAAAGATTTATTCCATGTATAGCCCGAAATCTGTAGTGGATGCAATGCTCAGTGGGGTGTTTGATAATTACTGGAATCAGACAGAAACCTATGAAGCACTTAAAACTTATATTAGATTGAATTATGATGGCCTAAAAGATTCTGTCATAAAAATGCTTGGAGGCGATAAGGTACAGATTAACACGGGAACTTTTTCGAATGATATGGCGACTTTTCAGGGAAAAGATGATGTATTGACCCTTCTGGTCCACCTTGGCTATTTGAGCTATCATTGGCCGGATAAAACTGTCTATATTCCCAATAAAGAAGTATCTCAGGAATATATAAATGCAATCAGCACTATGGAGTGGCCTGAGGTTATTGACTCTGTAGAAAATTCTAGAAAGCTGCTGGAAGCTTTGTGGAGAATGGACAGTGATACAGTGGCAAAGGGAATCGATAAAGTGCATCAGGAAGTATCTATCTTACAGTATAATGATGAGAATTCTTTGAGCTGTACGATCAATCTGGCATTTTATTTTGCAAGAGAGTACTATACAGTTATTCGAGAACTGCCAAGCGGGAAAGGGTTTGCAGATATTTGCTTTCTTCCCAGAAAGCTTCATCTGGACAAACCTGCAGCCATAATTGAACTTAAATGGAATAAAAATGCTTCCGGAGCAATTGCCCAGATTAAGAGACAGCAGTATAGTGAGGTGCTAAAAGATTATCATGGGGATTTGCTGCTGGCAGGTATTAATTACGATAAGAAGACGAAACTGCATGAGTGTGTGATTGAGAAATTTCAGAAATATTAAAATTCCTGGATTTACAGTATTTTATCATTATCGGAGTTAGAGGATTTCAAGTAAACATAGCGAGGAGAAACTATGATGAAAAATACATTTAATGCTATGCTGAAAAATAGACCCAAAGGTCAAAAAGTGAATGAAATATATCTTTTCAGATTAATGGCAAGGTATCTCAATCAGACGGCGATAAAGTGCACATTTGTGAAACAGATTCATGCTCAATATTATGTGAGTTATAATTCAAATATTTTACATGGACAGTCTAAAAGAGTTGAATTAGGGGATTTACAAATTTTTACATATGATAGAAGTAAAAAAGAATTAAGAATTTGCACATTGCAGGCTAAATATGAAAAGAATATTTTTCGACATCATCCGAGTATTGTATTAAATGTATTTCAATGGGAATTATTAAAAGATAGACCTCTCGTACAGGCTATTTCTAAAAAATATCCTGTTCCTTCTAATATACTTAATTTTAATTTTGCTTATAAAAGTATAAGTGCGTACGGAATATTTTTTTTAGAGAATGCAATTGGCAATGTGGATTTTCTATATACAATTCCAGAGTTTTTAAGTAGTAAGAGACCGCTTATAAACTTATCTCGGAGAAGGAATAAAAGAACTTTTCAATTTAATTGTCCCCGAAAGTATGGTAACGGAAATGAAAAGCATGTTTCTGGTAACATGAATATGTTTGAAAAAGATCTGTTGCAATGTAAAATAGGAGCTCCGGTTATAAAGAAAGATGATTTGAAACTAATAATAACACTCTTGAAATACATGAATGTTCAGGTAAAGAAAGAAAACGATGAACAAAATGCAATTGATCTTATACTGGCGGAATATAAGGATATTTCTGACGATATAGTTATTGATGATACTGTAGACATAGGGTGGTCGCCAGCTATGGTTGTTGTAACGGATTCATTACTATATACCTCACAAGTATTCCAAAGATATGGAGAAATTGAGCCATATCGACGACCTAAAGTGCGCTCTTGACGATTTTGCCTTTCATCAAAAAACTTCGAAGAGTACGAAATCAATTAATTACTTTGCTACCGCCCAGTACTCGTTGGGCGGTAGTGGCGTATATAGAGAATTTTGTTTTTTTTCTATTTATACTGGACTTTATTTGGAAGCGGCTGCTTATTTGTAGCGATGCGTGGGCAGAAAATATCCCTGGCGGGGAGTATGATTTGGTAAAATTACCACTGCCCGGCTCTTGTGGGCGAGTTTCGTTTTTCTATTCCGAAGCGCTTTAAGGACAGGGTAATTACACCAATCCATGGAGTTGAAATGTATAGTTGCATGCAGTACCTGCACAGTATATCTGGAATGTGACAAATACAGAGCAAAAAATCTCGAAATTTTTAGATAAAAACAGACAGATAAAACTTGTGAAGCTCCTGTTTCCGTGCTATTATGAGAATAGAAATTTGAAGCAGCAAACAGCTGTGGAAATAAAGAAAAGATGTGAGAGAAAATGATGGAAACAATACAGGACGTACTTCAGCTGATTTTACAGGCCGATGATATCAAATATGTAAAAAATAGCGGTATATTAAATTATGGACTGGATTTGAAACAGGTGGTGGAACGTGAAATTGAATTGTCTGTTTGCAAGGGTGATAAGGAAATATTGCTTGCGATGAATTATGACATAGAGCAATGCTCTGTTCAATTTCAGATTGTAGACTGCACGGAGGAAGAGGAGAAGAAGATTATAGATCTGGATTTTGCTTTAAACGGCGCCGAAGCTACGGTGGATTTTACAAAAGCGCTTAATTTATATTTGTTAAGTATCGGTTATATTGATGAAGGCGACCTGGAAGAGTATCGTCAGAAGGTCAGCCGCCTGAGCTGAGAATAATATGTGAGGCGAAAATCAGTAACAATAAAAAAACAGCTCCCTGCGTGGTCAGAGAGCTGTTTTTTATTATACACCAGAATTATTTAACTGTAACGGTGATGTATTTGTTTACTGTCTTGTAGTTTTTAGCTTTAACAGTAACTTTTACCTGATAGGTACCTTTCTTGGTTCCCTTAGCAACTACGATCTTACCGTTTTTGTTAACTTTGATCTTGGAGTTGTTTGTTGTGTAAGAAACTTTACCAGTTTTCTTAGTTACTTTGATAGCTTTCTTAAGAGTCTTGCTGCTCTTCTTAACTGCAGAAGCCTTTACAGTATATTTATCAGCAGACTTTAAGGTTACCTTCTGAGTTTTAGCTTTGATCTTGTAAGTAAGAGTCTGTGTATATCCGGCATATTTTCCTTTACCGATGATGGTAACTTTGTATGTTCCGGCATTCTTACATGTTTTAACTTTTACTGTGTAGTATTTAGCTTTGATTGTTTTTCCAGCTTCATTCTTAACTACAACCTTTGGCTGCTGTTTCTTACCAGTGTAAGTTACAGTTTTCTTGGTAAGAGAAGCATTGAAAGATGTTTTTACAGGTGAATCTGCTGCAAAAACAGTAGTGCTGATGAGAAGCATCATTACTGCAGCCAGGATAGTCACAGCTACTTTTTTGAATGATTTCATTGGTAACACCCTCTATTTCTTAATTTAATGTATTTAATAAACGGTCTCCCCACGCAGACCCGTTTATCCGGAAGTTGGATTACTGTGAATAAAGTTCACAGCCGGTAAAAATAGTACAAACGGTTATTTTCCGGTAGAATTCTTATCTGCAGCAGCGGAGTCAGAGCTGTTTTTTTTATCCTTAGGCTCATAACCATAGCCGTATCCATAACCATAACCGTATTTTCCATAGCCATACTTGCCATAAGCACGTCCCTTTACATCGGCACGGTTCAGAACTGTACCGAGGAGCTTGCAGCCAGACTGCTGGATCTCATAAAGAGACTGCTTGATCAGAGTACGCGGTGTGGTACCAGCACGTACAACCAGAACTGCGCCGTCGCACAGAGAAGCGATAAGCGCTCCATCTGATACACTGCCAAGCGGCGGGGAATCTATAATAACAAAACGATAATTCTCTGAAAGGGTATTCAGAAGCTCTTTGAAACGAACATCTTCCAGAAGAGCGGAAGGATTCTCAAGGAGCTGTGTACACGGAACCATATAGCCGTTTGGAATATTGGTACTGTATATAACGTCCTCATATTCTGCCATACCGGAAAGATAGTGGTTCAGTCCCATAGTAGTGTCATCGTCGTAGTCCATCTGAAAACGTGTTTTCATAACGGATTTACGAAGGTCAACGTCTACCAGAACAGTAGGAAATCCTGCTTCTGCAAGCATTTTCCACAGGTAGGAGGAAATGGTACTCTTACCTTCATTAGGCTGGCAGCTGGTCAAAAGGATCTTGCGGGTATTTTTACCGCAGAATTTAATATTAATACGAAGTCGGTTCATCGCTTCGGAAACTGCATAGGGCAGCTCCGGAAGGTTTACATTAAGCTGGTTCATTATTTCGTACGACCTCTCTTTCTGCCGCGTCTGCGGTGCTGCTCCTCATCCAGATCGATTACCTGATCGCTGTCAGGGATAGTGGTAAGAGGTACCAGCCCAAAATATTTTTCCATATCATCTGCAGTATGAATGGTGTCATCCATCAGATATTTTACAATAAAGAATGCTGCACAGATGAGAAGTCCAAGCAGGGCACCGATTATGGTGAACTTGGTATAGCTTGGAGCCACTTTACTCTCAGGAAGTTTGGCAGGCTGTGCCAGATTCGGAGCAAGTGTGCTCATGGTATCCGGGAGATAATCAATGGCTTCCTCAGCCATAGTTTCAGCCAGATCCATAGCCATCTGCGGATCGGTAGAAGTAGCGGTGATCTCCAGAATACGGGTATCGCTTGGGTTGTTCAGTGAAAAAGCTTTAGCCAGTTCATCGGATGTAGAATCCAGATTCAGACGGTCAATAACACGGTTTAGTACCGGATAGCTGAGCATCAGCTGTTCATAGTCTGCAGTCAGGGAAGTACCAAGATTCAGGTCACTTAAATTGACTACAGAATCGTCTGAGGCAGATACTACGTAAAGCTTGGCTGTGGATTCATAGGTAGGTGCGATAAAGAAAAGGGAATACGCACCCAGAAGTACAGCGCCTGCAATAAGACTGATCAGCAGATAACGCCATTTGTCTAACAAGACGTTGCCTAGATCCACAAGGTCGATTTCCACCTCGTCGTTTGTGAGTTCTTCGTTCATGTCGGGTCTCCTTAATTTTGTTTATTGTAGCTGTTTAGAATCTTCTCTTCTACGATTTATTTTCTAACAGGAAAATTATTTCTTTTCCTTATAAAAAAGCGAAAGGATCGCTTCCTGAAGGCTGTTCGGATCAGGAGTGAAAGTCTGCCAGCCATCCTCGTCGAAGTCGGCAGTTCCTTCTATGGATACTTTCTCCTCCTCTTTCTCATCGGAAAGAAGAAGGGCAAGACGGGAAAACTTCTTGGCACTGATGTTGGTAGTCATGTAGTCCTCAAGTGCATGATAAAGATCCAGCGGGAACGTCTTATCTTCACTGCATTTCGCCTGGAAAACAGGCTTGAAAGCTTCCTCGTACTGGGCCTGACGGCTCATCCGGTTCTCGTTCAGTCCGTCGGCAACGGTCTTGCGCTCACGGATGAAGCGCTCAGCGTCCTTACCGTGCAGAGTTACGGTCTGTCCCTTGATCAGTGTGTCACTGTCCGGGAAATCATCCTCGATGGTGACGGTGACACCGCCAACCATATCATTTACCACTTCAATGGCGCTCATGTTTACCATTGCAAAGCCGTCAATCTTGTGACCGCCAAGGAGCGTGGAAACTGCATCCACAGTATTCTCTGCACGGGTCTCATGATCCAGGCTCATGGCGTGTGCCAGGGAAATCTGGCATTCTGTGGTATCTATGTAAGAGCCGTCATCTGCAAGGCTCTTCACCGGAGTCATGGTGTTCCGGTCGATGGTGAGAAACTTGCAGGTGTCTGTGCTTCTGTCGCGGACAAGCACAAGCAGCACATCACACTGACCGGTGCCGTCGTATTCCTTGATCTCGGTTACCTTATCCGGAGAATCAATTCCGGCGAAAAGGTAAGTCTCAAGATTCCCTTTCGGAACATAGGTAACACCTTTATAAGTAATCTGGTCAGTATCCTGTGTGGAAGAGGATGCGCTCCGGGTCACAGCATGGCTGTTGGCAGAAGTGAGAACACCTGCAGCTGAGCCTATGCCAAGAACGCCGGCGGCAAGTCCTATGGCGAGATATTTTATTTTTTTATTTTTATTCTGTCTGGAAATTTGATTATGACGCATTGATTCCTTTCTGCAGACCGAGGTATACTTCGCAGCTGTTCACTGGTAATGCTCCCCAAAATATCTTGCAGAACATTACCAGTGAACAGTACCTGTAAACCATCACTCTGAAAATTACATATTGACAAAACTCAGAATCTGTTATTTACTTCACATTATAAAATATCATATTGTATAAATACTATATTGCTTTACCACAATATGTACTGATTTTATCACGGTTTGGTCTGGATATCAACCTGCTCTGTCATTTTTGGGCAAAATAAGGTGACGAAAAAAATCGTTTTCCTCTGGGATTTTTTGTGCTATACTTATACAACGTATAGATTTCAGAGGAAATTTACTGGAGGAAAAAATGGAAAATCGCGAACGATATAAGAGACTGATCATGTTTTTGGCGTCTGCGGTGATCATAGCTATTGAAACATTGCTTTTCGCCTATATCTGGTATAAATTTTATGCCCACAAGGAGGTCATCGGCAGACGCTTTGACAGAGGCAATCAGGTAGTCATTGGCCTGTATGTGCTGATGATATACTTCTTTTATAAAATTTACGGTGGTTTTAAGGTGGGTTATCTGCGGGTATTTGAAGTAATCTATTCCCAGATCCTGTCTGTGTGCTGCGTGAATTTTATTACCTATTTACAGTTGTGCCTGATCGGCCGCTGGCGTCTGGGAGAGCATCTGACACCTATGCTGGCTATGATGGGGATTGACCTGGTGATCGTTGTCATATGGGTGGTTGGTATGCGTTATGTGTACACCAGACTGTATCCGCCCAGACAGATGCTGATGATTTATGGCGGACGTAATCCGGGAGATTTAAGGAATAAGTTTGAGACCAGAGAGGATAAATATGCCATTAAAGAGATGGCATCCCTTTCCCTTGGCCTTGACGTGATCAAGGAGAAGATCAACGGATATAAAGCAGTTGTGATCGGGGATATCCCGTCCCACGAACGAAATCTTCTCCTGAAATACTGCTTTGAGAAGGATATCCGCTGTTATTCTATTCCGAAGCTTTCTGATATTATGCTCCGGAATGCAGACGATATTCATTTATTTGATACCACGCTTCTTCTTTCCAGAAACCTGCGTCTGACAGCAGAGCAGCTGTTTTTCAAAAGAATTGTGGATATTATATTTTCCCTGGCAGGGCTGGTGATCGCATCTCCGTTTATGATTCTGATCGCACTTGCTATTAAGCTTTATGATGGCGGTCCTGTTTTTTATAAGCAGCCGCGTCTTACGAAGGATAAGCAGATCTTTATGATCCTGAAATTCAGAAGCATGAAAATGGACTCTGAAGTGAAGGGTGCCCAGCTGGCGAAGAAAGAGGATGACAGGATCACACCGGTCGGGAAGCTTATCCGCCGGATCCATTTCGATGAGCTGCCACAGATTTTTAATATCCTGAAAGGTGATATGTCTCTGGTAGGCCCAAGACCGGAGCGGCCGGAAATTGCTGCACTGTATAGCGAGAGGATCCCTGAATTTGATTACCGCCTGAAAGTGAAGGCCGGACTTACCGGTTATGCCCAGGTTTATGGTAAATACAACACGACACCTTATGATAAGCTGAAACTGGATCTCACCTATATTGAGACCTATTCTCTGAAGCTGGATCTGAAGCTTTTGATGCTTACCTTCAAAATCCTTTTCCAGAAGGAAAATACAGAAGGGGTTGAGGCATGGCAGAAGACAGCTGGCCAGGAGAAAAACGAGGAGAATGATTAAGACTGAGACTGAGGAGGAAATTTTATGTGTGGAATTGTTGGTTATGTAGGAGATGAACAGGCGGCACCGATTTTGCTGACAGGCCTTTCCAAGCTGGAATACAGAGGCTATGATTCAGCAGGTATCGCAGTTCGAAACGAGGCAACTGATAAGATCGCAATCGTAAAGGCGAAAGGGCGTCTGAAAACTTTGATCGAGAAGACAGACGGCGGTTCAGCCGTACCGGGTACCTGCGGTATCGGTCATACCCGCTGGGCGACTCATGGAGAGCCTTCTGAGACAAATGCCCATCCTCATTGTACAGATGATAAGTCCGTAGTACTTGTTCATAATGGAATTATCGAGAATTATCAGGAGCTGAAGGCGAAGCTTTTTCGTTCCGGTTATACGTTCTATTCACAGACAGATACAGAAGTGGCTGTGAAGCTGGTAGATTACTACTATAAGAAAACCGGAACTCCGTTGGAAGCAATCTCCAGAGCAATGCTCCGTATCCGCGGTTCTTATGCATTTGGTGTTATTTTCAAGGACTATCCGGGCAAACTGTTTGCAGCCCGCAAGGACAGTCCGCTGATCATTGGAAAGAGCGAGAACGGAAGCCTTATCGCTTCTGATGTTCCTGCGATCCTGGATCAGACCAGAAGAGTTTATTATATCGGCAATCTTGAAATTGCGGAGCTTTCCCGTGATGAGATCCATTTCTACAATATCGACCGTGAAGAGATTGAGAAAGACGTTGTGGAGATCCAGTGGGATGCAGCTGCTGCTGAGAAGGGCGGCTATGAGCACTTTATGCTGAAAGAGATCCATGAGCAGCCGAAGGCTGTTCAGGACACCATTGGCGCTTATGTAAAAGAGGGACACATTGATTTTTCTGAGACAGGGCTTACAGATGAGAAGCTGGCTTCTCTTAAGAGAATCTATATCATCGCCTGCGGTTCTGCTTACCATGTTGGTATGGTTGGCAAATATGTGATCGAATCCATGGCGAAGATCCCGGTTGAGGTGGATGTGGCTTCTGAGTTCCGTTACCGTGATCCGATCCTTGTGGAGGATTCCATGGTGGTTATTATTTCCCAGTCTGGAGAGACTGCAGACAGCCTGGCTGCCCTTCGTCTTGCCAAGGATAGAAATGTTCCGGTACTTAGTGTAGTCAATGTTGTAGGCTCCAGCATTGCAAGAGAGAGCGATTATACGTTATATACTTATGCAGGACCTGAGATTTCTGTTGCCACCACCAAGGCTTACAGCACCCAGCTGATCGTCATGTATCTGCTGGCTATCCAGAGTGCTTTTGTCCAGGGAAAGCTTGAGGAGGGAAAAGTGACCCGTCTGCTTGCTGAGATGGAGACCCTGCCGGACAAGATCAGCCGTGTTCTGGATGATAAAGAGCGTATCCAGTGGTTTGCAAGCAAGTATGCAAATGCCCATGATATTTTCTTCATCGGACGCGGAATTGACTATGCTATCAGCATGGAAGGAAGCCTGAAGATGAAGGAGATCAGTTACATTCATTCTGAGGCTTACGCAGCAGGGGAGCTGAAGCACGGAACAATCAGCCTTGTAGAGGATGGTACTCTGGTGATCGGTGTGATGACCCAGAAGGATCTTTTTGAGAAGACACTGAGCAATATGGTTGAGGTAAAGAGCCGTGGTGCTTATCTGATGGGACTGACCAGCTATGGCAATTACAGTATTGAGGATACCGCTGATTTCTCCGTATATGTTCCCAAGACGGAGAAGTATTTCACAACCAGCCTTGCAATTGTTCCGCTGCAGTTGATGGGATATTATGTCAGCGTAGCGAAGGGCCTGGATGTGGACAAGCCGAGAAACCTGGCGAAATCTGTTACTGTAGAATAATGTTATTAAATAGCTGAATTATATTTCTAAACAACAGAAAAAAGACAATATTGTTATAAACATAAACATGGCGCGGAGAAGTGGCTTCTTCGCGCTGTTTATTTGGAAATGAAATAGTGGGAGTGTTCGAACAAAATGGGGCGTGAAAAAGATATGGAAGAAAAAAGGCACAGGATCATAGGTACTGCCGGACATATTGATCATGGTAAAACCTGGCTGGTCAAGGCGCTGACAGGCACGGATACGGATCGCCTGGCAGAGGAAAAAAGGCGGGGGATTACAATTGAAAATGGTTTTGCGTTTCTGAAATTTCCGGATGGCAGGGAAGCTGGGATTATTGACGTGCCAGGCCATGAAAGGTTTATAAAGAATATGCTGGCTGGAGCTGGCGGAATTGATATTGCCATGGTAGTGATCGCAGTAGATGAGGGAGTTATGCCTCAGACCAGGGAACATCTGGCAATACTTTCCCTGCTTGGTATTCAAAAGGGTGTGCTTGTGCTCACCAAAGGTGACCTGGAATGGAAAAAGGGACTTGACCAGGAAATCAGGGAATTTGCAGAGGGAACGTTTCTGGAAAATGCGGATGTGGTAGTGACCAGTGCTGTGGATGGGCGTGGGATTGAGGAACTGCGCAGGGTGTTGTGGAAACTGTGCACAGCCGGAAAAAACACGGGAAATCAGAAGCCTTCCCAAAAAGAAGGTGACAGCTGCACAGGCAGAATGGGGACAAAAGCATCTGCGTTTCGCCTGCCCATAGATCGTGTGTTTTCTCTAAAGGGTTTTGGAACTGTAGTGACCGGGACGCTGCTTGATGGCAGTTTAGGCTTGAATTATGACGCCATGCTTTATCCCAGAACTGAAAGGGTAAAAATTCGAGGGATTCAGGTGCATGGTCAGGAAGTATCCGAAGCTGTTCCGGGACAGCGGGTGGCAGTGAACCTTCCGGGGATTGGAAAAGAGCAGATCTCCCGGGGAGAAATTCTGGCAGCAGCAGGAAGTATGGAAGGTACCATGATAGCAGATGTACGGCTGCAGCTGTTGAAGTCAGGACAGCGTACTTTAAAAAGCGGTACCCGTGTTCATCTTTATCATGGGGCAGCAGAACTGGTGTGTAAAATAATTCTGTTTGACAGAGTAGTGCTGAAGCCCGGTGAAGAGGCCGTAGTCCAGCTTCGGATGGAGCAGATGACGGCAATGAAAGCAGGGGATCATTTTGTTATAAGATTTTATTCGCCAGTAGAAACCATCGGCGGTGGAGTTGTGCTGAATCCCAATGGGGTAAAAAGGAAAAAAAGACAGAATGCAGATGCTGTTGTTCATTGTGCATGTACCGGAAAGGAAAGAAAAAAAGCACATGCTTCAGGAAAAATAACAGAAGAAATATGTGGGAATTCTGTCTTTTTGCAGCTGCAGGAATTATATCTGAAATCGGGCTTTATGCCTCCGCTGACAGATGAAGTGAAGAAAGTATTTTCCGGTGAGCGGGATTTTTCAGAAGTGTTCTTTGCCATGGTGCGGGACGGTGTTCTTGTACGGTTTGACGAGAAGCATTATATGCACTGGGAAATGCGGCAGAAAGCTCTGGATATGGCGTATCTGTTATATGAAGAAAAGGGTATGATCCAGACTGGAGAATTTCGTGACCGTCTGGGAATATCCCGTAAATGTGCGATCATACTGCTGGAGAGGTTTGACAGAGAGCGGATTACAGTTATGGAAAATGGAGGAAGAGTGTTAAAACGAAACTTGCAGCAGGCAGACCGGTCTCAATGAGAAGAGTAAGAATGGAAAGCTGGGTACGTTTTTTGGCGGGAACATATGGGAATCGAACCCATCCGGGACGGGATTAGCGCCCCACACTGGTTTTGAAGACCAGGAGGCACACCGGCACCTATCTGCTCCCAGTGAGAGTATAGCGGAGATTGGAAGCTTCGTCAACCACAGTCTTTGGGTCCGAAACCTTTCTTTGATTCCCTATTGACTAAGAGGGGGCAGATAAAGTAGAATAGTATTATTCGGGATAGTGTACCTTGTAGCCTTTTTCAAACATGCTCTGGTATGGCGGAGCTGTTGAACAGGGCTGTGTTTTGCGTATCCCGTTTATAATGGATGTTTTCACATTACCAGATTACAGTATTGAAGAATATCCGAAGAGGAGAAAAATATGGCAGAGACAGTTAGAGTTGTAGTAGATGCCATGGGCGGAGACAACGCTCCGGCAGAACCAGTGAAAGCAGCTGTAGAGGCTGTTGCCGAGAGGGAAGACATTGATGTGATCCTTACCGGCAGGCAGGATGTAATTGAGAAAGAGCTGAGTAAATTTCAGAATTACCCCAAGGAAAGAATCCAGATCGTGAATACCACAGAGGTGATCGAGACAGCAGAGCCTCCGGTTCTGGCAATCCGTAAGAAGAAAGATTCTTCCATTGTGGTAGGACTGAATCTTGTGAAGAAGCAGGAAGCAGAAGCATTTGTTTCCTCTGGAAGCTCAGGCGCTATTTTAGTAGGTGGTCAGGTGATCGTAGGAAGAAGCAAAGGAGTACAGCGTCCGCCGCTGGCACCCTTGATTCCCACCCAGAATGGTGTGTCACTTCTTATTGACTGCGGTGCGAACGTAGATGCCAGACCAGAGCATCTGGTACAGTTTGCGAAGATGGGTTCCATCTATATGGAAGACGTGGTTGGAATCAAGAACCCTCGTGTTGCCATTGTAAACATTGGTGCAGAGGAGGAGAAGGGAAATGCCCTTGTGAAAGAGACGTTCCCTCTTTTGAAGGAATGCCCGGGGATCAATTTTATTGGAAGTATTGAAGCAAGGGATATTCCGGCTGGTTATGCAGATGTGATTGTCTGCGAGGCTTTTGTCGGGAACGTGATCCTGAAGCTTTATGAAGGACTTGGAAGTACCTTTATGAAGATGCTTAAAACCGGCCTTATGAAAGACACCCGCAGCAAGGTTGGAGCTCTTCTGGTGAAACCGGCCGTCAAAGAAACCATGAAGGCATTTGATGCAAGTGAGTACGGCGGAGCTCCTCTTCTGGGTCTTAAGGGACTGGTTGTGAAGACACACGGCAGTGCCAGGGCGGTTGAAATCCGCCACGCTATTTTTCAGTGTGTTCAGTTCAGACAGCAGAAGATCAATGAGAAAATCGCTGCCCATATGGTGGAAGAGACACCAGAAAAAGCATGATCATCCATGCATTGCAGCAGACTCTTCGGCAAAGACCTGCCGGGGGTCTGCCAGCTAGTCAGAGGGAAGGAAGTTTATCATGGAAAAAAAGTTAAAAGCATTGGAGAACCGGATCGGTTATGAGTTCAGGAACAGGAACCTTCTGATCCTTGCACTGACACATAGTTCCTATGCAAACGAGAAGAAGCTTGGTAAGGCAGGCTGCAACGAGCGTCTGGAGTTTCTTGGAGATGCAGTTCTGGAGCTGATCAGCAGTGATTTTCTCTATAAGAAGTTCACCCAGATTCCAGAGGGCGAATTGACCAAGAAGAGAGCCAGCCTGGTTTGCGAACCCAGTCTTGCTTATTGTGCAAGAGATTTTGGACTGCCGCAGTATCTGCTCCTTGGAAAAGGTGAGGACATGACTGGTGGAAGAAACCGTGACTCTATTGTTTCCGATGCAACAGAGGCTCTGCTTGGAGCTATCTATCTGGACGGTGGTTTTGCTAGCGCAAAGGAGTTTGTTCTGAAATTCATTCTGAACGATCTTGAGAACAAACAGCTCTTTTATGATAGCAAGACCATCCTGCAGGAAATCGTACAGGAGAAGGGAACCCATCTTGTGGAGTACCATCTGATAAAAGAAGAAGGCCCGGATCACAATAAAAGCTTTACCGTGGATGTGCTTGTCAGCGGTCATGTGATGGGTACCGGAGTAGGACATACCAAGAAAGCTGCCGAGCAGGAAGCTGCTTACCAGGCTATCCGGAAGATGAGAAAATAATAACAAGGATTCGAATACATGTATTTAAAAAATATTGAAGTGCACGGGTTTAAGTCCTTTGCACAGAAAATCAATTTCGAATTTCATAATGGAATTACGGGAATCGTTGGCCCCAACGGCAGTGGGAAAAGCAACGTAGGTGATGCGGTCCGCTGGGTCCTTGGAGAACAGAGCGCCAAGCAGCTTCGAGGCGGAAACATGCAGGATGTTATTTTTTCCGGCACGGAGACCAGAAAGCCCCTTAGCTTTGCTTCTGTTGCCATTACTCTGGATAACAGCGATCACAAGCTTCCGGTTGATTTTAATGAGGTTACGGTTACCCGAAGACTTTACCGTTCCGGTGAAAGTGAATATCTTATTAATGGAAGTGCCTGTCGTCTGAAGGATATTAATGAGATGTTTTACGATACCGGTATTGGGAAAGAGGGCTATTCCATCATCGGGCAGGGACAGATCGATAAGATCTTAAGCGGTAAGCCGGAAGAGCGCCGTGAGCTTTTTGACGAAGCTGCCGGAATCGTAAAGTTTAAGCGAAGAAAGGCAACTACCATTAAGAAGCTGCAGGACGAACAGGGAAATCTGGTGCGTGTTACCGATATTTTAAGTGAGCTTACCAGACAATTGAGTCCTTTGGAGCGCCAGTCCGAGACAGCCAGAATTTATCTTGCCAAAAGAGACACTTTGCGGGAATTGGATGTGAACAGTTTTCTTCTGGAAAACGAGGAGACCAGCCGTGAATTAAAAGAGCTGGATACCAAGAATACCAGGGCCGCTGAGGAGCTGGAGGAGAATCAGAAGGCCTACGAGCAGACAAAAGTGGAATATGACCGTCTTGAAGAGGAACTGGAACAGTTGAATTCCCAGATGGATCAGCTGCGTGAAGAGACGCAGAATAAGGCAATCCGCAGGCAGCAGCTGGATGGCGAGACCAAGGTACTTCGGGAACAGATTTTGTCCGGAGTGCAGAGTGAAGAGCATTACAAGAGCCGTCTGCAGTCCATTGAGGCGGACCTGAAGGAACGCCAGGAGTCTCTGGAGAGTCAGGAGGCGGAGAAATCCCAGCTCCATGCAGCTCTTCTGGAAGCAAGGAAGCGCCAGGAGGCAGAAGAGGACCGGATTTCCAATATTCAGGCACAGATCGAAGAGTGCTCCCAGGCAGTGGAGAATGGCAAGAACGAGATTATCGAGCTTCTCAATACCCGTGCCACTACCAAGGGAAAAGCCCAGCGTTTCGATACCATGATGGAGCAGATCGATATCCGTAAAGCGGGAATCAGTCAGAGACAGCTTCATTTGAAAACAGAGGAAGCCCAGCAGCAGAGTGAGCTGGAGAGGGCAAAGGAGAAGTTTCAGGGAATTACCACACTTATCCAGGACATGAATGCAGAGTGTCAGCGCCTGGATAATGAAGTACATAAAATTACAGATGAATTAAAGAAACAGAACGGCCAGATGGAAATCGGCCAGAGTGCATATCACCGTGAGGCTTCCAGGCTGGAATCTTTGAAAAATATTACAGAGCGCTATGACGGATACGGAAACAGTATCCGCCGTGTAATGGAACAGAAGGACCGGGTACCGGGAATTAAGGGTGTTGTAGCGGATCTGATCCAGGTAAATAAGGAGTATGAGATCGCCATTGAGACGGCTCTTGGCGGAAGTATTCAGAACATTGTCACAGACAATGAACAGACTGCCAAGCATATGATCGAATTTCTGAAGAAAAACCGTTTCGGCCGTGCTACGTTCCTTCCACTTAACAGTATCAATACTAGAAGTGGTTTTACCCAGAGGGATGCGCTGCAGGAGCCGGGAGTGATCGGGCTTGCCAGTGAACTGGTAACTACAGGTCCGGAGTATGCCGGACTTGCTACTTATCTTCTGGGTCGTGTGCTTGTGGTGGATCACATTGACAATGCCATTGCCATTGCGCGAAAGTACCGGCACAGTCTTCGCATGGTAACTGTGGAGGGTGAATCCTTCAGTCCGGGCGGTTCTATGTCAGGTGGTTCTTTTAAGAATAACAGCAACCTTCTTGGCCGCCGCCGTGAGATCGAAGAACTGGAATCCAGTGTGAAGGCTCTTCGAAAAGACATGGATGACATGCAGACGGCTATTAATGATAATCGAAGCAAGCGCAATGTTATGCGTGACACCATTGCAGATCTGCAGGAAAAACTGCGTCAGCAGTATGTTGCCCAGAACACGGCGAAGATGAACATTAACCAGGTAGAAGCCAAAACAAAGGAAATCCAGGCTGGCTACGGAGAGATTCAGAGAGAGCAGATGGAAATCCGCCGTCAGATCGAGGAGGCAGAGGCTGATCACAGCAGGATTGCCGAAGAATTGAAGGCTTCTGAGCAGGATGAGAAAGAACTGGAGACTTTTATCCAGAATAAACAGGAAGAATTAGAGACCTGGAGGGCTTCTGAGCAGGAGGTTTCCAGGAAACTGGAGGCTCTTCGTCTGGAAGCAAGTACAGCCCAGCAGAAAGAAAGCTTCGCAGCAGAGACTCTGGGCCGTCTGACCCATGAGATGGAAGCTCTTCGCCAGGAGGAAGCAGATATTCATGAAACGCTGGAGCTTGGCGGCGAAGAGAATGAGAGAAAGCGCCAGTCTGTAGAGAACCTGGAGGCAGTGATCCGGACTTTGGAAGAGGATGAAACCAAGGCGAAGGCTCAGATGGAGAGCTGGCAGAGTGTGAAGGATGAAAAAAATGCCAGCCATAAGGCATTTTTTGAGAAGCGGGATCAGCTGTCCGGCAGGATTTCACTTCTGGACAAAGAGTGTTACCGTCTGAAAAGTCAGATCGAGAAGCTGGAAGAGCACAGGGAATCTCAGATTTCCTATATGTGGAATGAGTATGAGATCACCCCGAACAATGCCCTTCAGTACAAAAAAGAAGAGCTGAACGATCTGAAAGCCATGAAGAAAGAAATTGCCCAGGTGAAGGATGAAATCCGTAAGCTTGGTAACGTTAATGTAAATGCAATTGAGGAATATAAGGAGATTTCAGAGCGTCATGCTTTCCTTTCCGGACAGTATGAGGATCTGAAAACCGCAGAAGCGCAGCTGGAGAACATTATCCAGGAACTGGATGAGGGAATGCGTAAACAGTTTACGGAGAAATTCCAGGATATCCAGAGAGAGTTTGACAAGGCTTTCAAGGAATTGTTTGGAGGCGGTAAGGGCACTCTGGAGCTTGAGGAAGACGTGGATATTCTGGAAGCAGGAATTCGCATTATTTCCCAGCCGCCGGGCAAAAAGCTTCAGAATATGATGCAGCTTTCCGGTGGAGAGAAGGCACTTACTGCAATTGCTCTTTTGTTTGCAATCCAGAACCTGAAGCCGTCGCCATTCTGTCTTCTTGATGAGATCGAGGCGGCACTTGACGATTCGAATGTAGGTCGTTTCGCAGGCTATCTTCAGAAGTTGACGAAGAACACGCAATTCATTATAATAACACACAGGCGTGGTACTATGAATGCCGCAGACAGGCTTTATGGTATTACCATGCAGGAGAAAGGAGTCTCCACGCTGGTTTCCGTTGATCTTGTGGAAAACCAGCTTACGCAGTAAAAGGAGGAGAGGAAATGGCAGAGGAAAAGAAAGGCTTTTTTAAAAGACTTGTCAGTGGCCTGACAAAAACAAGAGACAACATTGTGGCAGGATTTGATTCTCTTTTCACCGGCTATTCAACAATAGATGATGATTTTTATGAGGAACTGGAAGAAATCCTGATCATGGGTGACATTGGAATCAATGCTACCACAGCCATTCTGGACAAATTAAAAGACCAGGTGGAAATCCGAAATATCAGGGATCCCAAGGAGTGCAAGCAGCTTCTTATTGATACCATCAAGGAGCAGATGACGGTAGACAGCACAGAGTACGAGTTTGAAAACCGTAAATCCGTTATTCTTGTGATTGGTGTCAATGGTGTTGGAAAAACAACTTCCGTTGGAAAACTTGCCGGCAAGCTGAAGGACCAGGGCAAAAAGGTTATTCTTGGTGCTGCGGACACTTTCCGTGCAGCAGCAGGGGAACAGCTGACCCAGTGGGCGAACCGGGCAGGAGTGGAGATCATTGGCGGCCAGGATGGAGCAGACCCGGCATCAGTTGTCTATGATGCAGTGGCAGCAGCCAAGGCCCGCAATGCAGACGTTCTGATCTGTGATACCGCAGGAAGACTTCATAATAAGAAGAATCTTATGGAAGAGCTTCGCAAGATTTACCGCATTCTGGAGAAGGAATATCCGGAAGCGTATCTGGAAACTCTGGTGGTTCTGGATGGAACGACAGGACAGAACGCACTTGTGCAGGCAAGACAGTTTGCAGAGGTGGCAAATGTAACCGGTATCATTCTTACCAAGCTTGATGGTACAGCCAAGGGTGGTATTGCGGTGGCAATCCAGTCTGAGCTTGATATCCCGGTGAAATATATCGGCGTTGGTGAGAGCATTGACGATTTACAGAAATTCGATGCAAATTCTTTTGTGGATGCGTTGTTTGATATTCGTCCGGATGAAAACTAACCCCACAGACTACAGGAGGAAAAATAAAAATGCTTACATTAGAGAGTTTTGAAGAAGCGGCAGAAATAGTTAAGCAGGTAACCCAGGAGACCAAGCTGGTGAAGAGCAGTTATTTCTCTGAACTCACTGGAAACAAGGTTTTCTTCAAACCAGAGAACATGCAGAGAACAGGTGCGTATAAGGTGCGTGGAGCTTATTATAAGATCAGTACTCTTTCCGATGAAGAGAGGGGCAAAGGCCTGATCACAGCTTCCGCTGGAAACCATGCACAGGGTGTGGCATATGCAGCACACAAATACGGTGTGAAGGCCGTGATCGTAATGCCGACCACTACACCGCTTATTAAAGTAGAGCGTACAAAAGGTTATGGCGCAGAGGTTATTCTTCATGGTGATGTTTACGATGAGGCCTGTGCTTATGCGCTGGAGCTTGCTGAAGAAAAGGGCTATACCTTTATTCATCCTTTTGACGATCCTGCAGTTGCTACCGGACAGGGAACCATTGCCATGGAGATCATTCAGGAGCTTCCTCTTGTAGATTATATTCTGGTGCCAATCGGTGGAGGCGGACTTGCAACAGGTGTATCCACACTTGCCAAGCTTCTTAATCCTCATATTAAAGTAATTGGTGTAGAGCCGGCAGGTGCAGCCTGCATGAAGGCTTCTCTTGAGAAAGGGGAGGTTGTTACACTGCCCCATGTAAACACCATTGCAGATGGTACTGCAGTTCAGACTCCGGGCTCTCATATTTTCCCATATATCCAGGAGAATCTGGATGAAATCATCACGGTTGAGGATGATGAGCTGATCGTTGCTTTCCTGGATATGGTAGAGAATCACAAGATGATTGTTGAGAATTCAGGACTTCTGACAGTGGCTGCACTTCGTCATCTTGATTTCAAGAATAAAAAGGTTGTGTCCATTTTAAGTGGTGGAAATATGGATGTGATTACCATGTCTTCTGTAGTACAGCATGGTCTGATCCAGCGAGACAGAATCTTTACAGTGTCTGTTCTTATCCCGGATAAGCCTGGTGAACTGGTACGTGTGGCTTCTATTATTGCAGAGAATCAGGGAAATGTTATCAAGCTGGATCATAATCAGTTTGTAAGCACAAACCGTAATGCAGCTGTAGAACTGAAGATCACTCTGGAGGCATTTGGTACAGATCATAAGAATCAGATCGTGAAAGCACTGGAGACTGCCGGATGCAGACCGAAAGTAATTCGCGCAAGTCTGTAATTGAAAAACAGAAGCATTTCCCTACCTTGCAGTTAATAACTGAAGCAACATCACAAATGGTATGAATAAAGTTAGTTACTGTTCACTCCGCTCACAGTAACACGCTTCGCGATGCACAGAAATCATGCTTTGCATGATTTCGCGCCGCAACTCTCGGGTTTTCTGTGAACTTTGTTCACAAAAAACACCTCGCGGAATGTTACCAGTGAACAGTAACTAAAGTTAGTCTATGTGCTTTGGGCGTTTTGCATATTCATGTAAAAAATGGGGAGTGTTTGCTGAAATGATTATAAATAAGTACAACTGTGTTGGTTAAAAAAGGATCGGCATGGCGGTGAATATAAGGAGTAGCAAACTATGAAAAAAGTAATTTTAACAGGAGACCGCCCTACAGGACGTCTTCATGTGGGACATTATGTGGGCTCTTTATCTGAGCGTGTAAAGCTTCAGAATTCCGGAAATTATGACGAGATTTATATTATGATCGCGGATGCCCAGGCGCTTACTGATAACGCGGAGCACCCGGAGAAGGTTCGTCAGAATATTATCCAGGTAGCACTTGATTATCTGGCTTGCGGGATTGATCCGGACAAATCCACAATTTTCATCCAGTCCATGGTTCCGGAGCTTACAGAGCTTACTTTCTATTATATGAATCTGGTTACAGTGGCCCGTGTTCAGCGTAACCCTACTGTGAAAGCTGAGATCCAGATGCGTAATTTCGAAGCCAGCATTCCGGTTGGATTTTTCTGCTATCCTATCAGCCAGGCAGCTGATATTACAGCATTCCGCGCAACAGCAGTTCCGGTTGGAGAGGATCAGCTTCCTATGCTGGAGCAGTGCAAAGAGATCGTACACAAGTTTAACACAGTATATGGTGAGACGCTTACAGAGCCGGAGATCGTACTTCCTTCCAACAAGGCGTGCCTGCGTCTGCCAGGTATTGACGGTAAGGCAAAAATGAGTAAATCTCTTGGAAACTGCATTTATCTTTCCGATGAGGCAGATGAGGTTAAGAAGAAGGTTATGTCCATGTTCACGGATCCGAATCATCTTCGTGTTCAGGATCCGGGAAATGTTGATGGCAATCCGGTATTTATTTATCTGGATGCTTTCTGCAAACCAGAATACTTCCCGGAATTTCTTCCGGATTATCAGAACCTGGACGAGCTGAAAGACCATTATAAGAGAGGCGGACTTGGAGATGTTAAGGTTAAGAAGTTCCTGAACAACGTTCTCCAGGCTGAGCTTGGCCCGATCCGCGAGCGCCGTAAAATGTGGGAGCAGCGCATTCCGGATGTCTATGATATTTTAAGAGAGGGCAGTAAGGTGGCTGAGGCAAAGGCAGCTGAGACTCTGAGGGATGTAAAGGCTTCTATGAAAATTAATTATTTTGATGATGATAGTTTGATTCAGTAAAATATGTGGATTTTAAGTTGACATTTCGTTGGTTATGGCATATGCTAATAGTAGCTAAGGAATGCGGTGAAATTCCATGCGACGAAACGAAAGCCCTCAGAGTTGCAGCTCTGAGGGCTTTCTTGCTCGTTACGGTGAGCTAATCCGTTTAGGCTGTTGCTGCCTATTGTTTACCGTCCAGCCATTTGCATATGTAGTAGCTAACTACACTTGCTAAAACGGAAACAAGAAATGCGGTGAAAATTTCTTCCATGTGATTCACCTCCTTTCTGCTGGAGGCTCGGCAGCTTTTATAGTATAGCATAAGGGCGGACAATTAGAAATAGCGTATAATAAATTTGGACATATAAATAGTATATACAATGTAAAGAAAAAACACTTGACACACACCACAAAATACGGTATGATACCCAAGGTGATAACGAATGGAAAAGTTTGTAGAACGTACTTTGCTCTATGATTTTTACGGAGAGCTTCTTACGAAGAGACAGCAGCAGATCTACGAGAGTGTAGTTCTGGAGGATTATTCTTTAAGTGAGGTTGCAGAGGAACTGAATATCAGCCGTCAGGGCGTACATGATATGATCAGACGCTGTGACAAGGCACTGGAAGGATATGAAGAGAAGCTGCATCTGGTGGAGAAGTTTGTGAATATCCGGGGACAGGTACAGAAGATACATGAGCTTGCATCCGGATATCACGCTGATGATATTGAGGCAATATCCAATGTGATTTTAGAGGAGTTATAATTCATGGCATTTGAAAGCTTAACAGATAAACTTCAGAATGTATTCAAGAAGCTGAGAAGCAAAGGCCGTCTGACCGAAGAGGATGTTAAGATTGCTCTTAAAGAAGTTAAGATGGCACTCCTTGAAGCGGACGTTAACTTCAGAGTCGTGAAACAGTTCACGAAATCTGTACAGGAACGTGCAGTTGGACAGGACGTTATGAACGGACTGAACCCAGGCCAGATGGTCATCAAGATTGTAAATGAAGAGCTGGTTAATCTTATGGGAAGCGAGACTACAGAGCTTCCGATCAAGCCTGGCAATGATCTGACTGTCATTATGATGGCAGGTCTTCAGGGAGCTGGTAAGACCACTACAGCAGCCAAGCTTGCAGGTAAGATCAAGTCTAAAGGTAAGAGACCTCTTCTGGTAGCCTGTGACGTTTACAGACCCGCAGCGATCACTCAGCTGCAGGTAAACGGTGAGAAACAAGGCGTGGAAGTCTTTACCATGGGTGATAAACAGAGCCCGGTAGACATAGCCAAGGCGGCTGTTGCACATGCCAAGGCGAATCAGCAGAATGTAGTGATCATTGATACAGCAGGTCGTCTTCATGTCGATGAGGATATGATGCAGGAGCTTGCTGATATTAAGTCTAATATTGAGGTAGATGCTACAGTCCTTGTAGTAGATGCCATGACCGGACAGGATGCAGTCAATGTAGCCCAGACTTTTGCAGAGAAGGTTGGAATCGATGGAGTGATCCTGACCAAGATGGATGGTGATACCCGTGGTGGTGCAGCTCTTTCCATCAAGTCCGTAACTGGCAAGCCAATCCTGTATGTAGGTATGGGAGAGAAGTTATCCGATCTGGAACAGTTTTATCCGGAGAGAATGGCATCCCGTATCCTTGGTATGGGAGATGTAATGAGCCTGATCGAAAAGGCAGAAGCAGCCGTAGATCAGGAAGCAGCCCAGGAGATGTCCAAGAAGCTGAAGAAGATGGATTTTGATTTCAATGACTATCTTACCAGCCTTGAACAGATGAATAAGATGGGCGGAATCTCCAGTATCCTGAACATGCTCCCTGGTGTGGGAAGCAAGATGAAAGATGTGGAGAGCATGATCGATGAGAAAGCAATGGACAGAACCAAGTCCATTATTCTTTCCATGACCCCACAGGAGCGTTCCAATCCAGGAATCCTGAACCTTTCCCGTAAGAACAGGATTGCCAGAGGCGCAGGTGTGGATGTTGCAGAAGTCAATCGCCTTGTGAAGCAGTTTGAGCAGAGCAAGAAGATGATGAAGCAGATGCCGGGTCTCATGGGCGGCGGCAAAATGGGTGGTAAAAGAGGCGGCTTTAAGCTCCCTTTTTAACATAAAATAATTAAATTAACTAATAAAGAGAAAGTAAATTGGAGGAAAATTAAAATGGCAGTTAAGATCAGATTAAGAAGAATGGGACAGAAGAAAGCACCTTACTATAGAATCGTTGTTGCAGATTCCCGCAGCAAACGTGACGGAAGATGTATCGAAGAGATCGGAACATATGATCCGAACCAGGAGCCAAGCGTATGCAAGGTTGACGAAGAAGCAGCTAAGAAATGGCTTGCAAACGGTGCTCAGCCTACAGAAGTTGTTGCTAAGATCCTCAAACAGGCCGGAATCGAGAAATAATTTAAGGAGTATCTTAGAGGTTGCCAGAATGGTTCAGACTGCACAGTATTTCCTGTGAAAGTCGTGAACTGTAATCGGCAATTTTCAGGGGGTATTTCTGTGACGTCCAGATGAGGGCATTTTTTGAATATGCTCCGGGGCGGGATCAGGGAGGTGTGTAATGAAAGAATTAGTAGAAGTAATTGCAAAATCTCTTGTTGAAAATCCGGACGAAGTAGTCGTTACCGAAACAGAAAAGGATGACGCTGTTGTTATCGAACTGAAGGTAGGACCATCTGATATGGGTAAGGTGATCGGACGTCAGGGCAGAATCGCCAAGGCCATCCGTACCGTAGTAAAAGCGGCTTCTTCCAAAAGCAGCAAAAAAGTGATTGTAGATATTCTGCAATGATAAGCAAGATATATGGATGCAGGAGCTGTGGAGACATGGCTCCTGTTTTTACTTATGAAAGTCCTGGACGGCAGACATATTCGTTTTTTGTAGAGGAGTTTTGAATGGAAGATTTATTAAAGGTTGGAGTAATTACCACCACTCATGGCGTGCGGGGAGAAGTAAAAGTATTCCCTACCACAGATCCGGAGCGTTTCCTGGATCTTGAATACGTGATTCTGGATGCCGGCAGAGAGATGAAAAAGCTGGAAATCCGTAACGTGAAATTTTTTAAGAATCTTGTGATCCTGAAATTTAATGGGATTGATAATATAAATGATATTGAAATGTACAAAGGCAGAGACCTGTGGGTTCCCAGAGAAGAAGCCCAGGAACTGGATGAAGATGAATATTACATCGGCGACCTGATTGGCATGGAAGTGGTTCTGGAGGGCAACACCCATTTCGGAACCCTGAAAGATGTTATGGAGACAGGAGCCAATGATGTTTACGTAGTAGAGCTTCCAGATCATCAGGAAGTACTTCTCCCGGCAATCAAGGAATGCATCCTTGACGTTGATCTGGAAGAGAATGTGATGACGGTACATTTGATGAAAGGACTTTTGTAAATGAATTTCCATGTTTTGACCCTTTTTCCGGAAATGATCCGGAATGGAATGAACACCAGCATTACAGGGCGTGCTATTAATGCAGGAATCCTTTCTGTGGAGGCCATAAATATCCGCGACTATGCTTTTAACAAGCACCAGAAAGTAGATGATTATACTTACGGCGGCGGTGCTGGAATGCTGATGCAGGCAGAACCGGTTTACCTGGCTTATGAAGCGATTGCCGAGAAAGCCGGGAAGCGCCCCCGTGTGGTTTATCTCACCCCGCAGGGACAGGTGTTTAATCAGCAGATGGCAAGAGACATGGCGAAAGAGGAAGACCTGGTTTTCCTTTGCGGTCACTATGAGGGGATTGACGAGCGTGTTCTGGAGGAAATTGTGACGGATTATGTGTCTATCGGAGATTATGTGCTTACAGGCGGCGAGCTTCCGGCCATGGTTATGATGGATTCTATTTCCCGCATGGTTCCAGGCGTGCTCAGCAATCAGGAGTCTGGCGAGACCGAGTCCTTTGCAGGAAATCTTCTGGAATATCCCCAGTACAGCCGCCCGGAAGAGTGGCATGGTAAAAAGGTTCCGGAGGTTCTTATGTCCGGTCATCATGCAAATATAGAGAAGTGGCGCAGAGAGCAGTCTATCATTCGTACAGCCAGAAGGCGCCCGGATCTGCTGAAAAAGGCAGATCTCACCAACAAAGAATGGAATTTTGTGCGGCAGCTGAAAAAGCAGTGGAAAGAGGAGGAATCCAAAGATGAGAACATCTGATTTTTACTATGAGCTCCCTCAGGAGCTGATCGCCCAGGATCCGCTGGAGGACAGAAGTTCTTCCAGACTTATGCATCTTTCTATGGCAGATGGCAGTATTGAGCATCGCCATTTCAGGGATATACTGGACTATCTGAATGAAGGTGATACTTTGGTTATCAATGATACCAAGGTTATTCCGGCAAGACTTTACGGTCACAAGGAAGAGACTGGCGCAGTGATCGAGATCCTTCTTCTGAAAAGAAGAGAGAACGATATCTGGGAATGCCTGGTAAAACCAGGTAAAAAGGCACGCCCAGGTGCTAAGATCACTTTTGGAGATGGTATCTTAAAGGGAGAGATTATTGACGTGGTGGACGAGGGGAATCGTCTGATCCAGTTCCATTATGAGGGTATTTTCGAAGAGATTCTGGATCAGCTGGGAGAGATGCCGCTGCCTCCATATATCACTCATAAATTAAAGGATAAGAATCGCTACCAGACTGTTTATGCAAAGAATGAAGGTTCTGCAGCAGCGCCTACAGCAGGTCTGCATTTTACAAAGGAACTTCTGGAGCAGGTGAAAGCCAAAGGGGTAAATATTGCCCATGTAACTCTTCACGTAGGTCTTGGCACATTCCGTCCGGTTAAGGTAGATGATGTGGAGCAGCATCACATGCATTCTGAATTCTACATTGTGGAAGAAGACCAGGCGAAGCTGATCAACGATACCAGGAAAAATGGCGGCCGTGTGATCGCAGTTGGAACTACCAGCTGCCGTACACTGGAATCTGCAACTGGCGCTGATGGTGTTCTGAAGTCTGGAAGCGGCTGGACAGAGATTTTTATTTATCCAGGCTATAAATTTAAGATGATCGACGGTCTGATCACCAACTTCCATCTGCCGGAATCCACACTGGTTATGCTGGTATCTGCACTGGCTGGAAAAGAGAATATTCTGCATGCCTATGAGGTGGCAGTGCAGGAGAAGTATCGGTTCTTTTCATTTGGGGATGCGATGCTGATATTATAATCAAAAAATACCCCCCGGAGCTTTCGCTCTGGGGGGCTGAATAACATATTTTCTTCTATCCGATCCAGGAGCTTCTTTCCTGGATTTTTTCCATAATTCTGGTCTTTTCATCCCCTTCAGCAGGCGTTGGCTGGTAATTGTTATAGCCGTAAGCGGAGGAGATGGAACATGGGATGATATTTGTTACATTATCTGCTTTTACGCCGTCATTTGAGATGGTAAAGGTCTGCTGGAAAATCATACTGTCCATGTCACTTGGGGCGCTGTTTCCGCCGAAGCAGAAGTTTCCAAGGCTGTATACAATATTTTTTCCTTTATATTCTTCAATTCCCTGAAGTACATGAGGATGATGTCCGCACACCAGGTCAGCGCCAAGGTCAATGGCAAGATGTCCAAGTGTGGTCTGATTGGAGTCTGGAACGGTTTCTTTTTCATTTCCCCAGTGGAAGATAACGATGATCAGCTCTGCGCCATCTTCTTTTACCTTGGCAATGTTGTCTTTCAGCTGCTGTTCACGCTCAAGATGATCGTATAACTCATAGATTCCCACAAGACCTACTTTTACCCCTTTTATATCCATTACGGCCGTCTCATCATAGCCAAAATGAACAATTCCCTGGGCATCCAGGGCGTCCATGGTATCCTGAAAGCTCTGCTCGCCGTAATCATGGCTGTGGTTGTTGGCTGTGTTTACTGCTTCCACAGAACTGCTGGAGTAAATTCCTGCAAAAGACGCAGGGGCTTTGAATGCGAAGGTTTTATCCTCGCGGCTGCTGCTGTCTGTGAAGGTCCCTTCATTGTTGGCGATGGTCAGGTCATCTGCTTCAAAAATGCTCTTTACATTCTGTAAAAAGTATTCTTTTCCATAATTTTCAAAATATGCATTCAGGCTGGTACTGTAATCGAAGGCTTCATCTGTGCCAAGGGTACAGTCGCCCACAACGTTTATAGTAAGGGTGACTGGGGTGTCGTGCTTCGATTTTGTTGAAACAGTATCGCTGCTTTCGGAATCAGAAGATGAATCTGAGCTGTCGCTGGAAGATTCGGCAGTCTGCTTAGTTCCATCGGCAAATGAAGAATCGTTCTTTTCATTGTCAGAAGAAAGAGCAGAACCAGTTGTCTTTTCGTCGGTTGCGTTGTTTACATTCGAAGAGTTTACACTCTTTGCCTTTCCTGCACATCCCCGGACGATCAGGATCAGTACCACCAGCAGCAGGACACCACCCGCGGCCATACAGATCTGTCGGATCTTTTTCTGGCGCTGGCGGTAATATTTGGATTTTTTGTATAAATTCTTTTTCTTTTGCATACGTCTATCCTCATATGGCTTTTTGTATATGATGTCGCCGACAGGCGATGTGTTTGTTCCGTATAAACATTGAGGCAAAAATCCATAGGTCATGTTTTGAGTGAATAGCCCTGTGAACTTTTGCCTTTGATTTACATTACAATAATATTTATCTGAAGAACTTGTCGTAATAACCCATTACGAAAATCAACAGTACAATAAGCGGCAGTACATAGGTAAGATATGGACGTGCCCACTTCGGAAATTTAATGCCGTTTCCTGTATCCGCTTCTTTGATGAAATTGTCCCATCCCCATCCGTAGCGGGTTACGCAGAACAGCAGGTAAACAAGGCTTCCAAGCGGAAGCAGGTTATTGGAGATAATGAAGTCCTCCAGATCCTGGATGGTGCTTCCTGCACCCAGTGGCTGAAATCCGCTCCATACGTTGAAACCAAGTACGCATGGCATGGATAAAACAAAGATTGCAATTCCGTTTACCAGAACTGCCTTCTTACGGCTCCAGCCCCACAGATCCATGGCAAAGCTTAAGATATTCTCAAATACTGCAATGATGGTGGAGAGAGCTGCGAATGTCATAAAGATAAAGAACAGTGCGCCCCAGAAACGGCCGCCCATCATCTGGTTAAACATGTTCGGCAGTGTTACGAACACAAGTCCAACACCCTGTGTAGGGCTTACATTGTAAGCAAAGCATGCCGGGAAAATAATAAGTCCGGCCATTAGTGCCACGAAAGTATCCAGAATACCAATCTGGATGGATTCGCCCATAAGGCTGCGGTCTTTGTCAATATAACTTCCAAAGATTGCCATTGCGCCGATCCCAAGGCTCAAGGTGAAGAATGCCTGTCCCATAGCGGCATAAATACCGGAAAGCAGTCCGTTCTCTTTCAGACGGCCAAAATCCGGGAGAAGATAGAACTTAATACCCTCGATGGCACCTGGAAGCGTACAGCTCTTAACGCAAAGAACTACCATAATAGTAAGAAGACATACCATCATAACCTTTGTGATACGTTCAACACCTTTCTGCAGTCCCATGCAGCAGGTACCAAAACCGAATGCAGTTACGATTACCATCCAGAAGGTCATTTCTCCAGGATTGGAGAGCATGGTGTTAAATACGTTTCCTACCGCTTCTGTATCAAGACCTGTGAAGGTGCCGCTTGCTATTTTAAAGAAGTAAGCCAGCATCCAGCCGCCTACAGTGGTGTAAAACATCATCAGCATATAGTTGCCAAGCATGGCTCCATAGCTGTAAATGTGCCATTTGGTGCCCTTTGGCTCAAGGAGATGGAAGCTTCTGGCAGCGGACTTGCGGCTTGCGCGTCCGACAGCAAATTCCATAACCATAATAGGCAGTCCAAGAATTACAAGGAACAGAAGATAGATCAGTACAAATGCTGCGCCTCCGTACTGTCCTGTTATATAAGGGAAGCGCCATACATTGCCGATTCCAATGGCGCAGCCGGCTGAAATGAGAATAAATCCAAGCCGGGATGAAAACTTTTCACGTTCTTTCATGTTGATTTCCTTCCTTTTTTCTATGTATGAATTCTGTGAAAAAGTATGGGACAAAAGTCTTTTTTACAGAAGAGCACACCTTTTAACAGTATAAGAATAAAATGAGTTTTCGTCAATAAATATCTTGAAAAAGAAGGGGGAAATGCTAAAATATATAGGATAATACTTGAAGTGTATTTGAGGGTCAGCTGTTTCGCGCCTATGGCGCTCCCACAGCTGCCGACCGCATTCGTAATCAGGGCCATCGCCTGGCCCATTCGATATTCAGGAATTCGCTCGTGCAAGCATGGTTCATTCTTGGCTGCTGTACGAGACTTTCATAATAAATAAGAAGGGAAAATGACATGTTATATATAGGAAATCATACTTCATCATCCAAAGGCTACGCAGCCATGGGACGCCAGATTGTGAAAAATGGCGGCAACACGTTTGCATTTTTTACCAGAAATCCAAGAGGAGGGAATGCCAAGGCTATTGATCCGGCGGACGTGGCAAAATTTTTGGAGATTGCAAAGGAGCATGAGTTTGGGAAAATTGTAGCCCATGCGCCTTATACCTTAAATGCCTGCGCGGCCAAAGAAAATCTGCGGGATTTTGCCCGGGAGACCTTTGCAGACGATCTGAAACGTATGGAAGCCACACCTGGAAACTACTACAATTTCCATCCTGGCAGCCATGTAGGACAAGGAATAGAAGTTGGAATCCAAAAGATTGCAGAAGTTCTGAATGCTGTCCTTACCGAAGATCAGACCACCACAGTCCTTCTGGAAACCATGTCCGGAAAAGGTTCAGAGGTGGGAAGCCACTTCGAGGAGCTTCGTGCCATCATGGACCTTGTAGAAAAACGCGATAAACTTGGAATCTGCCTGGATACCTGCCATGTGTGGGATGGTGGCTACGATATTGTAAACGACCTGGACGGTGTCTTAACTGAATTCGACCGCATCATCGGTCTCGACCACTTAAAAGCCATCCACCTGAACGACAGCCTCAACCCTCTTGGCAGTCACAAAGACCGCCACGCCAGAATCGGGGAAGGCCAGATTGGTCTTGATGCCCTTGTCCGTGTCATCCGGCACCCGGCATTGGAGGGTAAGCCTTTTATTCTGGAAACGCCTAATGATGATGAGGGTTGGACAAGAGAAATTGCACTTCTTAGGGAAAGATATTCAGAATAAATTGCTATTTAGTTGATTAAAAGTTCTTCAATGCGGACGCATTTGGACAATGTGTATTACTCACTCGCCGGCGCAACGCTCCAGCGAACTAATCGCTAACTGCGACTAATGCGTTCGGGAGAGCCCTCACGCATAAGTCTCCGTAAGCGCTGGATTTCGCTTACGCTAAGAGCGCGCCTGAAATGGCTCGCTGGAGTAATACACATTGCCCAAATGCTGTGTGTCGGCTGAAACTGATGCTGTTTAGGAACTTTTAACAAGGAGGTGGTGGGAGTGATTGGTTTCCCGATACTTTCTTGGCAATGATAGATTAGGTAAAACTAATAAAGCTGCGAAGTATCAACCATCTAAATGGGATATCGAAGGCACATAAAATAATATGTCAAGTTTTTTACTTGCAAAACAGCCCTAAAAATGTGCAAATACTTCATCGAAATTGTAAAAGCCGCTAATTTCGGGCAAAATCCCTATAAACTTTCGTTTGCGATACAGTATAGGGAAACCAGTCACTCCCCCTCCCCACCTGTTGAAAGTTCCTACGTACAAATAAGTCCCAGCCAGTACACAGTATTCGGGCAATGGTGATTGCTCTAGCGAGCCATTTCAGGCGCGGTTTTAGCGTAGGCGAAATCCACTGCTTACGGAGACTTAATCGTGAAGGCTCTCCTGAACGATTTAGTCGCAGTTAGCAGTTAGTTCGCTGGAGCGTTGCGCCGGCGAGTGAGCAATCACCATTGTCCGAATGCGTCCGCCTTGAACAACTTTCAACACACTAAATAGCAAAACGGTGTTTCAATACCTATGCATTGAAACACCGTATTTTCTATAGTGATTTATGAATTATGAAAGAACCTCGTTCTTCAGCTCATCTCCATTGATATAAGCCTGCGCATTCTCCATAGTTGTCTCTGCAATGTTAGTGAGCGCTTCTTCTGTAAAGAATCCCTGATGGGAGGTCATGGTTACGTTCGGGAAGGAGAGAAGTCTCTGGATCAGGGAAGTCTGCATGATGCTCTCAGACAGATCTTCGAATACATAATCAGATTCCTCCTCATAAACATCCAGTCCAACCGCAAAGAACTTATGGTCGCGGATACCGGAAATCAGATCCTCCGTCTTGATAAGACCGCCACGGGAAGTGTTTACAAGGATAACTCCATCCTTCATCTGGGCAATTGTCTTTTCGTTGATAATATGCTTCGTCTCATCTGTAAGCGGGCAGTGCAGGCTGATCAGATCACTGGTAGCCAGCAACTCATCAAGAGAAACGTATTCCAGGAAGTCAAGATTCTTGTTTGGGAAAAGATCATATGCAATGACCCGCATTCCAAATCCCTTGCAGATTCTTGCCATAGCCTGACCAATTTTACCAGTACCGATAATACCGGCTGTTTTCTTGTAAAGGTTCACGCCCATAAGACCGCTTAAAGTAAAGTTGTTCTCACGGCATTTGATATAGGCCTTGTGAGTGTGACGGTTAGCTGTAAGAGCCAGCGCCATTGCGTGCTCTGCAACAGCCTCCGGAGAATACCCTGGAACACGCAGAACTTTTATGCCATATTTGTGAGCTGTCTTAAGATCCACATTATTGTAACCAGCGCAGCGCATAAGGATTAGTTTTACACCCTGCTGATGTAATTCTTCAATAACAGGAGCGCCAAGGTCTGCATTTACAAAAGCACAGATGGCTTCATAACCGTTTGCAAGAGAAGCGGTCTCCTCGTGGATATTTGCTTCAATAAATTTAATCTTAATATCTGGAAATTCAGGTAAAAGTTTTTCAAAAAACTGCTCGTCATAATTTTTGGTTCCGTAAAATAAAATTTTCATTATTTCTGGCTCCTTTCTTGTGGCAGCCGCTCTTTTGTCTGGGCTGTTCACCTTCGCTTTGTTTGTTTTAGTGTTCCTCAACTTACAGTGGGATTATACGTTATTTTTTTGAAGAAAAAAAGAGGAAAACGGAAAGTTTTTTAACTTCGTCGAAATCGTTAAAAGAATATCAATATAGAAATGAGATTAAAACGAATTTTAAAATTGCACAGAAATTAATACATGGCAAAATGTGCAATATGTATATTTTAAAAGAAAATACAAGCATATAATCTGGCAAAATATGACAGTTGCACTAAACTAACATTGACTATTATTTAACATAAAATAATAAGAATGCACATCTAAAAAGGCAAAAAAACAGGAACCTAAATGGAAAAATGGTTACTTCTCACTCCGTTCACAGTAACGAAAATTGTTCTCATTTAAGTTCCTGCGGTTCAGATTATTCTCCTAACCGATACAGATCCTCATAAAATTCCGGATAAGAAATCTTCACACAATCTCCACCCTTAATAGAGAGCGGTCCATCACAGAGCAGTCCTGCAACAGCGAAAGACATAGCCACTCTGTGGTCCAGATAAGAATCAATCTCTGCGCCGTGAAGCGGCTTGCCTCCATGTATGATCATTCCGTCCTCTGTAGGTGTAATGTCCGCACCCATGCGGGAAAGGTTCTCTGCCATAACCAGAATTCGGTCTGATTCTTTTACTTTAAGTTCTTTTGCATCCTTGATCACAGTAGTTCCCTCGGCGAAAGCAGCCATAACTGCAATCATCGGAATCTCGTCGATAAGAGTCGGAATGATTTCTCCGCCTACTGTTGTACCGTGAAGAGAACTGGTGCGAACAAGAAGATCAGCGGTAGGCTCTCCTTCCATATTTACATTTAAGAGCGTAATGTCAGCCCCCATATCTTTGCACACACGAAGCAGTCCGTCTCTTGTGGGATTGATTCCTACATTCTTCAGAAGAATCTCACTGCCTGGCACCAGAAGTCCTGCAGCGATGAAATAAGCAGCAGAAGAAATATCCCCAGGTACTGTAATTTCTCTGGCAAAAAGAGATGGTTCCGGAGCAATGGAAGCGGTAGTTCCCTCAGAAGTTACCTGAGCTCCAAAATAGTTTAACATGATTTCTGTATGGTTCCTGGAAAGAACCGGTTCGGTGACGCTGGTAATTCCGTCAGAATACATTCCGGCCAGAAGTACACAGGATTTTACCTGAGCAGAAGCAACTGGGGAATCATAGTGAATGGCCTTCAGAGGATGACCTGTGATCCGAAGGGGAACACAGTTATTTCCCTTTATGCTTGTAATATCAGCACCCATGGAAAGGAGAGGCGTCATGATTCGTTTCATGGGACGGCTCTGGATGGAGTCGTCTCCGGTAAGCTCTGATACAAAATTCTGTCCTGCAAGAATACCGGAAATCAGGCGGGTAGTTGTGCCGCTGTTTCCAACATCCAGAATATCAGCAGGGACAGATAATCCGTGAAGTCCTTTTCCATGGACCAGAATTTCTCCATTGTTATTCTCAATATCAATGCCCATTTTGCGGAAACAGGAGATGGTGGAAAGGCAGTCTGCTCCTTCCAGAAAATGGGTGATCTTTGTGGTTCCTTTGGCAAGGGAACCGAACATGACGGCACGGTGGGAGATGGATTTGTCGCCTGGGACTGTAAGTTCTCCGTGGAGATTTGTAAGTTTTTTTATTTCCATAATAATCGTTCCTTAAATATAAAGTTTAATACAGCAAAAACGGGTATCGGCTATATTACTTATAAAGAATTAGACGAGTCAATATGGCGGTTACTTCATATTTGCTGTATTGATACAGAGTTTGTCTGAAAAATTAATTGTGATGTATCCAATAAACAACTGCCGGTGCGCAGGTTATCGCTCATAAACAATATAATTGCGCTTTTTCAAAAGTGCAATGGCCCGTTCCATAGCGTCTTCTTCATAAAATTCGATTTTCAGAACGCCCTGCTCGAATTCGCGGTTGTGGATGATGCCGATGTTTTTAATGCTGATCTTATCCATGGCAAGGATGGTGGCAATGGTAGCGATTCCGCCGGCTTCATCTGCAATATCCAGATAAAGCACATAAGCCTTGCGGATAGGACCATTATCCACAACATCAATGGAATCACGGTAATCCCTGGAGCTTGCAAACATCTGATAAATAGCATCTGCTTCCTTACCATCTGTAGCACAGTTGTCTACAGAACAGCGGATCTGGATCAGCATGCGGATGTAGTCGTCCAGAACATTGGAAATGTTCTCATGATTTTCCATGCAGATCTGCTGCCACATAACAGGAGAAGAGGAGGCAATCCTTGTGATGTCGCGGAAACCGCCTGCTGCGATGGTCTTCATGTATTCGGCATCGTTGTCCAAGGTTTTTACCAGATTTACAAGGGCGGAAGCAATAATATGGGGCAGATGGCTTACACCTGCTGTAATAAAATCATGCTCTTCAGCTGTAAGCACCATAGGGATAGCACCAAGAGAACTGATCAGCTCTGTAAAATCTGAAATATATTCCAGTCCCACTTCCCCGCCCGGAGTAAGAATATAGTATGCATTTTCCAGAATGCGCTCGTTGGAATGGTCAAAACCGGTTTTCTCAGAACCGGCCATAGGGTGACCGCCGATAAAGCAGTCTGTCATTCCCAGCTCATCCACCTTCTGATGGATGATTCCCTTTACACTTCCCACATCTGTGATAATGCAGCCTGGCTGGCGGATCTCTTTCAGATATGCAAGGCACTCCAGGTTGATCTCTACCGGAGCACATAAAAATACATAATCACAGGATCCAAAGCGTGGATCCTTCATTTCCTCACAGACACCATCTATAATGCCGGTGCTGATGGCGGAGGCAAGTGCTTCCTTACTGCGGTTATAGGCCAGAATGTGGTAATCCGGATGGTACTTCCGGATGGCCTTGGCGATAGAGCCGCCAATCAGACCGAGACCGATAAAACCGATTGTCTTCATAATATAATGTCGTTTCCTTTCCTTCGTTAAAGTGAAAAATTATCTTATGATATTGTACGAGATTCCTCGCAAATTGTCAATTCCTACAGAAATGACAAAATAATCTAAACTTTTTTGAAAAAAGACCGTCAAAATCCCAGAAAATACTTGAAATTCTTCTGAATATTTAGTAAAATATGAACATATTAGACAAACAGGGAGGTATTACATATGGACGTTTTTAGAACTGACCGAATCAGAAATGTAGTGCTGTTAGGACACGGCGGTGCTGGAAAGACAACTCTGGCAGAAGCAATGGCATATCTTGCCGGCTTGACCAACCGTTTAGGCCGTGTAGAAGATGGCAACACAGTCAGTGATTATGATAAAGAAGAAATCAAACGACATTTCTCTATCACTACATCTCTGATTCCGGTCCCGTGGCAGAAGAACAAGGTAAACATTCTGGACACTCCCGGATATTTTGACTTCGTAGGAGAAGTTGAGGAAGCTGTCAGCGCTGCAGACGCAGCAATCATCGTAGTATCAGGTAAGGCAGGGGTACAGGTTGGTACCCAGAAGGCATGGAATCTCTGCGAGAAGTATAAACTTCCGCGAATGATTTTCGTTACCGATATGGACGTGGACGATGTAAGTTACCGTAAGGTAGTAGATCAGCTTACCGAGCTTTATGGCAAGAAGATTGCCCCGCTGCATTTCCCGATCCGTGAGGATGGCAAGTTCGTGGGATATGTTAACGTTGTGAAGCAGGCCGGAAGAAAATATATCGACAAGGGACAGAAGGAAGAGTGCGAGATTCCTTCTTATCTGGATGAGTACCTTGAGAAGTATCATGATATCCTGATGGAATCTGTAGCAGAGACCAGCGAGGAATTCATGGATCGTTATTTTGAGGGAGACGAGTTCTCCGTTACAGAAGTTTCCGCAGCACTTGCCGCCAATGTACAGGATGCAAGCATTGTTCCAGTATGCATGGGATCCCCGATCAATCTTCGCGGCGTATCCAACCTTCTGGACGACATCTGCGGATATTTCCCAAGCCCGGACAAACGTTCCTGCAACGGTATTTCCCAGAAAACCAACGAGATTTTTGAAGCAAATTACGACTTCGCCAAAGCGAAATCTGCATATGTATGGAAATCCATCGTGGATCCATTCCTTGGCAAGTATTCCCTGATCAAGGTTTGCTCCGGTGTTATTAAATCTGATGATACTCTTCTCAATGTTGAGAAAGGCACAGAAGAGCGCCTGAACAAATTATATGTTCTTCAGGGTTCCAAGCCCATCGAAGTTCCAGAGCTCCATGCAGGTGATATCGGTGCAATTGCCAAATTAGTAAGTGTTCAGACTGGGGACAGCCTTGCCACCAAGGCGAATCCGGTTCTTTATCCGAAAGCAATTCTTTCCACACCTTATACCTATAAGAGATTTAAGGCTGTGAACAAGGGCGATGAGGATAAGATTTCCCAGGCTCTTGCCAAGATCATGAGCGAAGACAGGACTGTTCGTGTTGAGAATGATGGTGCTAACCGTCAGAGCCTGATCTATGGTATGGGCGACCAGCATCTTGATGTTATTGTCAGCATGCTGAAAGAGCGCTATAAAGTCGATGTAGAGCTTTCCAAACCGAAGGTTCCTTTCCGTGAGACCATCCGCAAGAATTCTGACGTAGAAGGCAAACATAAGAAACAGTCCGGTGGACATGGACAGTATGGACATGTTAAGATGCGTTTTGAGCCCTCTGGCGATATGGAGACTCCATACGTATTTGAGCAGGTTGTTGTTGGTGGTGCAGTTCCGAAGAACTACTTCCCGGCAGTTGAGAAGGGCCTTCAGGAATGCGTTCAGAAAGGACCTCTTGCAGCATATCCGGTAGTTGGTGTAAAGGCTACTCTTTATGATGGATCTTATCATCCGGTAGATTCCTCAGAGATGGCGTTTAAGATGGCTACTATCCTTGCATTCAAGAAAGGCTTCATGGATGCTTCTCCGGTACTGTTAGAGCCAATCGTTTCCATGAAGGTTACAGTTCCGGATAAATATACAGGTGACGTTATGGGTGATCTGAATAAGCGCCGCGGCCGTGTTCTTGGAATGAATCCGGATCATAACGGAAATACCATTATTGAAGCTGACGTTCCTCTTCTTGAGATTTATGGATATTCCACAGATCTTCGTTCCATGACTGGCGGAAGTGGTGACTTCTCCTACGAGTTCGCCCGCTATGAGCAGGCTCCTGGAGATATCCAGCAGAAAGAGATTGAAGCACGGGCAAGTAAGGTTGACGCTGCTGATGAATAAGTAGTATAATGAGACGGAGAATTTCTTGAAGAAGTTCTCCGTCTTTTATGATGGAAGTTCATATGAGGAAAGAAGGAGGAATATTATGAACAGAAAAGTAATCAAAAAGATTATGTTGTTTTTACTTGCTTTTATGCTTGTATTTCCGGTTTATTCATTTGGAAAAGCAGAGGCAGTTCAGGCAGCAGCATTAAAAGCACCGAAGCTTTCCAAGGTGGTACGTGTAAATAAAAGTGTTAAAATCACCTGGAAAAAGAGTAAAGGCGCTTCCGGCTACTATGTTATGCGTAAGACAGAAAATAGTTCCTGGAAAAAAATCAAAACTGTGAAAGGCGGTTCCAAAACATCTTACACAGATAAAAAAGTGAAGAGTGGAACTACATACTACTACACAGTAAAAGCCTACAAAGGAAAGAAAGTAAGTTCCTATAACAAAAAAGGACTGAAAATCGTTTATGAGGTTCCAACCACAACGAAACCAGATACTACCGGCGGAAATGCCACGGCTACAGGTTCCACTGTTGCAAATACAGCTTCCGAATATACCATTGAAACGGATATGGTACTTTCCGGTTCCGGTTCCGGTTATCATGCGAAGCTGGTTGCCTGCACAGCGACCTCTGCAGTAAGCTTTGGTATCCAGTATGACAAGCATGCAAGAGCTCCTTATACAGGTAAGGCATGGTTCATGATCGAGAATGTAGCCCACAATGGTGCAGGCGGTCAGAACTATATCTGGGTTCAGGAAGCGGCCAGAGGTAAGACTTACCATGTAATGCTGGCTGTGAAAAAAGACGGAACCTGCAACTGCTACATCAACGGCAAACTTGTCAAAACAGTTAAAAACAGCAGTCTTGCAAACACAACTGTCTATCTTCGCGTAGAGGGTTCTGCAAGATTAAACGGAGATTCTGTAAATGCCACATTCAGCAATATTGAATTGAAGGCTGACGGCAAATATTATGCAGATAAGATCTGGGGTACACATGATTTCACAACCAATAAGGGAATCAAGGCAGATGCTTCCGGATATGCGGCTTCCAAGCGAGTAACGATCAAGGGAAAAGTAAAAGGACTGGCAAGTGGTCAGGACTGGGATAGTGCATACGAGCAGGTATCCGGAATCATTCAGTTTGTGAACTGATAGATTGAAATGTAACAGAATGCATAAATCCTTCATATATGGTGATGCCGCCGACAGGTGACACGTCCGTTTAGTAAAAGAAATAAAAACAGCATTCAGACAGAAGTATAAAAAATATATTCTGTCCGGATGCTGTTTTTCTTATAAAATAATAATCTTAGTATAGCATTTACAGGATCTTAGTTGTCCATTTACTGCAGTCCCACACCTGTGAAACCACATCCTGATAAAATTCCGGCTCATGGCAGATAAGAAGCACACTTCCACGATATTCCTTTAGTGCCTCCTTCAGAGCTTCTTTTGCATCCACATCCAGGTGGTTGGTAGGCTCGTCAAGAAGAAGGACATTTGTCTCTTTGTTTACCAGCTTGCAAAGGCGGACCTTGGCCTGCTCACCGCCGGAAAGCACACGGACCTGACTCTCAATATGCTTGGTGGTGAGACCGCATTTTGCAAGTGCGGAGCGTACTTCGTACTGGGTATAAGACGGGAATTCTGCCCAGATCTCATCAATACAGGTAGTTTTGTTGTCACCTTTTACTTCCTGCTCAAAATATCCGATCTGCAGATTGTCTCCTAATTCCCTGGTTCCCTTCAATGATGGGATCAGACCAAGAATACTTTTCAGAAGCGTGGTTTTTCCAATTCCGTTGGCACCTACAAGCGCGATTTTCTGGCCTCTTTCCATGGAAAGGGTGAGAGGGCGGGAAAGGGGCTCGTCATATCCGATCACAAGATCCTTTGTCTCGAAGATGTATTTGCCAGGGGTGCGTCCCTGTTTGAAGTGAAACTCCGGCTTTGGTTTCTCGGCAGCCAGTTCGATCACATCCATTTTGTCCAGCTTTTTCTGGCGGGACATTGCCATGTTTCTGGTGGAAACCCGGGCCTTGTTTCTGGCAACGAAATCCTTCAGTTCGCTGATTTCCTGCTGCTGGCGGCGGTAAGCCGCCTCTAACTGAGCCTTTTTCACTTCATAGACTTCCTGGAAGTGGTCATAATCGCCTACATAACGGTTCAGCTCCTGATTTTCCATATGATAAACGATATTGATCACATCATTGAGAAACGGGATATCGTGGGAAATCAGGATAAAGGCATTCTCATATTCCTGGAGATAGCGTTTCAGCCATGCAATGTGCTCTTCATCCAGATAGTTGGTGGGCTCATCCAGAAGAAGAATATCTGGTTTCTCCAGAAGCAGCTTGGCAAGGAGCACCTTGGTACGCTGTCCGCCGCTGAGATCTGTGACATCACGGTCAAGTCCAAGATCCAGAAGACCAAGTGCCCGGGCAACCTCTTCTACTTTGGAATCAATTACGTAGAAGTCGTGCATGGTCAGGGTATCCTGGATAGTTCCCAGTTCCTCCATAAGAGTTTCCATTTCTTCCGGGGAGGCTTCACCAAGGGAATCACAGATGGTATTCATTCGTTCTTCCAGTTCAAAAAGCCAGGAAAAAGCAGATTTCAGCACGTCGCGGATGGTCATGCCAGGAGCGAGGACAGAATGCTGGTCCAGATAACCTACGCGGACATTTTTTGCCCACTGAATCCTGCCCTCATCTGGCATCAGTTTGTCAGTTACAATATTGAAGAAGGTGGATTTTCCCTCTCCGTTGGCGCCTACCAGGCCAATATGTTCTCCTTTTAAAAGACGGAAGGAAACATCATGGAAAATGGCTCTGTCACCAAAGCCGTGGGTAAGGTGTTCAACATTTAAAATACTCATAGGTAACTCCTGTTCTTAAATCAGAGCGCGTTTGAAACAGGCTCCGGTGTATATAGATAGCAGCTTGCGGTTTGCAGAGCAGCCGTTTCGCAAATTCAGGGCTGCATGCAAAGAGGGAAAAACGGTTACAATCAGGATAGCTGCTGGATTCCTGCAATATCTGGTGAAGCCATCAGAGAATAGTTTGTATAATAAACTACAAATCCCGGTTTGGCTCCAGCCGGCTTCTTCACATTCTTTTTCTGGAGATAATCAATCTCTACCTTTGGTGCAGTGCGTCCCTTGGAATAAAAGGCTGCAAGATTTCCTGCTTCTTCAAAGGTGCGGTCCGGAAGTGTGCCGTCTTTTGTCTTTACCACAACATGGGAGCCCGGCATCTTTTTGGCATGGAACCACCAGTCATTTCCTGTGGCAAATTTAAAGGTTAGCTCATCATTCTGGTAGTTGTTTTTTCCTACATAAATATCGTAGCCATCGCTGGAAACATAGTGGAAGGGTTTGGATTTCACCTGCATCTTGGCACCTTTTTTGTTTCCGTAGTGGCGCTTCACATAGCCGTATTCCATCAACTCTTCCTTGATCTGGGAAAGGTCGCTCTCCTCTGCGGCAATGTCCAGGGCATTGGATATGGATTCCAGATGCTCGATCTCGCTTGTAGTATCTGCAATCTGAACCTCCAGAGCTTCCTGGGTACGTTTCAGCTTGCCGTAACGATCGAAATACTTCTTGGAATTCTCCTGGGGGGTCAGGGTAGGATCAAGAGGAATAGTGATTTCTTCTCCATTATAATAGTTCACAGCCTTAAAGGATTTGCAGCCTTCTTCCAGGCCGTAGCCGTAGGTGTTGATCAATTCGCCGTAAACCTTGTATTTGTCCTTTTTCTCAGTGTCTTTCATCTGCTTCTGCTGAAGGCTTAATTTTTTGCGGTTGCGGTCAAGGGCAGTCTGGACGATCTTTCGGAGATCCGCGGATTTCTGGCGGATACGGGTGATCACGTCGCGGGAAGCATAATAGGTTTCCAGCATCTCTGACACAGATTCAAAGGTCCGGGTGGTGAAGCCTTCTCCATATTGGGAAAAAGGAAGAACACCGTATTCAACCGGCTCGTCCCCTTTGAAAACAATAACCGGGGTAAATTCTTCCCCACGGATCTGCTCCATTAAACGGGTAAATTCTGTATAAAGCTGCTCTTTGGTATTCTCATCTAATGTCTGGACATCATCATTTCCATCAATGGAAGTGCGATAGCAAAGTTCCTGAGCCATTACAGGGCTGAAACCGGTAAGCGTCTGATAGAGAGCTTTGGAGACGGCATTGGATCTGCCGCAAACTTTCTCCATGAAATCCTCTCTGGAAATGGTAAGAGGATCCAGCTTGTCCTGAGTGTGGGGGATGAAATAAGGGCGTCCTGGCAGAACTTCACGTACAGAACTTACGTTGCAGGATACGTGCTTGATACTGTCCAGGATCATATTATTATCATCACAGAAGATAATGTTGCTGTGCTTTCCCATCAGTTCCATAATGAGAACCTTATGACACACATCACCAAGTTCGTTCAGGTGCTCCAGCTCAAATTCTACAACACGCTCCAGACCAGGCTGGCGGATCGCAGTGATCCTGGCGCTTCCGATGTGCTTGCGGAGAAGCATGCAAAAATTAGGTGCAGTCAAAGGGCTGATCCGGTTTTTGCCTGTAAAATAGATCAGAGGCAGGGAGGCGCTGGCGGAGAGAAGCAGACGCTTCTGACCATTTGCACCTTTTCCGGTGATCAGCAGTTCGTCACTTTCCGGCTGGGCGATTTTGTTAATGCGTCCCCCGGAGAGATTTTTATTTAATTCAGAAACCATTGCAGCAATGGTAATTCCGTCAAAAGCCATAAAAAACTCCTTTCTGCTGACAGGTTACTGCTCACTTCGTGACCAGTAACCGTGACATGCAGACTTTATTATAACAGCAAAAAAAGGATTTGACTAGGGTTTTAGAATGAACTATAATAAATCTGTATGCGTAGGCAACTGTGAACGGTAACCTGCGTAGAGTTATTGCCTGAATATCAGAGACGATTCTGTTATGAGGAATGGTACTCTTTTCAGACAGTATTCGGAATAAAAATACAGAAAGAGATTACTATGATAAAAAGTATGACCGGCTTTGGAAGAGCCGAGGTGATTACAAAAGAGCGGAAAATCACCGTTGAGTTAAAATCCGTCAATCACAGATATCTGGATCTGAGTATCAAAATGCCAAGGAAGCTGGTTTTCCTTGAGGGCGCGATCCGGAATCTCATGAAGACCTATATGCAGCGTGGTAAAGTGGATGTGTTTATCACATATGAGGACTACACCTTAAGCTGTGGCGCACTGAAATATAATAAGGAGCTTGCAGGAGAATATCTTGCATATATCCGTCAGATGGCAGAGGAATTTGGCCTTGAGAACGATGTGAAGGCAGGAGCTCTTTCCCGTTATCCGGACGTGCTGACTATGGAGGAGCAGTCTGTAGATGAGGACGCATTGTGGGCAGTTCTGGAAGCACCGCTTCGTGAGGCCTGCGAGAAATTTGCCCAGTCCCGTGCAAGAGAGGGAGAGAATCTGAAGAACGACCTGATTGCCAAGCTGGATGCTCTTGATGAGAAGGTAAGTCAGGTAGAAGCCCGCTCTCCGGAGGTTGTGGATTCTTACAGAGAGAAGCTGGAAGCCAAGGTTCATGAGCTTCTGGAGGATTCTCAGATCGAAGATTCCCGTATTGCAGCAGAAGTTGTCCTGTTCTCCGATAAGATCTGCAACGATGAGGAGACTGTTCGTCTCCACAGCCATATCCAGGGAATGAAGAAGATGCTGGAGGAGAAGGAAGGCATCGGACGCAAGCTTGATTTTATGGCACAGGAGATGAACCGTGAGGCAAATACCATTTTGTCGAAATCAAGTGATCTGATTATCTCCAATATAGCAATTGATCTGAAGACAGAGATTGAGAAGATCAGAGAACAGGTTCAGAATGTGGAGTAACCTAGTACATCGTTTTCGAAATAACTATACCACTCACTTGTCTGTGAATCCGATTGCACAGGTATAAAAGCCTCGGCGTAGCCCGCTACGCCTGCGTTTTTATACCTGCACACTCGAATCCACATCCTACGTGATTGGTATAGTTATTTACGAAGCGATGTACTAGAGAATCAAAGACGTAAGCTTTCCATATTGACAGAAGGGTGAAAACATGGCAAAATTAATCAATATCGGATTCGGTAATGTGGTGAATTCCCAGAAAATCGTAGCTGTGGTAAACCCGGATGCCGCTCCGGTGAAACGAATGGTTCAGAGTGTGAAGGGTTCCAATTCCCTTGTGGATGCCACTCAGGGAAGAAAGACCAAGTCTGTGATCGTTACCTCAGACCACATTCTGATATTATCTGCGATCCAGCCGGACACGATCGCCCGCAGATTTGCAGAAGTTATAGAAAATAAGGGAGAGGGCCATGAGTAGAGGAGTTTTGGCAGTTGTTTCCGGATTTTCCGGAGCAGGAAAAGGCACCATTATGAAAAGCCTGATGGCGAAGTACGACAATTACGCATTGTCTGTATCTGCCACCACCAGAAACCCCAGACCAGGGGAAGAAGACGGAAGAGAATACTTTTTCCGCACAAAAGAAGAATTTGAGGAAATGATCCGTCAGGATCAGCTGATCGAATATGCCCGGTACGTGGAGAATTACTACGGCACACCTAAGGCTTATGTGGAGGAGCAGTTGTCAGCAGGCAGGGATGTGATCCTGGAGATCGAGATTCAGGGAGCCCGCAAGATCAAGAAGAAATTCCCGGAAGCTGTGCTGGTATTTGTAACAGCGCCCTCCATGGAGGAACTGAAAGAGCGTCTTGTTGGAAGAGGTACTGAGACTGCGGCAGTGATCCACCAGCGTCTTGCAAGAGCTGCACAGGAGGCAGAAGGAGTTGACGAGTACGACTATCTTCTGGTGAATGACCAGCTGGAGGATGCTGTCGACAGGCTTCATAATATTATTCAGAGCGAACATTTCGCCATGAGGAGAAACCTTGGTTTTATCCATGAGATCCAGGCACAGGCAGCAAAGTTTGTGGAAGAATAATCCAAATAAAGAGCAGATGAAACTGCCATAAAATGAAATATTGATTCGCAGCTTTATTCACGAAAACACAGCTTGAAACTGCGAATCTTTATAAAAATAATAACAATAATCACAATTTTTGAAAGGAGTATATATATGATCCATCCATCTTATTCTGAGTTAATCGAAGCAATCAATACGAACAATGAGGACGACGATGAGAGCATGGTGCTCAACAGTCGTTATTCCCTGATTCTTGCTACAAGCAAGCGTGCGCGTCAGCTGATCGGCGGTGCAAAGCCGTTGGCAGATAATGTTAAAGGCAAGAAACCTCTTTCTATCGCAATTGACGAGTTATATCACGGCAAGGTTAAGATCCTTCCAGGTAAACATGAGGAAGAGGATTTAGCAGAGATCGCAGGACATTCTGCAGAGGAAATTGCTTCTGAAGAACCTGCAGCTGCAGTTGATCCTGCTGAGTCTGAGGAGAGTGCAGAATAATATGAAATTACTGTTCATTTCCCTTGGATGTGATAAGAATCTGGTAGATTCTGAGGAAATGCTTGGAATGCTTGCTGCAGACGGACATGAGATCGTTGATGATGAGGACGAAGCAGAGGTCATTATTGTCAATACCTGCTGTTTTATCGGAGATGCCAAAGAAGAAAGTGTAAATACCATTCTTGAAATGGCAGAGAAGAAAAAGGCAGGTACCTGCAAGGTGCTGATCGTTACCGGCTGCATGGCACAGCGTTACAAGAAAGAAATTTCAGAGGAAATACCTGAAGTGGATGCCATTCTTGGTACAACCTCTTACGGCGATATCAGCAAGGCTGTAAAGGAAGCCCAGGCAGGCAGACACTTTGAAGAGTACAAGAGCATTGATTTTCTTCCGGATATTTCCGGCAAGCGTATGTTGACCACAGGTGGACATTTTGCATATCTGAAAATTGCAGAAGGCTGTGACAAGCATTGTACCTACTGTATTATCCCCAGACTCCGGGGCGGCTACAGAAGCGTGCCTATGGAGCAGCTCGTAAAAGAAGCCTGGTCTCTTGCTGAAAAAGGGGTGAAAGAGCTGATTCTGGTTGCCCAGGAGACCACTGTATATGGCAAGGACATCTATGGAAAGAAATCTCTTCATGTCCTTTTAAAGGAGCTTTGCAAAATAAAGGGAATCCGCTGGATCCGTATTTTGTACTGTTACCCGGAAGAGATTTATGATGAGCTGATTCAGACTATGAAGGAAGAGAAGAAGATCTGTCATTATCTGGATCTTCCGATCCAGCATGCAAGTGACCGTGTGCTGAAACGCATGGGCCGCCGTACCACCAAGCAGGAGCTGGTGGATATTATTGGCAGGCTGCGCCGGGAGATCCCGGATATTTTCCTTCGCACAACTCTGATCAGCGGTTTTCCTGGAGAGACACAGGAAGACCACGAAGAATTGATGGAGTTTGTGGATGAGATCGAGTTTGACCGCCTTGGTGTTTTCCCATATTCTGCTGAGGAGGATACCCCGGCAGCCACTATGGAAGATCAGATTCCGGAGGAGGTCAAGGAAGCCAGACGCGATGAGATCATGGAACTTCAGCAGGAAATTTCTCTTGAAAAGGGTGAGAGCCGCGTTGGTCAGGTGCTGACTGTTATGATCGAGGGCAAAGTATCTGGAGAGAGTGCGTACATTGGACGTACTTACGGAGATGCGCCGAAGGTCGATGGATATATTTTTGTACAGACCGGCGAACTTCTCATGACAGGAGATTTTGCGAGAGTCCGGGTTACCGGAGCTCTGGAGTATGATTTGATAGGAGAGCTGGAAGATGAATACACCGAATAAACTGACTATTGCCAGAATGATCCTGGTACCGTTTTTTGTATTATTTATTCTGACTGGCTGGGGCGGAGATGCCAACCGCTATATCTGCCTTGCTATTTTTGTAGTGGCAAGTATTACGGACTGGTTTGATGGTCATCTTGCCCGCAAGAATAATCTGGTTACCAATTTTGGTAAATTCATGGATCCTCTTGCTGACAAGCTTCTTGTTTGTTCTGCACTGATCTGCATGATCGAGCTTGACCGCCTGCCGGCATGGTTCGTGATCATTATCATTGCAAGAGAATTTATTATCAGTGGCTTCAGACTGATCGCTGCCGAGAACGGCGTTGTCATCGCTGCAAACTACTGGGGCAAATTTAAAACTGTATCCCAGATGGTCATGATCATTCTTCTGATCCTGAACTTTGGGGGAGTTTTTGAAATACTGACACAGATTTTTGTATGGGTATCACTTGCTCTGACGGTGATTTCTCTGATCACGTATATTGTGCAGAATAAGAATGTAATTTCCATGCAGGAATAAAATAGTCACTGCCCGCGGAATGCTTTTGCGTGCAGAGAGTGAGAATATCTGAATGTAAATCAGCCAGCATCTTTGTGAGCAGAGATGTTGGCTGATTTCAAACATGCTCTGGAAAAGAGGTATATATATGATTGCAGAACTTGTAGCTGTAGGAACTGAAATTTTGCTGGGAAATATTGTAAACACCAACAGCGCATATCTTTCTGAGAAATGTGCCCAGCTGGGACTTTCTGTTTACTATGAGTCTGTTGTGGGAGATAATCACGACCGAATGAAAGCTGTGATTGCCTCTGCCCTCGACAGATCTGACGTGGTAATTCTTTCGGGAGGTCTCGGACCAACTGAGGATGATCTGACTAAGGAAGTATGTGCTGAGGTAATGGGACTTCCTCTTTCTGAAGATCCTCATTCCCGTAAGCGTATTGAGCGCTATATGAAGGAATATAAGAAGAATCATCCGGACAGACGTGTGACCTCCAATAATTATAAGCAGGCGCAGGTTCCGGAAGGCGCTATTGTGCTTGATAACCACAACGGTACAGCACCTGGTCTGATCCTTGAGAAAAACGGTAAGACTGCCATTCTTCTTCCGGGACCGCCTAATGAGCTGATCCCTATGTTTGAGGAGTCTGTTTTCCCATACCTTCGCAAGAAACAGCCGGAGATCATCTGCTCCCAGGTTGTGAAGATCTGTGGAATCGGTGAGAGCCAGGTGGCTGCCGATATCCAGGATATGATCGAGGCCCAGACAAATCCAACTCTTGCCCCATATGCAAAGACAGGAGAGGTTCATCTCCGTATTACAGCCAAGGGTGAGGATGAGAAATCCTGCAAGAAGCTGATCAAACCTGTAGTAAAGGAACTTCAAAAGCGATTCGGCAAAAATGTATTTGCCCTGGATGCGGACAAAACGCTGGAAGAATCTGTTGTGGATCTGCTGAAGGAGAAAGAATTAACTCTGTCTCTTGCAGAATCCTGTACAGGTGGTGCCATTGCTGCCCGCATTGTAAATGTTCCAGGTGCTTCCCAGGTGTTTACCCATGGATTTGTTACTTACAGCAACCGTGCCAAGAGAGAATGTCTTGGAGTGAAGAAATCCACATTGAAAACAGTGGGAGCTGTTTCTGCAAAATGTGCCAAACAGATGGCAAAGGGGGGCTGCGCAGCTTCAGGAGCTGATATCTGTCTTTCTGTTACCGGCCTTGCAGGCCCGGATGGCGGAACCAGTGAGACTCCTGTTGGAACCGTGTTTATGGGTTGCTGCTGCAATGGACATACGATTACCCGGGAATATCATTTTACCGGAAATAGAACCAAGATCCGTCAGCAGGCTGTTGCCAGTGCGCTAGTACTGCTTCGCGAGTGCATGATGGGAGAAGTTGAGGAGTAAGTTTTCTTAATCGCAGAAAATGCTTTACTTCATCATCTTCATCAGGTTTACCACTTTATCAAGCTTTGCACGTTCCCGGGGGCTTTTTCCCATTTTCAAAACCTCAATGATGGTATTGATTTCATTACTGTTAAAGTTCAGACCGGCATTTCTCCCCTGGGAAGCTGCATTCATAATAAATGGCAGCAGATCAGAGGGAGATTTTCCGGCTCCTTGCCGGGCCATCTGCTGGAGCATGTCAAGCTTGTTTTTGTCGATACCTGCAAGCTTTGGATTATCCTGCCAGTTGTCATCCATATGGAATCATTCCTTTCTTATATAGTAATGCTGCCAATTGGCGACATGTCCGTTTTGAATGAAATTTTTCTGTTTTTACTGTCGTTCTTCTTCGCAATTATCTTCTGGAGATGGTTCATTCATCATCCTCAGCATTTCTGCCATGGTCATCATATTGGTGATCTGATCCAGAGTCTTTCGTATATCTCCAAAACAGTAGCGGCGCAGGTCGTTTATGACTTCAAGAGGCTGGGCAGGGGCTGCTGCAGCCTGTATCTGCATGGCTTCTGACGGCTTTGTAAAAAGAGCGACTGTATTGGAAAGTTCCCTGGCTTTTGCAAAAACGGACAGAAACTGTTGCTGCCTGGGTGGAAAATAGGGGATGAGAGCTTTTAACAGCTGTCCCTGGTCAGTTCCCACCATCTGATCCAGAGCTGTCTGGGCAATATATTCCTGATCCATAAAAATCCCTTTTCTATATCTATGTTGTTGTTATTAAAATATGACGACGGTTTGAAAACGGTGAAATCTTCTGCAAATTGTGACGCACATTCTGCAGAAAGCATTTTTCAAACACGCTCTGACATCTGTAACATATTCTATAGCAGGGGGATGTATGAATTTCCCGCAAAGTCAGGAGGGAAAGTTATGAGAAGAGAAAATGAAAAGCTTATTATAGATGGAAATGCCATATACGAGCTGGATCTGGAATGTGTGCGAAAGAAGCAAGGAAAACAGGAAGGAAATGGCAGGTGTGTGGAGCAGTCAGAAGAAAGAAGGCAGTCCGCAAACCATACCGGGGATTAAAGACAATTTGCAGGAGAGAGTTTCTACCCAGAGCGTGGTTGAAAAAGAAACAAGGAAACGTAAGAATGCTTTTAGAATATGCCTGAAAAAGGGGACAGGGGAAAATTCCCGCTGTCCCGATTTTTTTGAAAAGGACTGAGAAGACAGCCCTTTTTCATATGTGGGAAACTCAGATCAGCAGCCGCAGCCATTCCCCCATCCACCGCAGAGAAGCAGAAGGATGATAATGATCCAGCAGCAGTCACCATTTCCGTTGCCACAGCTGTTGTTGCAGCCAATACCGTTGCCGCCGCATGCGCAAAGAAGAATGATGATCCAGAGAATATTGCATCCACAGGAGCCGTTCCCAAAGGAAAGCCCACATCCATTGTCACATCCGCAGCCATTATTACAACCGCAGTTACCACATCCGCAACCGGATCTTTCCTCGCCGCAGCCACAGTTTGTAGCAGCTAAATCACTCATGCTGTTACCTCCAGAAAATGTTTACAGTTCATCATATGGAGGGGACAGGGGGTGTGTGACAAAGCAGTTGACAGAAAAGAGAAATTTGGCTATAATAAACTGAAACGTAATATTTCTGTAATCTTTGAAAAGAATTCGACATAAAATATATAAAACAAGGATTGATTTGTTAAGAATTAAGTCTGCGAAGCAAACGCTGTTTTTTGTGAACAAAGTTCACAGAAAACCCGAGAATCTCAGCGCGAAATCATGCGAATGCATGATTTCTGTGCATCGCGAAGCGTGTTACTGGTCACGGAGTAAACAGTAACTGTTTGTGAAAAGCAGAGGTGGGAAAGCTTCGGAATTAGTCAGGTCAAAGAGAGGAAAATGCTATGATAAAAGAAGAGAGAAACAGAAAGCAAAGTCTGGCTCTGGTGCTGCTTGTGATTGCCACATTATGTACGGTTTTTCTGATGACAAGGGATGTTCAGGCTGCGAAAGCCGGATTTAAGACTATAAACGGCAAGACCTACTACATAACAGCCAGCGGAGCCAAGCAGAAAGGCTGGCTGACTCTGAAAGGCAAGAAATACTATTTTAATAAAAAAACAGGCGTACAGTTAAAAGGCTGGCAAAAAGACAGTAAGGGCAGAAACATCCGGTATTTTACCAAGGGAAAAGGTGTGATGGCCACCGGTTTTCTGAAGAGCGGAACCGTAACCCGTTATTTCAGACCTTCCAATGGTAAGCTTGTCCGCGGCTGGCTGACCTTAAAGGGTAAGAAATATTATTTTACCAGCGGAACCGGCGCTATGGTAAAGGGCTGGCAGACCACAGCTAAGAAAGAGAAACGTTATTTCAAGAGCAATGGTCAGATGCTTACCGGCTGGTTCACGGATTCTAAGGGATATACCCGCTATTTTAATACTAGCACAGGTATTATGTATACCGGACTTAAGACTGTAGATGGAAATATCTATTATTTTTCCAAGACCAGCGGAGTCCGTTATCAGAAAGGCTTTGGTAAGGTTGGAAGCAAGCGGTATTATTTTAGTACCACAGATGGCAAAGCGCAGACCGGCTGGCTGAGTCTGGATGGAAACAGCTATTATTTTGGAACAACAGGCGTGATGTACGTAAACACTACAGCTTCCATTGGAGGAAAGACCTACGCGTTTGATTCCAATGGTGTTGCTTCCGAGAAACAGGATTCAGGAAAGGATGACAATGACAGCAGTATTACCTTTACCTGGTATGATGAGAAACGTGGCCGCAATTTTACTATTATGAAGGAGCTTAAGAGTCATCCGGGAGTTGCAGATGGAACCAAGTCTGATCTTGATATTCTGGCAGCTGTCTGCGAGGCTGAGGCAGGAGACCAGGGAATTGCAGGTATGAAGGCAGTTGCTCTCTGCCTTTTGAACAGAACTCTGGACAAGGAGTTTCCGTCCAGTGTCCGTTATGTGCTTTACCAGGGAACTACCTTCCCCCAGTATTCAGTCGTGACAAACAACCAGTTGCTGAAACGTCTGAATGGTCAGTTTATTGACCGTGCAAGCGCTTATGAAGCTGCCCAGCAGGCACTTGACAGTTTTAATGCTTATGTGCTGAATGGTACACCGCGTACAGTAAGCGGAATCAAGGCCAAAGATTTTAATTATAAGTATTTTATGATGACTTCTGCATTCTGGAAACAGCCATTGAATTTTAAAAAGGTTGTATATGAGACATACAAGGATCATACATTTTTTGTGGACTGGGTATAAAGGTAGCTATACAGATGTAGAAACAGTATAAATGATAATAGCAAACTTTACCGCGGTGAGTTGCTAAAATACAAAGCTAAAATCCTTGACAAAAACAGACAGCCTTTGTATACTTGCAAGTATTAAATGAGAAAGGCTTTGAAGGGAACAAGTAGCTTTGGAAAGAGCACACAGAGAGCTGCCGGATGGTGAGAGGCGCGTGCAGAGATCCATTGTGAATACATCCCGGAGCTTTGCACCGAACGGTTTTGAAGTGGCAGAGACAGCAGCGGACAGGCGCTTGTGATTGATTGCAGAAATCCAGTAGGCTGTGACGGAGTGGCATACGTTATCATGCCGGGGTGATAATTCTGAAGAGTATTTGAAGACATTTATTTTTGGACAGTATTGTCTGTGGGGATAATCGTCTGGAAGAAATTTTCAGTATGGTCACTTATCGAGGCAGAAAGTGCGAGCTTTCTGTAAATTTAGGTGGTAACGCGGGACCCGGTTCTCGTCCTAAAGGGGCATGAGAACCGGGCTTTTTATATTTGCAGCGGCTTTTTTCGTGAAGAGAGAATAAGCAGCTCATATATCTATTTTACAGGAGGAAAATAAAATGACAGTTTGGGAAGAACTGAAAGCCAGAGGCCTGATCGCCCAGGTAACAGACGAAGATGAAATCAAAGAAATGGTAAATAACGGAAAGGCAACTTTCTATATTGGATTTGACCCAACCGCAGACAGCCTTCATGTAGGACATTTCATGGCACTTTGCCTGATGAAACGTCTGCAGATGGCAGGGAACAGACCAATCGCCCTTCTTGGCGGCGGAACCGGTATGATCGGTGACCCATCCGGAAGAACCGACATGCGCCAGATGCTAACGAAAGAGACCATCCAGCATAACATTGACTGTTTCAAGAAACAGATGGAGCGTTTCATCGACTTTTCTGATGGAAAGGCACTTATGGTAAACAATGCAGAATGGCTGATGAACCTGAATTATGTGGAGCTTTTACGTGAGGTTGGAGCTCACTTTTCTGTTAACCGTATGCTTACAGCAGAGTGCTACAAACAGCGTATGGAAAGAGGCTTAAGCTTCCTGGAATTTAACTACATGATCATGCAGAGCTATGACTTCTATATGCTGTACCAGAAATACGGCTGCAATATGCAGTTCGGTGGCGATGACCAGTGGAGCAACATGCTTGGCGGTACTGAGCTGATTCGCCGTAAGCTTGGAAAAGACGCATATGCTATGACAATCACCCTTCTTCTTAACTCAGAAGGTAAGAAAATGGGTAAAACACAGTCTGGTGCTGTCTGGCTGGATCCAAATAAGACATCTCCATTCGATTTCTACCAGTACTGGAGAAATGTGGACGACGCAGATGTTATCAAATGCATGAAGCTTCTTACCTTCCTTCCGCTGGAAGAAATCCAGGAGATGGAGAAATGGGAAGGCAGCCAGCTGAACAAGGCAAAAGAGATCCTTGCATTCCAGCTTACCGAGCTTGTTCATGGAACAGAGGAAGCGAAGAAGGCAGAGGCTGGTGCCAAGGCACTTTTTGCAGGCGGAGCTGATACAGAGCATATGCCGACCACTGAGCTTGCAGCAGAGGATTTTGACGAAGAAGGCAATATCGACCTGATCAGCCTTCTTGTAAAATCCGCTCTTGTAACAACCCGTTCCGAGGGAAGAAGAGCCATCGAGCAGGGCGGCGTTTCCGTTGACGGTGAGAAAGTGACGGACATCAGACATGTACTTTCCAAAGACGCTCTCACAGGTGACGGTATTGTCCTTAAGAGAGGAAAGAAGAAATTTAATAAAGTATTTGTAAAATAAGATCATAAAAGGGGACCAGATATGCTCTAAATCTGATCGTTGATGCGAAAACAGATTTTTGTACTGGTCCCCGACTTATGCAAAAAATATTTTGACCGTGATAAAGATATATGCTATCATATAAACCATGCAAGCATTCCAATAAGAGGAATGCACGTTATTGTTTACAGTAACGAAAGTACTTCTTTATTGCGTAGGAGGAGAATTGAAATGAAGAAATACGGAGTAAACGAACTTCGAAAAATGTTTCTGGATTTCATGGAAAGCAAGGGACATCTTGTTCTGAAAAGCTTTTCATTGGTTCCACAGGGCGATAAAAGTGTCCTGCTGATCAATGCAGGAATGACACCACTGAAACCATATTTCACAGGAGCAGAGAAACCACCACGTACAAGAGTCAGTACCTGTCAGAAATGTATCCGTACAGGTGATATTGAGAATGTAGGTAAGACTGCACGTCACGGTACATTCTTTGAAATGCTTGGTAATTTCTCTTTTGGAGATTACTTTAAAAGAGAGGCCATTCACTGGTCATGGGAGTTCCTGACTGAGGTGGTAGGTCTGGATGCCAGCCGTCTTTATCCGTCTGTTTATCTGGAGGATGATGAGGCTTTCGATATCTGGAATAAAGAGATCGGAATTCCGGCAGAGCGTATTTTCAAATTTGGCAAAGAGGATAACTTCTGGGAGCACGGCGCAGGTCCATGCGGTCCATGTTCCGAGATTTACTATGACCGTGGAGAAAAATATGGCTGCGGCAAGCCGGGATGTACAGTAGGCTGTGACTGCGACCGTTACATGGAAGTATGGAACAACGTATTTACCCAGTTTGAGAATGACGGAAATGGCAATTATACAACTCTGAAACAGAAGAATATTGATACCGGTATGGGTCTTGAGCGTCTGGCTGTTGTTGTCCAGGACGTAGATTCCATTTTCGATGTAGATACCATCTGTTCCCTTCGTAACCTGGTAAGTAGGATTTCCGGCAAACCGTATGGGGTACATCATGAGGACGATGTTTCCATCCGTCTGATCACAGACCATATCCGTTCCGCGACATTCATGATCTCCGATGGTATCATGCCTACCAATGAAGGACGTGGATATGTACTTCGCCGTCTGATCCGCCGTGCTGCAAGACACGGAAGACTTCTGGGAATTGAGGGCAACTTCCTTGCTACTTTAAGTGCAGAAGTAATTGACGGTTCCAAGGATGGATATCCGGAACTGGAAGAAAAGAAAGAATTTATCTTCAACGTTCTCACCAACGAGGAGAACCAGTTCGGTAAGACCATCGACCAGGGACTTCGTATCCTGGCTGATATGGAAGAGGCTATGAATGCAGCTGGAGAGAAGACTCTTTCCGGTGAAAACGCATTTAAATTATATGATACCTATGGATTCCCTCTTGATCTGACCAAGGAGATCCTTGAGGAGAAGGGCTACGAGATCGACGAGGAAGGCTTCAAGGCTGCTATGGATGAGCAGAGAGAGAAAGCACGTTCCTCCCGTGAGGTAACCAATTATATGGGAGCTGACGCTACTGTATATGACCAGATCGATACTTCTGTTACCACAGAGTTTGTTGGATACGATCACCTTTCCTTTGAATCTCCGGTTACTGTTCTTACCACAGAAGCTGAGATCGTAGATTCCCTGATGGAAGGACAGAAGGGTACTGTTTTCGTAGAGAAAACACCTTTCTATGCAACTATGGGAGGTCAGGTTGGAGATACCGGCGTGATCGAGACTGCAAATGGCAAATTCATCGTAGAAGATACCATCAAGCTTCGCGGCGGCAAATTCGGTCATGTAGGATATATGGAATCTGGTATGATTTCCAAGGGAGAGACCGTTTCTCTGAAAGTAAATGTTGCTGCAAGAAAAGATATTGAGAAGAACCACAGTGCGACACATCTTCTTCAGAAAGCTCTGAAAGAAGTTCTTGGTTCTCATGTAGAGCAGAAGGGTTCTCTTGTAACTGCTGACAGACTTCGTTTCGACTTTGCCCACTTCACAGCTATGACTGCTGAGGAAATCGGTAAAGTTGAAAAAATTGTAAATGAGCAGATTCAGGCAGGACTTGAGGTTCATACCGATATCATGGATGTTGAGGAAGCAAAGAAGTCCGGTGCTATGGCACTGTTTGGCGAGAAGTATTCCCAGAAGGTACGTGTGGTATCTATGGGTGATTTCTCCAGAGAGCTCTGTGGTGGTACCCATGTTGCAAATACAAGCTCCATCATGCTGTTTAAGATTGTTTCTGAGTCCGGTATCGCAGCAGGTGTCCGTCGTATTGAGGCACTGACAGGAAACGGAGTTCTGGAATACTATAAGAAGCAGGAAGCACTTCTTCACGAGGCTGCCAAGGCTCTGAAAACAAACCCTTCCGAGATGCTTGAGAAGATCACACATCTTCAGGGTGAGGTGAAGGCTCTTGCAAGTGAGAATGAATCTCTGAAGAGCAAACTGGCTCAGGGTGCTCTGGGAGATGTTATGAATCAGGTTGTAGAAGTAAAAGGTGTGAAACTCCTTGCTGCCAAGGTAGAGGGCGTTGACATGAACGGACTTCGTGATCTTGGTGACCAGCTGAAAGAGAAGCTTGGCGAGGGCGTCGTTGTCCTTGCTGCAGTAAATGAGGGCAAGGTAAACCTTCTTGCAATGGCTACTGATTCTGCACAGAAAGCAGGAGCACATGCAGGAAACCTGATCAAAGCTGTTGCGGCAATCGTTGGTGGCGGCGGTGGCGGACGTCCGAATATGGCTCAGGCCGGTGGAAAGAATCCGGAGAAGGCAGGCGAGGCAATCAAAGCAGCAGCCGGAATCCTGGAAGGACAGATTCACTAAAAAACACTCAAAATTTTGTCAAAAATTTTTGTAAAATTAAACCAAAAGTTGTTGACGAACCCCGAGTGCATGATATATAATAATGTTCGTGCAAGAAAAATACCCAGACAGTTGTATTTTAGCACAATCTACAACTGGAGGGAGGTTAGGTGTGAGTCTATGTCAAACGTTATCGTAAAAGAAAACGAGACTTTAGATAGCGCTCTTCGCAGATTCAAGAGAAGCTGTGCAAAAGCAGGTATCCAGCAGGAAATCCGCAAAAGAGAGCATTACGAGAAACCAAGTGTTCGTCGTAAGAAAAAATCTGAAGCCGCAAGAAAACGTAAATATAATTAATTGTGCGCAAAAATCCCTGGCTGCATTCAGTCAGGGATTTTTAAATCCCGCAATATCTTCAAATTTGGCTCATTGTCTTCAGGGAAGAACTGATTTTTATATATGGTGATATCGCTGGCTGACCACATGTCCGTTTTGTTGCTGACCGGTGTATGAAGGAGAAAATATAAACTTATGATGATTTTGAAAAAAATAGCCAAGCTTCTGTTTAACCGGGTATTTTATGTAATATTTGCCATGGCGGTGCAGCTTGGCTGGCTGTTGACTATATTTCTGCGTCTTGCAGGATATTCCAGATATATGTCTTTTATTCTGGATGTTATCAGTATTCTGGTTGTTCTGAAAATTGTGAATCGAAAGATAAATCCCTCGTATAAACTGGCATGGACGATGTTGATCCTATGCCTGCCAATTTTTGGCCTTGTTTTGTATCTTGTATTTGGACGTTCCAGAATTGCTGCTTATATGCAGGATCGATTTAATGAGATGCTGATGAAGTCCGGTAATCTTTTACAGACAGATCCTGAAATACATGACCTTCTGGAGGCAGAAGATATATCTGCATGCAATCAGTCTGATTATATATATCATAATGCAGGTTATCCTATTCACGGAAATACTACCGCAGAATATTTCCAGGTTGGAGATGACATGTTCCCGGTTCTTGTAAGGGAACTGGAGCAGGCACAGCATTATATTTTTATTGAGTATTTTATAATCCATGATGGAGTAATGTGGAGAACCATACTGGATATACTGGAGAGGAAGGTTCAGGAAGGTGTGGATGTCCGTCTGATTTATGATGACATGGGATGTCTTACCACGCTCCCTCATAAATATTATGAAACCATGAGATCCAAAGGAATCAAGTGTCAGGTGTTCAATCCTTTCCGTCCGATCCTGAATATTATCCAGAATAACCGTGACCATCGGAAATTCTGTATTATTGATGGATATGTGGGATTTACCGGTGGTGTAAATCTGGCAGATGAGTATATCAACCAGAAGGAGCGCTTTGGACACTGGAAGGACACTGCGGTTATGCTGAAGGGGGAAGCTGTCTGGAACATGACTGCTATGTTCCTCCATATGTGGAATGTGATTACCAATAACCGTGAGGATCATTCACTTGAGAAATATCTGCCTCATGTATGGCATCCGGAGGCATTTGAAGGGGATGGATATATTCAGCCGTTTTGTGATTCTCCGCTGGATAACGAGACTGTTGGAGAGAATGTTTATCTGAATATTATCAATCGTGCAAAAAGGTATGTGTATATCTGTACACCCTATCTTGTTATTGACAATGAGATGATGACTGCTCTTTGTCTCGCAGCAAAAAGTGGTGTGGATGTCCGTCTGATGACACCTGGGATTCCAGACAAAAAACTGGTATTTCTTCTTACCCAGTCTTACTACGAGCAGCTTCTGGAAGCAGGAGTGAAAATCTATGAATATCAGCCGGGATTTTTACATGCCAAGTCCTTTGTATGTGATGACGAGATCGCTGTTGTGGGAACCATCAATCTGGACTACCGGAGCTTGTATCTTCACTTTGAGGATGGTGTATGGATCTATCGGAATCAGGTGATTTATGATATTAAAAAGGATTTCACAGATACCCTGGAATATTGTAATCCGGTATCTTTGGAATTCTGTCGTGGAAGAAATATTGCAGTGCGGGCGATGCAGAGTATTCTAAGGTTATTTGCACCGATGCTGTAGAGCGTGTTCAAAAAGGGGTTTCTGCAAATTGAGGCGTATAGATTGCGGAAATGATTTTTCAAACACGCTCTAAACCTTATGCAGAATGAGTATATAGATGATGCCCCTTACCTGCGGCATTGCCATATATAAATCAGGAGGTCAGAAATGAGAAAAGAGATAAAGAAACAGCTTCAGACGATTATGGATCAGGCAGTAAAGGATAATCAGATTGCCGGTATGAATATGATGGTAATAAAGGACGGCCAGGAGGAAGCCTATCTTCAGTGTGGCTATGCGGATAAAGCAAATGGGAAAATGATTGAACGGGATACCATATTCCGTCTTTTTTCCATGACGAAACCGATTACAGCGGCAGCGGCCATGATTTTATTTGAAAGAGGAGTAATTGATCTGGCAGATCCGGTTTCCAGATATATTCCGGGATTTGCAGACCAGATGGTGTCTGTACCTGGCGGACTGGCACCAGTATGGCATAATGTAACGGTTTATCATTTGTTGTCTATGACCAGTGGTTTGACTTATGGCGGAAACAGCAGTGCCGCAGAGTTTGCCGTTGGAAATGTGATGGAAGAAATACATGCACGTCTGAATACAGAGCATCCCATGACAACACTGGAATTTGCAGATAAGATCGGCAGATGTCCTTTGGAGTTTCAGCCCGGAGAGCGCTGGAAGTATGGGGTATCCGCAGATATTCTGGCAGCAGTGGTGGAGAAGGCTTCCGGCATGAAATACGGTGAATTTCTTAAGAAAGAGCTTTTTGTGCCTTTGGGAATGAAAGATACAGATTTCTATGTTCCAGGTGAGAAGCTGGACAGACTGGCCATGACTTATGAGCAGACTGCCGGTGAAATGAAAGAATTCCGTGACAACAGTCTGGGAATCCGTCTTTCCATGGACGTACCGCCTGCTTATGAAGCCGGAGGGGCAGGGCTTGTTTCCACCATTGAGGATTATTCCAGATTTGCGGCTATGCTGATAAACAAAGGTAGCTTTCAGGGCAGACAGGTCCTTAAGCCTGCTTCTGTGGAATATATGACCACCCACAAGCTTATATCATGTCAGCAGGCGTGGTTTGAAAAATGGTGGGAGATGAATGGATATTCTTATGGAAATCTGATGCGTGTGATGACGGATCCGTGGAAGGCACCCTTTGCATGCTGCGAGGGTGAATATGGCTGGGATGGCTGGCTTGGCTGCTATTTCGCCAATTTTCCCAAGGAGAATATGACGATTCTTATGATGATGCAGAAGAAAGATGCAGGGACATTTGATCTTACGAGGAAGCTGAGAAATGTGCTGCTTCTTGAAATGTAATATAAAGAGGAATTTGAGTTATGCCTAGAATTTATGCAGACAATGCAGCAACCACAAAAATAAGTCAGACAGCAATGAAGGCTATGATTTCTGCAATGGAGAATAGTTACGGAAATCCGTCCAGTATTCATCAGATTGGGATGGCAGCAAATGATGCCTTACAGACGGCGAGAGAGCAGATTGCACGTTGCCTTGGCTGTATGCCGAAAGAGATTTTTTTTACATCAGGTGGGACAGAATCAGATAATCAGGCAATTGTGTCAGCGGCTATGCTTGGGGCGAAAAAGAATAAGAGGCATATTATTTCTACTGCGTTTGAGCATCATGCGGTGCTTCATACTCTGAGAAGGCTGAAGGAGCAGGGATTTGAGATTCAGCTTCTGGATGTGGGAGCAGAGGGGAATATTACAGCTGCTCAGGTGGAAGAAGCAATTCGGCCGGATACCTGTCTGGTTACGGTTATGTTTGCCAATAATGAAATTGGCTCTGTTCTTCCTATAGCGGAAATTGGAGAAGCCTGCCGTGCTCACGGGGTGCTTTTTCATACAGATGCAGTGCAGGCAGCAGGACATATCCCGGTAAATGTGAAGAAACAGAATATTGATATGTTATCTCTTTCCGCACATAAATTTCATGGCCCAAGAGGAATCGGTGCATTGTATGTGAAACGGGGGATTGAACTGACTTCTCTTATGGAGGGCGGCGGCCAGGAGCGTGGAAAACGGCCAGGCACAGAGAATTTACCGGCAATTATGGGAATGGCAGCTGCTCTGAAAGAAGAGTGCACTTTGATGGAACAAAATGAAGCCAAGGTTATCGCCATGCGAGATCGTTTGATTCAGGGGCTTTCGCAGATTCCTTATAGTATACTGAATGGTTCCAGGGAGAAACGCTTGCCTGGTAATGTGAATTTCTGCTTTGAAGGTGTATCCGGTGAAAGCCTGCTGCTTCTTCTGGATAGCAGGGGAATCTGTGCTTCTTCTGGTTCTGCCTGCGCATCAGGTGCCCTGGATCCAAGCCCTGTACTTCTTTCTCTTGGTCTCGCTCCTGAAATCGCCCAGGGCTCCCTCAGAATCAGCCTTGACATTTCCAATACTGAGGAAGAAATCGATTATATGCTGGAAGTGATTCCCCAGGTGGTGGAACAACTCCGCGGAATGTCAGATGATTGGCGGAAAAAGCATTGCGAGGATTAAAAGAATCGTGTATGATACAAGATATGATTATTAGAATAGATTGCTATTTAGTTGATTAAAAGTTCGTCAGGAGGGACGCATTTGGACAATGTGTATTACTCACTCGCCGGCGCAACGCTCCAGCGAACTAATCGCTAACTGCGACTAATGCGTTCGGGAGAGCCCTCACGCATAAGTCTCCGTAAGCGCTGGATTTCGCTTACGCTAAGAGCGCGCCTGAAATGGCTCGCTGGAGTAATACACATTGCCCAAATGCTGTGTGTCGGCTGGGACTTAAACACATTAAATAGTAATAGTTTTCAGTTTTTATGAGGTATAAATATGGAATCAGACAATATGAAAAAAGCATTGATCGCCATGAGTGGCGGCGTAGATTCTTCAGTGGCCGCTTACCTGATGAAGGAGCATGGATATGACTGCATCGGTGTCACCATGAAGCTTTTCCAGAATGAAGATGCCGGTGTGAGCCGCAAAAAAAGCTGCTGTTCTCTGGATGATGTGGAGGATGCAAGGAGCGTAGCACATAATCTTGGAATCCCGTATTACGTGTTTAATTTCACCGCAGATTTTAAAAAACAAGTTATGGACCGCTTCGTAGCAGCCTATGAAAACGGTGCAACTCCCAACCCCTGCATTGACTGCAACCGCTACCTGAAATTCAACAGCCTTTACCATCGTGCAGAAGAATTAGGCTGTCACTATGTAGTAACCGGACACTATGCCAGAATTGAAAAGCGGGAAGATGGAAGATATCTTCTGAAAAAAGCAGCTGACCCTGCAAAAGACCAGAGTTATGTTCTTTACTCTCTTACTCAGGAGCAGCTGGCACACACCATGTTTCCACTTGGAGACATGAATAAACATCAGACCCGCATGATCGCAGACCAGCAGAATTTCTATAACGCAGATAAGCCGGACAGCCAGGATATCTGTTTTGTCCCAGATGGGGATTATGCTGGATTTATCCGCCGGTTTACAGGAAAAGACTATCCGGCAGGCGATTTTACAGATAAAGACGGAAATGTGCTTGGGCATCATAAAGGAATTATTGGCTACACGGTAGGTCAGCGAAAGGGGCTTGGTATTGCAGCCGGGAAGCCGGTTTACGTTACCAAAATCTGTCCGGCAGAGAACCGCGTGATTTTGGGAGATAATGAGGATTTGTTCCATCGCGAACTGGATGTGGAAGACTTTAATTTCATCTCCTTTGATACCCCGCCGGCAGAATTTCGCGCCAAAGCCAAGGTTCGTTACCGCCAGAAGGAGCAGTGGGCAACTGTAAAAGTTACTGGAGAACATAGTGTACACATCATTTTTGATGAGCCCCAGAGAGCTATCACCAAAGGGCAGGCAGCTGTGCTTTATGATGGAGACGTAGTCATTGGCGGCGGTGTGATCACGGGCTGATAAAATCCGAAATTGCATGATATCTGTTGAAAATATATTGATGTAAAACAACCGGAAGAAATATAGCTAGGTCTATATTAAATTCTGGTTGTTTTTTTGTTTATGCAGTCAGTTTACAAAAAATTAAGAATATATCTTTGTTTTATAGATGACTAACCCTATGGGAAAATGTTACAATAACCCATATCAGGCATCAAAGTGGAGCGTATAGATGATAGAATGCCTTTTCAAACACGCTCCAGTCAACTACAGTGAAATATTCAGAAATGGAGCTTCCTGTATAATAAAAAACGTAGATGTTGAAAATTGAAAATACCTCA
>OBHX01000126.1_pt1 | contig 76669 bp, 57 predicted proteins | sample 1519331 | NCBI WGS metagenome assembly OBHX01 (sample SAMEA2602897, study PRJEB22501) | metagenome
TAGGGGATTGGTCAAATGGTATGATAGGGGTCTCCAAAACCTTTGGTGGGAGTTCGATTCTCTCATCCCCTGCTCTTTAAAAACACCTGTTTAGGTGTTTTTTTATTTATAGTAATTTAAATTAAATTTTTATAAAGGAGAATTATATGAAAAAAACAAATAACAGCGTGCTTTCGCAATATCGGGGTGCGTTAATGGGAATATCCATCATATTGATTATAGTTTTTCATTTTACGGATGACTGTCATTATTACTCCTATCATTTTAGTGGCTGGATTTCCTTCTTTTGGAGATATATTTCATCATCGAGTGTTGATGCATTTTTATTCTTTTCTGGTCTGGGGTTATATTATTCCATGAAAAAAAGATCAGATGTTAGAAGTTTTTACATAAGAAGATTAAAAAGAATTCTGATTCCTTATTGCATCGTAGCCGTACCCTCTTATATTTTACTGGATGTCTGTGTAGATAAAACAGGATGGGGAGAAGCCATAAAAGACTTCACATTTATCACATTTTTCAGTGATGGAGACAGGCTTTACTGGTATATTGGACTTATGCTGTTATGCTATCTGATTTATCCCTATATCTTTCAGATTGTGGATAGCGCACGGGACGCAATAGATGGAGAGATCCGGCTGATTTCCATGGTAAGTGCTGTTACCGTATTGGCACTTGTAATTGCATTATATGAGAAAGAGGTGTTTGGAAATGTAAATATTGCTTTGCTTCGTCTGCCTGTTTTTATAGCGGGCTGTTTTTATGGCAGATCCAGCTATGAAAAAAGGGAAAGTTATTGGAAATGGTTGATTCTTTTTGCGTTATCCGGCTATTTGCTCACCATGCTTCCAAGTGGATCTCCTATTTTTGCAAGGTATGTGACTGGAATTTTTAATATCTCATGTTGTGCGGGAATTGCCTGGATCTTTTCCCAGTTATCTATGCGTCCGGTTATAAGAATACTGGAATGGTTTGGTGCTCATTCGCTGGAATTGTATCTGGTACATGTTACCATACGAAAATTTATGAAGGGAGCAGCATTTTATACATGCCGTCTGCGTTACGAACTGGTGTTGGTATGCAGTTCCATTGTGATTGCATGGATACTTCAGATCCTTGTCCGGTATATAACAGATCATTTGCTTAAGGAAAAGAGGTAAGACCTATGACCCTACAGCAGTTACATCAGGTAATTACGATTGCAGAAAGCCGCTCCATGAACGAAGCATCCCGAAAACTGTTTGTCTCACAGCCCAATCTGTCTGCGGTTGTGCGCGAACTGGAAGAAGAAACAGGAATCACCATTTTTATCCGGTCAAACCGCGGAATCGTGCTTACACCGGAGGGAGAGGAATTTATCGGATATGCCAAGCAGGTCGTGGAGCAGTATCATTTGCTGGAATCCCGTTATATTTCGTCTGCATCCAAAAAGAAATTTTCTGTGTCCATGCAGCATTATACCTTTGCGGTCAAGGCATTTGTGGAAGTGGTCAAGGCTGTCGGAATGGAAGAATATGAATTTGCCGTGCATGAGACACAGACGAATCAGGTAATCGAAAATGTGCGTAACATGAAAAGTGAGCTGGGGATTCTTTTCCTGAGCAAATTTAATGAAGCAGTACTCCAGAAACTTTTCAGGGAAAATGATGTGATTTTTGAAGAACTGTTTACCTGTGACACCTATGTATATCTGTGGAAAGGACATCCGCTGGCACAAAGGGATGTAATTTCCATGAAAGAACTGCAGGAATATCCATGTCTGGTGTTCGAACAGGGGAAAAATAATTCCTTTTATTTTGCCGAAGAGATGAAAAGTACCTATGAATATAAGAAGATGATCCATGCGGATGACCGGGCGACCATGCTGAATCTGATGGTTGGGCTGAATGGTTATACGCTCTGTTCCGGGATTATCTGTGAAGAATTAAACGGAAATGATTATGCGGCAGTGCCGCTGGCAGAGAGCGAAAAGATGCGGATTGGCTATATCCGGCACAAGGGGATAAAGGTCAGTCCGATCGGAGAATTATATGTGGATATTCTGAAAAAAAGTGGGAAACCACTTTAAAAAAATTAGTTTTCGTCAAAAAATTCCTGTTTTTGTGATTGGAAAGGCAATTTTTTGGAGAAATTGCATAAGATAGCAGGTATAAATATAAATACACGAAAAAAAACGGTAGGAATCTGAGTAAAACGGTTGCGCGTTTACCGTCATTATGCAGGAAAAACCTAAGAAATATAGAGTTTGCGGAACTTTGACAGATGAAAAAAAAAGTGGCATAATCGTTTCTAAACTCGGGGATGATAAAAATAATATCTTGTTTAAAGGTAGAAAGAGGTGTTGGATTATGTATGAAACTGTTAAAGTAATTCGGTTATCAGACATGGATGAAGTAAAAGATTTCGTACGTGCTGCAGGAGGCTGCGATTTCGATATCGATGTAAAATGCGACCGCACACTGATTGATGCAAAGTCATTACTTGGCATGATTGGTCTTGGCGTAAAGAAGAATCTTCAGGTTTGCTACGGTGGAAAGAATGAAAACTTCGAAAACGTAGTTGCTAAATTTGCAGTAGCATAATACAATTATTATATCGTGACTATGGAACTTTAAGTCCCGCTCCGTATTCCGGAGCGGGGCTTTTTATTGTAAAATAATGGAACAAATAAAAACCCGCTTCATACAACAGGAAAATACCCGCGGGAGAAAGGAGGTGTACATGCAGGAATTACATATCTCTGTGAGAAATCTGGTAGAGTTTATTTTCCGGGCAGGAGATATCGATAATCGTGCCGGAAAGCTGGCGAGTGCAGAGGCCATGATGGAAGGCAGCCGTATCCACCGGAAAATTCAAAAAAGCATGGACACCTCCTACCAGGCGGAAGTACCGCTGAAAATTGAATGGAAAGCCAACGATTACGTACTGGTCGTGGAAGGACGTGCAGACGGAATCGCCTATGGAAAATTTCAGCCGGATCTGCCGGCTGCGACGGAGTCTGTGCTGCAACCGGAGATGGAGTTTGCGGCGGAAATCCCTCCGGAAGAAGAAATCAGCTTCATCGATGAGATCAAGGGTGTATATAGAAACGTTGCGACAATGGAACAGCCGGTCTACGTGCATAAAGCCCAGGCAATGTGCTATGCGTATATCTATGCGAAACAGAACTGTCTGGAGCGGATCGGTGTGCAGATGACCTACTGCAATCTGGATACGGAAGAAATTCGGTATTTCCGGGAAATTTTCGATTATGAGACACTGACCGTGTGGTTTGGCCATCTGATCGAAGATTATCGGAAATGGGCGGACTGGCAGATTGCATGGAAAAAACAGCGGCAGGAGAGCATTCATGGACTGGAGTTTCCATTTCCGTACCGGGAAGGGCAAAAGAAGCTGGTTGCAGATGTTTATCGTACAATTTTGCGGGGAAAGAATCTGTTTATCGAAGCACCGACCGGTGTGGGCAAAACAATTTCCACAATCTTTCCGGCGGTAAAAGCAGTGGGAGAAGGGCTGGCAGACCGGATCTTTTATCTCACGGCAAAGACCATCACAGCAACTGTGGCAAAAGAAACGTTCGCACTGCTGGAAGAACAGGGCTATCGTGCCAAAGTGATCCAGATTACAGCAAAAGAAAAACTCTGCCTGTGTGAAGAGATGGACTGCAACCCGGTAAACTGTCCATATGCAAAGGGACATTTTGACCGCGTGAACGATGCGGTGTTTGATCTCTTGCAGAAATCCAACCTGTTTACCAGAGAGGAAGTTTTAGCGCAGGCGAAAGAATATCAGGTGTGCCCGTTTGAGATGAGTCTGGATGTGGCAACCTGGGCGGACAATATTGTCTGTGATTACAATTACGTATTTGATCCGAATGTATATCTGAAACGCTTTTTTCAGGAGGGGATAAAGGGAGACTATCTGTTCCTGGTGGATGAGGCACATAACCTCGTGGATCGCAGCAGGGAGATGTACAGTGCCGATCTGTACAAAGAAGACGTGCTTGCAGTGAAGCGGATCATGAAAGCGCACAGCCGTACGATCTGCCGTATCCTGGACAAATGCAACAAAGCCATGCTGGAAATGAAACGTGAGTGTGAGCACTACCAGATTCTGGACAGTGTGGGAACGTTGACCTTCCACCTTATGCGGCTGGCCTCCCAGATGGATGAATTTTTGGAAAAACCGCGGGAATTTCCGGAGAAGAAAACGGTGCTGGATTTTTACTTTGCACTGCGCAATTTCCTGAATATCTATGATCTGGTGGATGACCATTACGTGATCTACAGCCAGATGACGGAGGAAGGCCAGTTCCGGATCCGGCTCTTTTGCGTAGATCCGTCGGTCAATCTGCAGAAATGCATCGATAAAAGCAATTCCACGATCTTTTTCTCCGCAACGCTCCTGCCGATCGGATACTACAAGCGGCTACTTTCCACGGACGAGGATAACTATGCCATTTATGCGCAGAGTACGTTTGCCCAGACACAGAGACTTCTCGCATTTGGCCGGGATGTGAGCACAAAATATACGCGGAGGAACAGAAAAGAATACGAAAAAATCGCGGACTATATCGGTGCAGTCACAGAAGCACAGCAGGGAAATTACATGGTGTTTTTCCCGTCTTACCGGCTGATGCAGGATGTATATGAGGTCTTTGCCGGGAAGGCGGCCGATTCGTGCGAGATTCTGATGCAGCATAGTAATATGAAAGAACACGAAAGAGAAGCGTTTTTGGAAGAATTTGAAAAAGAGCGCCAGGGGACACTCGTTGCGTTCTGTGTGATGGGTGGAATTTTCGGGGAAGGCATTGATCTGAAAAACGACCGGCTGATCGGTGCCATCATCGTGGGAACCGGACTTCCGCAGGTCAGCGATGAACGTGAAATTTTAAAGAATTATTATGATGAGCGGGGATTGTCCGGATTTGACTATGCGTTCCGCTATCCGGGAATGAACAAAGTCCTGCAGGCAGCAGGGCGCGTGATCCGGACCAGCGAGGACCGCGGCGTGATCCTTCTGCTGGATGAACGTTTCCTGCAGCGCGAATACGGAGCGCTTTTTCCGAGAGAATGGGAAAAGAGAAGCGTCTGTGGTCTGCCGCAGCTGCGGGAAGAAGTGAGCCGGTTCTGGTCAGACGTCCGGGAGGAGCTTTAAAAACTCTTCGGTGGAGGCAGAAACCGGAAGGGTAGGGTTTAACGAAGCCACCAACTGCCGCTGCGGGATCGTTTCCTGCGTGCGGACGAGGAAGAGATCCTCCGGCTTGTGTTTCAGACAAAAATCCGGGATAAAAGCAATTCCAAGACCGATGCGGGCCATGTCAATGAGCAGATCGTTGCTGCTGAGCTCTACCTGAGGCAGCAGTTCCAGCTGATGCTGCAGGAAAATGTGGTGCAGAAACTCACTCGTTGTGCTCTTGCGGTCTAACATCATGAGCGGATAGGTGCCAAGCTCCGAGAAAGGAACGATACGGTTCGCCAGATCAAAATATGCCGGATTGGCGACGAACACATCCGAGAAAGAGCCAACCGTTTTCTGAATATAGGAAGGATTCAGATGCGGGTTTGGAAAATTTGTGATAATCAGATCTACCCGGCGTTGCTCTAACAGGTCTACACAGCCCATCGAGCTGGCATTGGTGATTTTAATCGGAACATCCGGGAATTTCCGGTGGAATTCCTGCAGATACGGCAGCAGAAAATAACGGCAGATCGTATCGCTGGCACCGATATGCAGCTGTCCCAGACCAAGGGAGCCGGATTCTAAAAGCTGGCTCTCGCCGCGGGAGATCAGATTCATGGCAGGCTCCACATGTTTGAGCAGCAGGGCACCGGCAGGAGTCAGCTGCACTTTTTTTGTGCTGCGGATAAAAAGCGGCTGTCCCAGCTTGCGTTCCAGTGTTTTGATAGACTGGCTTACCGCTGACTGGGAGATAAACAGCTTCTTACTTGCATCCGAAAATGAGAGAGAGCTTGCAACATAATAGAAAACCTTGTATAATTCATAATTGATATCCATCGATCATATCCTCAGTAGTATAGTATAGTATAGGATATATTATATACCTTTCACAAAGGAGAGAAAAGGAGATTATCATGAAAAAGGGAATTTTGAAAACCTTATGCGGATTGATGGCGGCACTCATGCTGCTTGTGTTCGCAGGAACACCCGTTATAACTCAGGCAGCAAAACTGCCATATTACATTAAAATCAATCGTCAGCAGAACTGTGTGACCGTATATGCACTTGATTCCAAAGGCAAATATACCAAACCGGTCAAAGCATTTGCCTGCTCTGTCGGTGTCAACAATGCCACCCCGACAGGAACATTTTCGATTCCGGCAAAATACCGCTGGCATACACTTATGGGCGGTGTGTACGGACAGTATTGCAGCCGTATTCACGGTGGTGTGCTGTTCCACTCTGTTTTTTACAGTGCACAGGACCCGAGCAGGCTGGCATACAATTCTTATAACCGTCTGGGACAGACGGCATCCCACGGATGTGTCCGTCTGAATGTGGAAGATGCCAAGTGGATCTATGACAACTGCCCGGTAGGAACCAAAGTAACCATCTATGACAGCAAAGATCCGGGACCATTGGGCAAGCCTACCCCGATCCGTATTGATGTAAACAGTCCGTACCGCGGATGGGATCCGACCGATCCGGATCCGAGAAATCCATGGCTGAAACTTCGCCCGACGATTAAGGGAATCAAGAATAAAACCATCGAGAGAACAAACAGCAAAGTAGATCTGAAAAAGGGTGTGAAAGCTACCGATTACAGAGGTAAGACACTTAAATTTACCGTTTCCGGAAAAGTCAATGCGGCAAAGACCGGAAAATATAAGATTACATACACCGCAAAAGATGCCAAAGGAAACAAGACCCAAAAGAGCATCGTAATTACCGTAAAAGATACGAAAGCACCATCCATCAGCCTGAAGCGAAAGACACTGACCTACAATAAAGCCGTTTCCAAAGAAAAACTGGTTTCTGCAATTAAGGCAGATGTAGTGGCAAAAGATCTGGGCAAAAAACTTGCGTCAAAATATGTTTTCGTGGATGCCAGAGAAGCACATAAGGCAGTTACCGCTATGGAAAGAGGAAACTATGGAACTTATAGCGTGACCGTATATGTCAAAGATACGGCAGGAAATAAATCCAGAAAGCTGAAAGTAAAGATTAATTTTGTAAATCCAAACCCGGGTACCGATCAGCCGGATCAGCCGGAACCGGACACTCCGGGCGTTGTAACGGACAGTGCAATTACCGTACAGTAATTTCATAAGAACAGGTAATAGATATCGTAAGCGATATTAATTTTACTTAATTGTCAACCCATGATACAATAACATAAAGATCAATAGAATGCCCCCAAATGCAGGGGGCATTCCGTTTCGCAAAAGAAGGAGGTAAATCCAATGGGCAATGTACGTCGTGTGTACGTAGAAAAGAAACCGGATTTTGCCGTAAAGGCAAAAGAATTAAAACATGAGGTAAAGCATTATCTCGGAATCGCTGCAGATCAGGTGCGTGTTCTGATCCGTTATGATGTGGAAAATGTATCGGATGCCACTTACCAGAAGGCATTGCAGACGGTATTTTCCGAGCCACCAGTGGATGATATTTATGAGGAGAACTTTGACGCAGAAGGCGGAAACGTATTTTCCGTAGAATTCCTGCCGGGACAGTTCGACCAGAGAGCGGATTCCGCAGAGCAGTGCGTGAAGCTTTTAAATGAGGATGAGGAGCCGATCATCCGCAGCGCGACGACCTATGTGATCAAGGGTGACATCACAGAGGATGAGTTAGAGGCGATCAAAAAGTATTGTATCAATCCGGTAGATTCCCGTGAGACCGGTATGGACAAGCCGGATACCCTCGTACAGAATTTCGATGAGCCGGCAGACGTGGCAGTTTTCGACGGATTTATCGACATGGCAGAAGCACAGCTGAAGGAACTGTACAGCTCTTTAAATCTTGCCATGACCTTTAAGGATTTCTTACATATCCAGAATTACTTCAAAAATACCGAGAAGCGGAATCCGTCCGTGACAGAGATCCGCGTGCTTGATACTTACTGGAGTGACCATTGCCGTCATACCACCTTTTCGACAGAACTTAAAAATGTGAAGTTTGATGAAGGATTTTACCAGGCACCAATCAAAAAGACTTACGAAGAATATCTGGATACCCACAAGAAACTGTATGCGGGACGCGATGACAAGTTTGTTTGCCTGATGGATCTGGCACTGCTTGCCATGAAACGTCTGAAAAAAGAAGGAAAACTTGCAGACCAGGAAGAATCTGACGAGATCAATGCATGTTCCATCGTGGTACCGGTGGAAGTAGATGGAAAGACAGAGGAGTGGCTTGTAAACTTTAAGAACGAGACACACAACCATCCGACCGAGATTGAGCCGTTCGGTGGTGCTGCTACCTGTTTAGGCGGAGCCATCCGTGATCCGCTTTCCGGAAGAACTTATGTGTATCAGGCAATGCGTGTGACCGGAGCCGCAGATCCAACCGTATCCGTAAAAGATACGATTGAGGGTAAGCTGCCACAGAAGAAGATCGTGCGCGAGGCAGCCAGAGGTTACAGCTCTTATGGAAACCAGATCGGACTGGCAACCGGATATGTCAAAGAAGTTTACCATCCGGATTATGTAGCAAAACGTATGGAGATCGGTGCTGTCATGGGTGCCGCACCGAGACGTGCCGTGCAGAGACTGACCTCTGATCCGGGAGATAAGATTATCCTTCTGGGCGGACGTACCGGACGTGACGGTATCGGTGGAGCAACCGGATCTTCCAAGGCGCACAATACAGAGTCCACATCGGTATGCGGTGCCGAGGTACAGAAAGGTAATGCACCGACTGAGCGTAAACTGCAGCGCCTGTTCCGCAGAGAAGAAGTCAGCCATATTATCAAAAAATGTAACGATTTCGGTGCCGGCGGTGTATCGGTAGCCATCGGTGAGCTTGCAGACGGACTGCGCGTGAATCTGGATAAAGTACCGAAGAAATATGCCGGTCTGGATGGAACGGAGATTGCAATCTCCGAGTCTCAGGAGCGTATGGCAGTGGTTGTCGCTCCGCAGGATGTCGAGCAGTTCCTTGCTTATGCAAAAGAAGAAAACCTTGAAGCAACCGAGGTGGCAGTTGTTACCGAGGAGCCGAGACTGATCTTAGAGTGGAGAGGAAAAGACATTGTCAATATTTCCCGTGCATTCCTCGATACCAACGGTGCGCATCAGGAAGCAGATGTCGAAGTCGAGATGCCAAAAGAGGAAGACAACTTCTTTAAAAAGATCGAACTTCCGAAAGTTGCAGATGCATTACAGAAAAACGACAACAAATCAGCATGGCTTGCCATGCTTGCGGATCTTAATGTATGTTCCCAGAAGGGACTTGTCGAGATGTTTGACGGTTCCATCGGTGCGGGAAGTGTCTACATGCCATACGGCGGCCGCTATCAGCTGACCGAGACACAGAGCATGGTTGCCAAACTTCCGGTTCTGAAAGGAAAATGCGATACCGTAACCATGATGTCCTACGGATTTGATCCGTACTTATCCTCCTGGAGTCCATACCACGGATCGGTATATGCCGTACTGGAATCCCTTTCCCGTATCGTGACCGCCGGTGGTGACTACAAGAAAGTACGCTTCACCTTCCAGGAGTATTTCCGCAGAATGAGTGAAGATCCAAAGAGATGGAGTCAGCCGTTTGCAGCACTGCTCGGTGCATTTGATGCACAGATCGGTTTTGGTCTGCCGTCCATCGGTGGAAAAGATTCCATGTCCGGAACCTTTAACGATATTGACGTGCCTCCGACACTGGTTTCTTTTGCAGTCGATGTGGCAAGAGAAAAAGACGTGATCACACCGGAACTGAAAGAAGCAGGAGATAAGCTGGTACTCTTTACGATCGAAAAGAACGCGTATGATCTGCCGGTATATGAGCAGGTGATGAAACTGTATGACAAGATTCATGAGCTGATCGGCAAGGGTGCAATCCGCAGTGCCTATGCACTGGACGGAAAAGGTCTGGCAGCAGCAGTCAGCAAGATGGCATTTGGTAACAAATTAGGTGTCACCATCGCCGATGATGTGACTGCAGAAACCTTATTTGCACCGGGATTCGGTAATATCGTAGCAGAAGTAAAAGAAGAGTTTCTTCCTATTATAAAAGAAGCATCCGCAATCGTTATCGGAGAAGTGAACGACGCACAGAAATTCGTATACAAAGACATGACTCTTTCCATGAATGAGGCACTTGATGCATGGCAGGGAACACTCGAGCGTGTATTTCCAACCCGCGCAACCGAGGATAAAGAAAAAGTACAGAGTGACGTATACGATACAAAGAACATCTATGTATGCAGAAACAAAGTCGCAAAGCCGACCGTATTCATTCCGGTATTCCCTGGAACAAACTGTGAGTACGACAGTGCGAAAGCGTTTGAGCGTGCAGGTGCCAATACAATTGTAAAAGTATTCAAGAATCTGAGTGCAGCAGACATCCGTGATTCTGTCGATGAATTTGTCAAGGCAATCAACCAGTCACAGATCATCATGTTCCCAGGTGGATTCTCCGCAGGAGATGAGCCGGAAGGATCTGCAAAGTTCTTTGCAACAGCATTCCGGAATGCAAAGATGACAGAGGCAGTAGGCAAACTGCTGTCAGAACGTGACGGACTGGCACTTGGTATCTGCAACGGATTCCAGGCGCTGATCAAACTGGGACTTGTTCCTTACGGACAGATCCAGGCACAGAGTGCGGATTCCCCGACACTGACCTACAATACCATCAACCGCCACATCAGCAAGATGGTATATACCAAGGTCGTAACAAACAAATCCCCATGGCTGCAGCAGGCAAAGCTTGGTGCAACATACTGCAACCCGGCATCCCATGGAGAGGGACGTTTCGTAGCTCCGAAGGAATGGCTGGACAAGCTTTTTGCAAACGGACAGGTTGCAACCCAGTATGTCAATGAAGCCGGCGAGCCAACCATGGATGAAGAGTGGAATGTCAATGGTTCGTACATGGCGATCGAGGGTATCACCAGTCCGGATGGACGTGTACTCGGAAAGATGGCACACAGCGAGCGCCGCGGTGAGGCCGTTGCCATGAACATCTACGGAGAGCAGGATATGAAGATCTTCGAATCCGGAGTTGCTTACTTTAAATAGAATTGTTTATCTTCACGCGTAGTTTCACTCGAACTACGCGTGAAATAGTTTTAATAATAGAAAAAAGTGAAAAAACTCTTAAATGCTTAAGAAAATATTAAAGAATTTTTTCAATAAAATGTAATTTTGGTGTTGCAAAGATACAATACTTGGTGTATGATTGTCACGTAGAGTAGTTAAAAGAGTACTATAAATAGTACGACGAGTGATGAACTACTATCGAGGCTATGGAAACTGGAAGTTATTCCAGACAGACCTTACAATTACAGATACATATTAGAAATATAAGTCATCGGAACCTCAGCTTGCTGATCTTGATGCTGGACAATCAACGTTGATATCACACTCTACGCCGACGTCTGATGTACGAAAGTTTCTGGTCATTTATGATTTGTGTGTCTGCAGATGAAACTGACGATGGACTTAACAGTAAGACCGAGGAAGGTCAGTGGAGGCAATTAGCGAGAACATTGGATTGGAAAAATCGTCCGCAGCGGTTTGGAAGAGAAGATGAAGGAACTTAAACGTGCAGGGTTAAACGAGTAGAAGAGATGGAAGTTAGTCAAAAAGAAAGAGAGGAAAAAACATGAAATCAAGCAAAAAAGTGTTAGCTTTTGCTCTCGCTGCAGCTATGGTTGTAACAGCAGTTCCTGCTACAAACGCACAGGCAGCTTCTACAGCAAAGCTTAGCGCAAAAAAAGCCACAGTTTATTCTGAGGGCTACAAGACAGTTACAGTTAAAACTCCAAAGTCTTGGAAGTCTGTTAAAGTAACTGCAACAAGCAACAAGAAGTCTGTTGCAAAAGTTAAGAAGACAGCAGCAAAGAAGATCAAGGTTACAGGTGTTAAGCCAGGTACCGCTAAAGTTACGGTTAAGGTAACTTACAAGACTTCTACAAAGAAGAGTGCTAAGGCAAAGACAAAGAAACTTACTTACACACTGAAAGTTGCTAAGGTAGGCGTTGCTTTATCTGGAGATTCAGTAGTAGCTATTGGAAACACAACTAAGTTAACAAATACTAAGAAAAATTCTTCAAGAGCTAAGATTACTTACACATCAAGCGATGATTCTATTGCAACAGTAGCAGCTGACGGTACAGTAACTGGTGTTAAGGCTGGTAAGGCAACAATCACAGCTAAGATTACAGTTGGTAAGGATTCTGCCACAACTACTAAGGATGTAGAAGTTAAGAACTATGTTCTTTCTACTGTAGCACAGAACAAGTTGACAGAGCTTACAGCTACTGTTACTGGTAATACAAAGAATCTTAAGCCTACTGATTTCGTAGTAAAGAACGAGACAACAAACGTTGTTTATCCAGTATCTAAGGTATCTGTTGATTCTAAGGATGCTTCTAAGGTTACATTAACACTGTTCAGTGAATTAAAGGATGCTGCTACATATGATGTAACTCTTGATGGAATCACAAAGACATTCGTAGCTTCTGACGGAAAGGTTGCTTCTATCGGTCTTGACAATGTGACAATTCCTGCAGCTACTGAGACGGAAGTTAAGTTAGTATCTAAAGACGCTAATGGTGTTATTGTTAAAGAAGTATCTTATCCTTCATCTGATTCTACTTATGACTTCACAATTGATACCAAGGGAAATGGTTATACAAGTGGATCTAAGCTTTATTTAAATAAAGTTGGTGATACTGCTGAAGCAACCATCACATACAAGACAGGTAAGTATGACCAGAATGGTAAGCCAGAAGGAAATATTGGACCAAACAAAGTTACAATTACCGCAGTTGATCAGGCTGTTGTAAATAGCTTTGATGCTAGAATTGATGATAATACTAAAGCATCATTTGATAAGGCTAAAGATACAAAGAAGATTGCAGTAAAAGATCCTAATAAGGCCGTATTCTTCAAAATTAAGGATGCAAACGGCAAAGAAATTTCTAGTTCTGAATATGCTAAGTATTCCGTAGAAACTTCTGATAAAACAGTTCTTATGTTAGCTACATCTTCTTTAGGCTCAAAGAAAGTAAATGTTACAGCATTAAAGAGTGGTACAGCTTATATCCTTATTAAAAAAGATGATAAGGTTGTTGGATCTGTTGCTATCGAAATTGGTGCTGAGAGAACCGTAGCAACTCTTGAGTTAGATAAGTACAGTGTAACTGTATCAAGAAGTCTTACCGGTGATGCAAAGGCTGTAAAGGCAACTGTTAAGGATCAGTATGGAGATGATATTTCAGCAACTCTTAATGTAGAATGCTTATCTACAGATGTATCTGGAAAGGTTCCTGCTGATATTTCAGGAGCTAATTATTATACATATGATAATGATAAGACAGTTACATTTAAAAATTCTGCAGAAAAAGGAAATTATGTATACAAGATTTCTTACAAGAAAGATGGCAAGGAAGTTGTTGCAAAGACAGTTAGTGTTACAGTAAAAGAAGCAACAAACACTACAGCTACAGCTTGGAGATTAGATGTAGCTAATGACAATGCAGATATCGTTGTTGGAAAAGATGTAAAAGACCAGACAGTTACAGTTTCTATGATCGGAATGAATGACGGTACTGATGTTACAAGAGAAACTACTACCAAATATGTTGTAAAAGACAAAGATGGTAAAGTAGTTTATGACGATACTGCTGCAACTGTAGTATCTAAGGGTGCCTTTACTAAAAATGTTTCTGGTGTATTAACTTTTGATGCATTAACTACTTCAACTTCAACTTCTGGTTCTGCAATTACTGCAACAAAGAATATTGCTGCTGGTAAATATGATGTTACAGCTGTATATCAGAAGGACGCTAAGACAAAGGTTACAATGACAACAAGCTTTACTATTAAGGATTCTCAGGCAGCTGCTGGTGTAGAGCAAAAAGCTGAAACTGTTGATGCAGCTTACAATACCGTATCTGCTGCCTTAGGTCAGGCACTTGTTATAACATATGGCGACAAAGTATACACTGATCGTAGTGATGTCGATAATAAGACTGATGGTTTAGCTGCTAATATTGTAGAATACAAAGTTAATGACAATGTTAGGGGAGAAGTTACCAGTGATTCCGTTAAAGTTAATGGAACATATTTTAATGTTTCTAAATTAACTCTTAAGATTGAAGTATCTCCTAATGTTTATACTAACATTGATATTGATGTAAATTTAATTAAATCAATTACAGTAAAATAATTTAGATTGAATTATTCATCTAAATAATAAAATCCCTCTGTGCATTGCACAGAGGGATTTTTAAAATACCGGCATTTACCCAAACAGTAACTTTTGTAACGGTAAATCCTTCACCGCTTGTAAGGAAACTCTCTGTCTGACCATTTGTAAACTTAACAGTATATCCGTTGTTCTTTACGACTTCGTAAGTTGCAACATCAAGACCTGTATGTGTATCTGTATAATCCTTTACATTTGTATAAGTATAATCACCATACTTAACAACTACAGAATCAGCTAAAACAGCACTTATAGCAGAACCAGAAGTAGTTCTTGCATCTACACTATTGTGTTTTGTATCTACAGTTGCTTTAGCCTGTGTGTCTTTAATAGTAAATGTTGTTGTAATTTTTGGAACAACATTACTATCTACATTATCTTTACCTTCTGCATATACAGTATATGTTCCAGCCTCAAGATTTTTAATAAGAAGTGGATCTCCATCTCCATTGGTAGTAGCTGTTACAGCTTCGATAGATAATGCACCATTTGAGTTTACAAATGCATTATTAGTCTTTGCTGCGACTCCGGCTACACCATCGCTATAGATAACAGTTCCATCAGCTTTCTTTACAACATAGCTTACATCTGTAAGAGGGGTATGGCTTGCTGTAGAGGTTCCGGATATTACTGGATACTTCTCAGTAAAATAATCCTTATTGATTATTTGAAAAGTTTATTTTAAAAAGGGGCTGTCGCACTAACCTAGTTAGTGCGATGCCCTTTTCTTTTGAAAAAATTTATAATCCAATTATAATTTTACTCGTTCACCAGAAATCTCAATATTCGTATTTCTTAAATCCGCCTTTCCACCAGAAATAGAATTTTTCTTAATGGTAATTGAATATTCTTTTACAGAGTGTTTTGGAACATTTACTTTAAAAGAATTATTGGAATAAGAAGCTATTCCTTTATTTTTTTGATTGATTACAGAAACATGAAATTTCGGAATAGCGGTGATTTTTTTATTCGTACCGTTGGCAATTCTAAATTTTATAACCATATTTCCATTTGCTTGATAAGCTGCATGATATGCACGAATTGTATATTCATTGATTCCGGAATCCTCTATGGTAATTTTCTTACCTGAATACTCATTTGCTTTGATTGTGACTTTACATTTTAAGGATTTTCCGTCACTTAAGTGTGCAGTAACCGTTGTTGTTCCAATTTTTTTACCAGTAATTTTTCCTTTCCTATTTACAGAAGCAACTGAAGAATTGCTTGAAGTCCAGGAGGTAGCAACTCCATTGTTTACTTTAAGTGTTTTAACAAATCCTTTAGTGATGGATAATTTATTGCTGCTTAAACTGACATTATTCGAAAGTTGTACAATTTTGGCATCAAATTTAGTTTCCTGATCAAATACATACTCAACAGAGTAACTTCCTTTTTTTAATTGATTAACGACGTACTTGTATGTATACCATCCACGTCCATCTAATATCCATGAGTCATCATAATTTGTTAATACCATAGGGTTTCCAACTACTTTTCCGGAGCTGTTTTTTACAGTGTAGGTAACCCCAACCGGTGATGGAACATAAAGATTAATTTCAAGATCGGAAGTTGTATTAATTTTAAATTTATATTTATATGCATCAAAAGCGTTTGCCGTGATGGATTGTTCATGAACCAGTGTTTTTGCAGACACATTAATTGGAAATATTATTGTAAAAATTAATATAACTCCAAGGACAAAAGCAAGGGCTATGCCTGCAGATTTTTCATAGTTTTTTTTACTCATAGTATTCTACTCCCTAAAAAACAAGACCGGAACATAAGTCCCGGTCCTGTGTGAAATTTACTTGTTAAGGACAAATAAATTATTTTGTAAATGCTGTGTTAATATCACAATCAACAGTAAGTAATGTGCCAACATTATTAATCTTTACATTAACTTTTGCAGACTTGATATAAATAACATTACCATTTTCCTTGGAATCAACACTTACAATATCAAGATTCTGCTTAACACCCTCATAGCTGTATTCTAATACAGATGTAAGAATATCTTTAGCGGTGCTGCCAGACTGATTCTTCTTATCAATCTTGGCAATAGCTTTACTCTGAGTATTCTCAACAACAAATGTAGTACTGAAAGTTACATCCTTGCCGTTATTGTTGATGATAGTAGCCTCAACTTTATAAGTTCCTGTCTTGATATTTTTTGCAAGTGTGATTGCACTGCCACTTGTTGCTGTATAGAAGTTAATCGCACCATTAGTACTTACGGTTGTACCGTCTGGATTCTTAATTGTAATCTCATCCTGAATATCAGCCTCAACCTTAGCACCCTTAATATACTTATCAACAGTAGCAGTTACCTGCTTACCAAGAATATCAGATTCAGATGTTCCGTATGCAACAGCAATATCTGTCTTAGCAGTTGAAACATTAAGCTTGTATGAAGCAGCATCTTTAGTTGTGTCTACAGATACAACTTTGATATTTACGATACGTGAAACCTTGACATTCTTATCGCAGTTAGAATCAACTGTAGAAGCTTCGATCTTAACAGAGTATGTTCCCTCTTTTAAATTAGAAGCATCTACTTTGTATTTATCATGTCCATCAAGAGTTACGAAAGCATTTGCTGACTTACCCTTAGTATTTGTTGTATCCTTGCTTGGAGCACTTACGATTGTTGTATCAATAGAAGAAATATCGGTTTTCTTTTCATACTGATCATATGCTTCAAACTTTGCAGAATCTACATTATTAACGCCTCTTGTATTTGTTACAGTGATGTCATCACACTTAACAGTTGTAAGTTTTCTGATATCCTGAACAACAACTGGTAAAGATTTAATAACTTTTCCATCTGCATTTAATACATTGATGTAAGCGCTTCCTGCCTTCACGCCAGTAACTTCTACACCAGTAGATCCCTTGAAATCGCCAGATGACTGAAGATCCTGTTTTGCAAGAAGTAATACACTGTTATCGCTTGATTCAACCTTATACTGAGAAGTTACATCATCTCCATTAGAATTCTTGATGTAAATGAACGCGTATGCAGTATCACCATATGCAAGTTTATTGTTTGTCTTAACTTCATTGTTCCAGTTAACAAGTGTAGCTTTGTCGTTAATGGTATAATTGAAGTCAGATAATGTTGCATCGTCTTCAACTGCTGTAACTGTAATTTTCTTTGTGATCTTACCAGTTTCAGCACCTGTTGTCTGATCATACTTCAATGTGTGATATGTTACTTCCGCAGTAGCAGTATCGCCAGTATTTAATAACACAAGCTTATCACCGTCTGTATAACCTTTGTTTTCAGTAAAGCTGTAATCAACACTTCCCTCACTCTTAGCATCTGAAAGAGTAAATTCTTTAACAACAATATTGTTTTTGTCTAAGAACTGAGCCTTAACAACAGAACCAGCAGATCCCTTAACAATTGTTATTTTATCAAGGGCTACATCAGCAACAACGCCATCTGTAGCAGTAAATTTAACTTCTGTTCCGTCATACTTTACAGAATATTCCTTGGCATCATTCATTTCAGAGAAAGTGTCAATAGTTACAGTCTTCTTGTCAGCAGCAACGCTGATTGCCTTTACAGGATATACAACATTGTTAGCTGTATTTGTAATAGTGATATCCTTCTTATCAAGTTTAGAAGTATCACCAGCGAATGTTGCTACAATCTGTGAAGCCTTCTTCTGAGCAGCGGACTTTAAAATAACATTCTTTACTTCTACATCCTTAGTAGTTTCAGCTGAATCCTTACCAACGGTAATCTTAGCTGTGATTGTTGCCTTACCAGCCTTAACACCAGTTACTGTACCGTCAGCTGCTACTGTTGCAATAGAATCATCGCTTGATGTGTAAGTAATCTTAGCTCTTGAAGAATTTTTCTTAGTATTTGTTAACTTAGTTGTGTTTCCAATAGCTACTACTGAATCTCCAGATAAAGCAACGCCTACCTTAGCAACTTTCAGTGTGTAAGTAAGTTTCTTTGTCTTTGCCTTAGCACTCTTCTTTGTAGAAGTCTTGTAAGTTACCTTAACCGGAAATACGCATGGTATTTTCCGCGGAAGTGTTGGAAATACCGGATTTGTGAAAATAAATGGAAGCAATATTAGCACTACAAGTAACACACAATTAACACATAAGAGACAGATAAGTGACAAATTGTTTCAGTTGTAATCCTTGTGCCATATGCTATAATATAGGTAGATAAACAAAGGATTTTAACGAAAGGAATCCCGACAGTCAATGACAAAAACAAATGATGACATTCATGTAAATAAAAAATATAAGGACACCGTATTCCGGAAACTGTTTGGCGAAAACGGGGAAAATGCATTGAGTCTTTATAATGCGGTAAATCATACCTCATATACCGATCCGGATGATCTGGAGTATACAACTCTGGAAGATGTCATTTACATGAAATACAAAAATGATGTTTCATTTCTGATTGACAAAACATTGAGCCTTTACGAACATCAGAGTTCCTATAACCCGAATATGCCGCTCCGTGGATTTTTGTATTATGCGGATCTGTACCGGAAACTGATTCACCGTTCCGAGCGGCTGTACAGCAAGCATCTGTTGAAAATCCCACGCCCCCACTACATTGTATTTTACAATGGAAGTGAAAAGGACATGGCGGAAGAACGAAGGACTCTGCGGTTATCGGATGCCTTTGAAACAGATACCGGAGCTGGTGAATATGAATGGACAGCCACAATGATTAACATAAACAGCGGGAAAAATCAGTCCATCATGGACAGCTGCCACGTACTGTATGAATATGCGGTCTTTGTTGCAAAGATCAAAAGATACCGGGATTCCATGGAATTAAAAGAAGCCATTGATCTTACCGTCAGGGAATGCATAGAGGAAAATATTCTCAGAGATTTTTTGGAACAGCATCGCAGGGAGGTGTGTGATATGTGTCTTACTGAATTTGATGAAAAGAAATATGAAGATGTTCTCCGGGAGGAAGGCCGGGAGGAAGGACTTGCAGAAGGTCGTAAAAAAGAGGTATTTATGTCCGTACAGGAAGGTGATTATGGAATTGTGCGTGGAGCCCAGAAACTGAATCTTTCTGTAGAAGAATTTGAAAAAGAAATGTCTGCGGCCGGATATCAAATCCCGATAGAGGTGTAAAATTGAATGTATAAGGTAAATTTTTGTCCAACGGCACATTGTGGTAGGTACTAACCGCATTTTATTTTTGATGTATCCGCCTACCCGATTGTGCCGAATCGGAATTAACCGCGGATTCTCAGCAGCGCGACCGCACGATGTTGTAGTCTTATTTTAGGAGAAAGATTACCTGCTTTTGAAATAAGACCATGTAAGTTTAGAATTTGTGGGGCTGACCCCATAAACCCGGAAACTCTAATTCTGGGGCAATTACATTAAAATAATTACATTTTATAAAAAGAGGCTGTCGAAGCAACCTCTTTTTTTATGAGGTGGACACAACATGAGATTTAGTACTTTTATGCTTAGTTACAAAAAGAAACATAAACAGTTAAAATCAACCATTACTTTTCGAAAGTTACCGTTTTATCAAAAAATAATTGTAATAATAGGTTTTTTGATGATTATAATAGGTTGTTGTTTTAAAATAGCAAAATGTGAGTTGGCATTTGGAATTACATTACTTATTGGTAGCATATTCATAATAATTTTTCTGCACAAAAGCTTGTCAGATACCAGAGATCTGTCTGTATTAATACAAAATAGTAAGGAATATTCAACAGACAGAATGAATATTTTACTTGATTTATTTAAAGAAAATAATTTGCCAATTACCACGCAAAAAATTGACTTATTGATTGATGAAGCTAATCAAGCCAAACAGGATGCTAATCTGTTTTTACCACTCAAAAAACCTGTTAAAGCTCTCAGTGTATTAATTGTACCAATCACAATATACATTATTCAACAACTATTTACTTCATCTAATGTAGGAGCTAGTAATGCTATATTATTATTGGTGTATTGTATATTTATATTTGTTGCAGTTTATACCTTGATTCCATTCATTGAAGGGATAATGTACGGAATATATGATGATTTAATTTATGATTTGCGACAACTAAAAATATTTTATGTAAAAGAGAAATAGTGCAAACTAAAATTTAGTATCAGCAGAATATCAAATCCCAGTAGAGGTATAACGGAAAATTTTGAAACAGTTAGTTGGCATATGAAATGAAGAGAGAATCTGTAGATGAGCATCGTTTAAACAGCGGATAGTCCATTTTATTCATCTTCCAAAATATCCAGCAGATATTTTGCATTATTTACCCAGTGATTTTTTAAGGTTGATGTTATAACGAAGATAAAGAGACAGAAAATATTAAAAACCAAAATATACTTAAGAGTTGACGTATAATCAAAAAATTTAATTCCATTTTCCGCGTCCTCATTACATTGTATTTTACAACGGAAGCGAAAAAGATATGGAAGAAGAAAGAAGGACTCTGCGGTTATCGGATGCCTTTGAAACAGATACCGGAGCTGGTGAATATGAATGGACAGCCACAATGATTAACATAAACAGCGGGAAAAATCAGTCCATCATGGACAGCTGCCACGTACTGTATGAATATGCGGTCTTTGTTGCAAAGATCAAAAGATACCGGGATTCCATGGAATTAAAAGAAGCCATTGATCTTACCGTCAGGGAATGCATAGAGGAAAATATTCTCAGAGATTTTTTGGAACAGCATCGCAGGGAGGTGTGTGATATGTGTCTTACTGAATTTGATGAAAAGAAATATGAAGATGTTCTCCGGGAGGAAGGCCGGGAGGAAGGTCGAGAAGAAGGTCGTTCTGAAGAACGGAAAACCTTGCTTGAAATCGTCCAAAAGCTGAAAGAAGGAAAAACTCCGGAACAGTTAGTTGCAGATGGAATGGAAAAAGAATCTGTGGATTCTGCTATCACGTTAAGAAAGCTTCTATAATCTGTAATAACCCATATTCTATATAAAACAAAGAGTTATAAAGAAAAAGGTCTTGCGGAAGAACTAAAAAAGAATATTCCGAGGAACGGAAAACTTTACTTGCGATCACTCAAAAGTGTCAGTATTCGATTTATTGCTGAATGCTGGCACTTTTTGTATTACATATTCCGTTTTGTACTGTTGCCGAAATTTGATATTCTACGTTATAAGTGGTTCCTCATTTTTGTCACTTGCCAGTCTCTTATATGTTGATTACGTGTTACTTGTAGCAATAATTTTGCCCCAAAATCTATTTACAAATCCAGTATTTCCAACACTTCCGCGGAAAATACCATGCGTATTTCCGGTTAAGGTAACTTACAAGACTTCTACAAAGAAGAGTGCTAAAACAAAGACAAAGAAACTTACTTACACAATGAAAGTTGCTAAGGCAAGCGTTGCTTTATCTGGAGATTCAGCAGTAGCAGTTGGAAGCACAACTAAGTTAACAACAACTAAGAAGGCTTCATCAAGAGCTAAGATCACTTACACATCCAGTGATGAAACAATCGCAACAGTTTCTGAAGACGGAACTGTAAAGGGTGTTAAGGCTGGTAAGGCTACAATCAAAGCTACACTTACAATTGGTAAGGATACAGCTACAGCTACTCAGGAAGTAGAAGTAAAGAAATTTATCCTTAACAGTGTAACACAGTCAAAACTTAGAGAGCTTACTGTAGATGTTGCGGGAGATACAAAAGCTCTTAAGGCAACTGATTTTACAGTAGTAAATCCTAAGACAAATGTTAAGTACCCGGTATCAAAGATTGCTGTTGATTCCAAGAACACAACAAAAGTTACCCTGACTATGTTCGCTGACCTCAGCGATGCTGCTGATTATGATGTAACACTTGATGGTATTACAAAGTCTTTCAAGGCTACTGATGGAAAGGTTGCATCTATTTCAGTTGATCCACTGACAATTCCATATGCTACAGAAAAGGAAATTAAATTAGTTTCCAAGGATGCTAATGGTGTAATTGTCAAAGAACTTCCTTACGGAAAGGCTGATTCTTCTTATACATTTACCATCAATACAAATGGAAATGGTTACACAAGTGGAAGCAACCTTTATCTGAACAAGGCTGGAGATACTGCAGTTGCAGAAATCTCATACAAGTCTGGAAAATATGACAAAGATGGTAAGCCAGTTGATAATATCGCTGCACAGAAAGTAACCATTACAGCAGTAGATCAGTCTGCAGTCAGCGAATTTGCTGTAAAGATTGATAAAGCAGGTAAGTCATTTGACAAGGCTAAGGATTCAAACAAGATTGCTGTAGAAGATACAACTCGTACAACAGCATACTTTAAGATCAAAGATGCTGATGGAAAAGAAGTTTCCGATTCTGTATATAACAAATATACTGTTGAATCTTCTGACAAGAGCGTTCTGATGCTTGACAGTAACACAATCACTGTAGATAGCAATAAGACAAGATCCGTAGTTCTTAAGGGTGTTAAAGTCGGTACTGCTTATTTGTTATTTAAAGACAGAGACAACAAGATTGTTGGATCTGTAGCTATCGATGTTGTTGCTAAGAGAGAAGTTGCTTCTATCACATTAGATAAGAACTACCTTACAATCTCTAATACAGCAAACACAACAAGAACAGTTAAAGCAACATTAAAGGATCAGTATGGCGATGACTGGACATTAGGTACTGACTATATCCAGCCTGAGTATAAAGATTCCTCAAACGGCGAGAAACTTGCTTCTATTAGTGCAACTGGTAACAAAGTAACCGTTAATGTTGCTTCTGCTAAGATTGGTACTTATAATTACTACATCCAGTATTGGAAAGATGGAAAAAATCCAGTATCCCAGGTACTTACCATTGTTGTTTCAGAGCCAACGGATAAAAATGATATTTCTAAAATTGACAGCTACCGAGTAAGCTTTGATAATGAAACTGTAGATACTACTGTTAAAGAAGGAAATCTTGATAAGACTTCAGATCAAGCTGACATTAAAGCTAGCCTGATTGGTGTTGCTGGCGGCGTTGATAAAACAGTTGTAAATTCTGGTGTAATTTACACAGTTAAAAAAGCCGATGGAACGGTTATCTTTGGTTATGAAGGTAATGAAGCTGCACCTGTTACAGGAACAGTAAAAACAAATGCCGCAATTAACGTTGATGGTGTTACTGCTACATCTTCTCTTAGTTCTGTAACTGGTAAGGATTTGAACATTAGTGTAGTTTCAGGTGGTGCCTATAAGACAAAAAGTCTTGGTGCTGGATCTTATACAGTAATTGCAAGATATAACGGAAAGGTATATACTTCTAACTTCGTAATCTCCGATAATCAGGGTAAAGCATCTGTTACTTTCACTCCTGAGTATTCTTCATCAAATGTATTACAGTTTGGTGCTCCTGCAACTGTAATACAGGCTCTTGAAAAGGCTATTCAGGAAGTAGATTATAATGGTTACAAGATTAATAGTTCTGCATTAGCTAGCAATATTGTCAAGGTTGAAGGAACAATTAACAATGTACCTGGTAAGGTAAATGTAGATATTACAAACGAGACAATTGCTCGTCAGAATAACTTTACAGTTACAAAACTGGTTGTAAAGGTTCAGGTTCCTGACACAAATGTTTATACAGATGTTGAGGTAGATTTACCAAATACTGTAATTACTATTCAGTAATTTGAAATCTGATAACAGGAACCTTATACAGATTCGTTTTCTTTAAAGAAAATATTAAACTGTAAACAAAACAACTCCGGGAAACTTAGATTTCTCGGAGTTGTTGTTTTTTATAAACTAAAATACCCCCAGACGAAAACCGTCTGGGGGTTGAATTTTGAACCAGTAATTATTTAATTACTTTCCTGTAAGAGTAAGTGATACATTGACTTCTTTATCAACCCAACCCTTAACATTTCCACTCGCATCGTGGAATGCAACTCTAACAGTAACTTTTGTTACATCAACTGTTGCTCCTGCTGCTAAAGGAGTATTCATGTTATCTTTATTAACTTTACCGTAAGAACCTATTGGGGTTACAATACCAGTTGTGTTTGAATATCCTTCTACCGCAACGATATTAGCTGACTGATCCCCATCTGCACCATACTTAACTCCATCATAAGAGAACTGAATTTGTGAAGCAAGTGCAGCAGAAATAGCAGTACCAGTTGTTACAGAAGCACTAGACTCTTTTAACTTCATATCAGTGATTGCATCATTAGAAGAATCTTTAATAACAAATGACTTTGTAACTACAGTCTTTGTATCCGTTACAGTAACACCACTGACATGCTTTGGAGTAACTACAACAGTAGCAGTAACTGTATAGGTTCCATCAGCAAGTTTTTCATAAACATCCTTTGCAGGACTTCCAAATGTGCCATTCGTTTTTACTACATCAACTTTTAACTGACCAGCTGTAGCGGAAAATGCTGTTCCTGTTTTAGCAGTTGCACCAGGAACATCATTATATACAACTTCTCCCTTTGCATTCTTTACAGTATAATAAATACCCTGAACCTTACTTGCTACTTTTCCATCAGCACTTTCTGTAGCTGTCAAATCATCTAAAACACTAGTAGAACTTAATTTCTGGGCTTCAACGCCTTTCAATAATTCAGACACAGAAATATCAAAATGACGAGCTGTCATATTATCAGCATTTACAACCGCATCTTCTTCTGTCTGTGCAGCGCCTGTTGAATTATTAATGTTCAGATTATAAGAGATAGAATCCCCAGCTACACCAGGTGTCTGTACATTAACAGTAACAATCTGAGCACATACTTCTTTGTCGTCTTTCACGAATGTGAATTTAAATGTGTATGTTCCCTTTGTAGAATAATTGCTACCAACAAATGTAGCTTTTACCTTGCTGCCAGTCTGAGTAGGAGTAGGTGTAGTAACAGAGCTCTTTGTAACACCATCTGGAGCTCCTTCACAGCTTGCTGAAACTCTTCCATCTTTTGGATCAAAAGCAAATTCATTTCCATACTGATCCTTTGTTGTAAATGTAACGACCTCAGCATTTGCGCCAGATGCATTAGATACAATTACGCTAGTCTTATCAGCGCTCATTGTAACGACTTTTCTAGCTGCAACAACGGTTACTGGTACAGAAGCAACAATCTTGTCATCTTTCTTAATAAAGATATAAGCAGTTCCTTCTTTTGCCGGAATAAGCTGAACCTGATGATTTGATCCCATTGTATTTCCAGCAATCATTAATGTGCCCTTGTCACTGGACTCAACAGTGTAATCATTGTAATTAGAGATTTCTTTTCCGTTTGTATCCTTAATCTCAAAATATGCCCATGTAGCCTTTGTCTCATCTACAGCAATCTTATCGTTGTCCTTTAAAGTGCTGTATTTCTTATTGTTTTCTCCAATTCTTACCTTGAAAGAACTTACAGTAGCCTGATCAGCAGCTGTAATTGTAACCTTATTTGGTCCAATATTTCCATCTGGCTTACCATCTGCTGTATACTTGTTTGTCTTATATGTAATCTCTGCTGTTGCAGTGTCACCAACTTTATTTAAGTAAAGTTTAGAACCATTTACATATCCGTTTGCTGTTGTAAGTGAGAAATCATAGTTTACATCAGGTGTTCCGTAAGGAAGCTCTTTTAAGATTACTCCGTTAGCATCCTTTGCAACTAACTTAATCTCTGTTTCAGTTTTTGCTGGAATAGTAAGGTTATTAACATTGATAGAAGCAACCTTGTTGTCAGTAGCAACAAAGTTTACAGTTGTTCCATCTAATGTGACTGTATACTCTTTACCATCTTTCATCTCTGAGAATGTTGTAAGAGTAACCTTTGTAGCATCCTTATCATCTACAGAAACAGACTTAACAGGAAGAACTACATTGTCAGGAGTTTTGATAGTTACCTCAGAAGCCTTAATATTCTTTGTAGCACCATCGATAGTTGCAACAAGCTCATTTGTCTTGTTCTGTGCTACACTCTTAAGAACATAGTTCTTTACTTCTACATCCTTAGTAGTTTCAGCTGAATCCTTACCAACGGTAATCTTAGCTGTGATTGTTGCCTTACCAGCCTTAACACCAGTTACTGTACCGTCAGCTGCTACTGTTGCAATAGAATCATCGCTTGATGTGTAAGTAATCTTAGCTCTTGAAGAATTTTTCTTAGTATTTGTTAACTTAGTTGTGTTTCCAATAGCTACTACTGAATCTCCAGATAAAGCAACGCCTACCTTAGCAACTTTCAGTGTGTAAGTAAGTTTCTTTGTCTTTGCCTTAGCACTCTTCTTTGTAGAAGTCTTGTAAGTTACCTTAACCGGAAATATGCATGGTATTTTCCGCGGAAGTATTGGAAATAGCGGATTTATAAACAGAGTTTGGGGCAAAATCACTTCTACAAGTAACACGCAAGCAACATACAAGAAGCGATTAAATCTGATTAATGGCTTCGACCAGCGCAGGTACATCCAGATGTGTGTAAATCCGTTCTGTCAGGGACATAGCGCCGGAATGACCGACAATTTTTTTGATGGTAGTCTGATCGACATGTGCTTCGGCGAGCAGGGAAATCGTGGTGTGCCGGCAGCAGTGAGGTGTATGATCGATGTGCAGACGAAACATCAGAGGCTGGAAAACATTGTGGTAATACATATAATAGGTAAAATGCTGGCTGTCCAGGGTATGGATGAGATATTCACAATCAGAACAGTCATGAAGCCAGCGCTGGTAAAAGGGGAGTACTTTGTCAGCAATCGGAACTTTTCGAATGCCATTTTCGGTTTTGCTGTCAATGACATCAAAATATTGTTCGGACAGATGAACATTTTCTTTCTTCAGATCCAAAAGCTCTGAGACACGGACCCCATTGTATATCAGCATGAGGACTGTCTGGCAATAGGGATCGTTTTTGTGTTTCCACAGGAGAGTAATTTCAGAAGTGGAAAAACAGCTTCGTATGTTTTTATTAGGATTCCGGTCTTTGTATTTCGAGATATTTACATAGGCAGAATAATCTTTTGAGACAATTTCGTGTTTCATGGCATAAGAATAGAGCTGGTTAAAGAGAACACGGATTTTTTTCAGGGTAGGATAGTTTTTGCCGCAGTGATCTATCACCTGCTGTAAATCATTGAGTCTCAAATTGTGAAATGGCATATCAGAAATGTTTTCACAAGTGGCAAAGGCCGCCCGATAGCCTTTGATGTTGGAGTGGGAAATGGTAGGAAACTTTTCTTCGGACCATCGGAGATAAATTTCCCGGAAGGTTAATTTCAGCGTTTCCCCATCGATGGGGTAATTATTGTAACGTGCCAGAATCTGCAGAGCTTCTGACCGGGTAGGAGCGTAGCCCAGAATCTGATAGTGCTGGATGCGCTTTCCAGTGATGTCATTGATGTGCCAGCCCGTAGTGATGCGTGCTGCGTAGGGTCTTCTTCTGTTGCCGGAGAGTTTTACGACTCCACCGTATCCGTTTGGTAATCTCATTTTTCTTCCTTTCATGTGTAAAAATTTATATTATCGTGTCAATCATACACATTTATTTATAAAATTTTTAAGTATCACACAAGTAACAAAAAAGTGTTTTTACCTATATAAAAAGAAAAATAAAATCGACATGCCGGAATGATTGAAAAAAAACGAAATTTGGGGTATGATTATAGGCAATGAAACGTTAAGGAGAAAATAATCTTGAATACGAATGGAAACAAAAACACGTTAAAAGCAAATAAGATATTGATTCCCGTTATCTTGTTGATCGGATTGATTCCAATCATTGTGCATTCTTTTGTTTATGACACAAATCTGGCACAGTTTGACTGGTATCCGGAGAGCGCCGCAAAACAGACGGACTTCTTTTTTGCATGGAAGATGATTGCGATCATCCTTGTGGGAGTTGTAATGCTCGCAATTTTACTGATCCGGTATTTGAATAAAAAGGAGTTTAAATTTGAAAATTCCTTTTATTTTCTGATGGTGTATGCATTGTTTGTTGCAATGTCTGCCCTGTTTTCCAGTCACAAATACTGGGTGGCACATGGTACATATGAACTTTTTGAGCCTGTATGGGTTGTATTTGTCTATATGATACTGTGTTATTATGTCTATAATTATGTACAGGAAGAAAAACAGATAGAGGTAATCCTGCGCTGGTCCGGCATTGGAATCGCAATTGTTACTCTGATTGGATTTTTCCAGGTCTTTGGATTGGATTATTTTAAGACATCTCTGGGCAAACATCTGATGACGGACACAAGCTGGTGGAACCAGTTAGATAAGATTTCCTTTAATTTCGCAGATAAGACTGCGTATACGACACTTTACAATCCAAACTTTTTGTCATTTTATTTTGGCATGCTGATACCATTGCTGGTCTGCCTGTTTATTGGGGCGAAAAAGATGTGGCATCGTCTTGTAATTGTGGTTGCAGAGATTTTTTGCATTGTAGCACTGGTTGGAAGCAGAAGTTCTTCCGGATTTATTGCACTGGCAATTGGAGCGGTGATTCTCGCATTGGTTTTGCTCAGCCGGAAGAAAAAATTATTTGCAACCGGGATTGTTGTAGTTGTCATTGGAGTGATTGCAGCAGGAGTGTTGGCAAATACGACAGGCATCGGTCAAACTCTTAAAAAGACGGTTGTTGGAACCTATCATATGAAAGATCAGTTCTCTTTAAACGATATCAAAACAAACACAGATGATGTGGAACTTGATATCTGGAACAATCCTCTGCATGTGTCCTATGATCTGGGGAGCGACGGTGTAATCACCGTGGTCTGCAAAGATGCAGATGGTCAGGAGATTCAGACAACAGAGGTAGATCAGGAAAATCATATTTTGGCCCTCAATGATGAACGGTTTGCAAATGTACAGATTCAGCCGATCATGTTTACCGATAATACAGCAGGAATAAAGATGATCATAGATGGTGTCGAATGGGATTTCTCAAAAAATGATACGGACGGATATGAATATCTCAATCCTGCAGGAAAACCGGTAAAGTTTGAAAATCCAAAAGTTTCAACATTGTTTTTGGATGATGCAATGAGCAATCGAGGACATATCTGGAATAAAACGATTCCGCTTCTTGGAAAGCATGTTTTTATGGGGAGTGGGGCAAATACCTATATGTTTGAAGTGCCACAGGAAGATTATATCAGCCAGAACTATGTTTACGGTGCAAACAGCTATGACGTAAAAGCCCATAGCTGGTATCTGCAGCAGTGGGTGGAAACCGGACTGATCGGTACCCTGGCACTTCTGGTATTTCTGTTCTGGTATCTGGTACAGTCGATACGCATTTACCGCAGAGTGGATCTGCACGAGAGTATCAGCTGGGTTGGATTTGGATTATTTGCGGCAGTGCTGGTGTACATGATTGCAGGTATCGCAAACGATTCCAATGTATGTACTGCTCCGGTATTCTGGGGTATGCTTGGCCTGGGACTTGCGGTGAACCGGATGCTTGTAAAGAAAGAAAATCTCTTTGTTGTTAAAGAAACGGTTTCTGCGGAAAGTGATACTGCCGTAAAACAGAGTATTCCAAAAGCAGCAGAGAGTGTAAAAGCAGATACCGCGCAGACGGTACAGAATACTCAAGGGGCAGGAGTGACAGAATCCTCAGTCAGGAAAAAATCATCGAAAAAACAATCGAGAAAACAGAGAAAGAATCAAAAATAACAGATTGAAATTATGAAAAAAATCATTCAAGATAAACAATTACTGATCAGACGGATTTTTCTGATGTGCTACGACGTGCTTGCAGTGTTTGCTGCAAGCATAGTTGCGTTATTGATTCGGTTTGATCTGAATATCAAAAGCGTACCGTTTCAATATATGGATGAAGTGTGGAGAGCACTTCCTTTTATGATCATTGTTACACTGATCATTTTCTGGATGCTCCGGCTGTATTCCAGTCTCTGGAGCTATGCGGGAGCACTGGAAATGATGTATGTGGTTTCAGCATGTATTCTGGATACCGTTGTTGTGACAGTGCTGATATTGCTTCGGAACTGGGGGGATATGTACCCGGTGCCAAGAAGCTTTTACATTCTGTATGGATTGTTTCTGTTTGTATTTGTCATGGGATGCAGATATTCTTACCGTGGACTGCGTGTGCTTCGCAATATGCGCAGAGCCGGCGTGTACAGACGGAATGTACTTGTGATCGGAGCAGGGGATGCCGGAAACCAGATCATCAAAGAAATCAACAACAGCCGCTATGTGAAAAAGAAGGTTGTTGGTGTGATTGATGATGACCGTAACAAGATTGGTAATTATATTCATGGAGCGAAAGTCGTAGGGGACCGCAGTGATATTCTGGAAAAAGTCGAAGAACTGCATGTGCATGAAATCATCATTGCCATGCCATCGGCCACACAGAAACAAATCAAGGGCATTCTTGATATCTGCAAAGAAACCGGATGCACATTGAAACGTCTGCCCGGCATTTATCAGCTTGTAAACGGCGATGTCAGCGTCAGCAAATTAAAAGATGTAGATGTCAATGATCTTCTTGGGCGGGATCCGGTGACGGTTGATCTGCAGTCCATCATGGATTATGTTTCCGGGAAAATCATAATGGTTACAGGGGGCGGCGGTTCTATCGGAAGCGAATTGTGCCGGCAGATTGCCGCACACAAGCCAAAACAGCTGATTATTGTGGATATTTACGAGAATACGACCTATGATGTGCAAAACGAACTGAAAGTCCGGTTCCCGGATCTGGATCTTGTTGTGCTGATTGCATCCGTGCGGAATACGAATCGTATGAACTGGATTTTTGAACATTACAAGCCGGAGATTATCTATCATGCAGCGGCACATAAACATGTGCCTCTCATGGAAGAGAGTCCGAACGAGGCAATTAAGAATAACGTGCTTGGCACGTGGAAGATTGTGCAGGCGGCAGATCGGTACGGTGTGAAGAAATTTGTGATGATTTCCACGGATAAGGCAGTCAACCCAACCAATATCATGGGTGCCAGCAAGCGCATCTGTGAGATGATCATTCAGACCTATAACCGCAGATCGAAGACAGATTTCGTAGCCGTGCGTTTTGGAAATGTGCTTGGCAGTAACGGAAGTGTGATTCCGCTGTTCAAAAAACAGATTGAGCGTGGAGGTCCGGTCACGGTTACACATCCGGATATCGTGCGGTATTTTATGACAATTCCGGAAGCGGTATCTCTGGTGCTGCAGGCGGGCACCTATGCCAAAGGTGGAGAAATTTTTGTTCTGGATATGGGAGAGCCAGTCAAGATTCTGGATCTGGCAAAAAACCTGATTCTTCTTTCTGGTCACAAGCCGGATGAGGATATCCATATCATTTTCACAGGACTTCGACCGGGAGAAAAACTTTATGAAGAGATGCTGATGGATGAAGAAGGGATGCAGGATACCGCAAACAATCTGATTCATATCGGCAGGCCGATTGAGCTGGATGAAGAAAAATTCATGCAGCAGTTGGAAGAATTAAAAGAGTATGTTGTGACAGAACCGGAAGACATCCGGGAGTGTGTCAAAAAAATTGTGCCGACGTATCACCCGGAACTGGCAGGGGAGAATAAATAAGTAAAAATAGAACGGCTATCAATGACAGCAATTCCGTGCATGGCACGTGAATTGCTGTTTTGCTTTTTACAGATGAAACGTATTGCGGGGATGTCTGGTAGTGAGGATGGCACGCTGCTTTGACATGGCAACATGCGTATAGATTTCTGTGATATGAATGGAACTGTGACCAAGCATTTCCTGTATATAGCGGATATCGACGTCCGCTTCTAAAAGGCTGGTAGCAAATGTATGCCGGAACATATGCGGTGTAATATGCTGTTTAATTGCAGCAAGAGAAGCATATTTGTTGATCATCCGCCGTACCGACTGATCAGATAATGCAGTTCCGTTTAACGTCGCAAAGAAATGCTGGCAGGTTTCCATCTGGGGGAGAAATTCATTGCGGTATTCCGACAGAATCTGTATGACCTCGTGGTTTCCGATCTGAACAATGCGTTCTTTGGAACCTTTTCCGTAGATCAGGACTGATCCATCGTACAAATCGATGTCACAGATACGCAGAGCGCATAATTCGGAAATCCGTATTCCGGTTGCAAATAAAAGTTCTATGACAGCGGCATCCCGCAAAGCGTTTTTTCTCTGATAATCTGTTTTGGCGACGGTGCGCTGCTCATAGATCGTAGATAAGAAAATTTCGATCGTGTGCAATGGAATGGTTTTCGGCAAAATCACAGGTTCGCGGAATTTGATCTGCACCTTGTTGAAAGGATTCCGGGCGATGATTTCTTTATATTCCAGGTAGTGAAAAAGAGCTTTGACCGAGGCAATCTTTCTTTTTACGGTTTTGGGTTTGTACTTCTGGTGCAGACTGCCAATATAATTTTCCAACAGATCCGGTGTAATATCAGAAACATCCCTGCATGAAAAAATGGCATAAAATTGCTGAAGGTCGATGCGATATGCTTTCAGAGTCTTGGAATCTAGGCGTTTTTGGTGACGGCAGTGTTCCAGATAGTTGTTGATGTGTGTCTGTAAATTATTCATGGGTGGTCTCCTTTGTATATGAAGTTTTGTTTAGGAGTATATGGTACATGAAATGGGGAGGATTTTGTTGGATAAGGCAAAATTTGAAAAAATTGTACAATATGTAACAATTACATGGATAGAGCAGTGGTGTTTCCTGTATCGGTATGGGTGGGAAAGGGTATGGGATAGACTTCGGGGAAATACAGAATGTGGATGTCGAAAGCTGATGTTTTGATGGGAAAACGGTGAGATTAAACAATAAATTGCCGTTTAAATAAGAAAAATGGAGTAATGGAAGTAATAATCACAGTCATTGCAATATGCATTAAAATAGAGTATGATATAACATATGTAAATTTATGAAAATAAGGAAAATCAGGAAGGAGCAAGTCAGCCATGAAAGGGTACCATTACATCAAAAGAGGAATTGATATCATATTAAGTGGGATGGCGATCGTGATCTTATCACCACTCCTTCTTTTTTTATGTATTGCGATCAAACTGGATACACCTGGACCGATATTATTTAAGCAGAAGCGTGTCGGCATCCACCGGAGTTTCTTCCAGATTTACAAATTCCGTACCATGCGGATTGACACACCGAAGGATGTGCCGACACATATGCTGGAGAATCCGGAGCAGTACATCACAAAGGTAGGAAAATTCCTGCGCAAAACCAGTCTGGATGAACTTCCACAGATTTTTAATATCTTCAAAGGAGAAATGAGTATCGTAGGACCGCGGCCGGCACTGTGGAATCAGGATGATCTGGTAGCAGAGCGTGAGAAATATGGTGCCAATGATGTGACACCGGGGCTGACCGGGTGGGCACAGATCAATGGCAGAGATGAACTGGAGATTCCGGACAAAGCAAGACTGGATGGCGAATATGTCAAACATCTGGGACCATGGATGGATCTGAAATGTTTTCTTGGCACAATTGGATCCGTGCTCATGCACGACGGCGTGGTTGAAGGTGGAACCGGAGAACTGAACAAAGAGGAAGAAGAGACAGAAGCACACAAAAGCGAAACAACACAGAGCAGCACGAAAAAGAAAAACATTGCAAACGACACAGAAGAACGTGAAAAGGGCAGGAGAAAAAAGAAGATTCTGATCACCGGAAGCGGCAGTTATGTGGGAACTTCCGTGGAGGCATGGCTGAGACAATGGCCGGAGTACTACCAGATTGAAACGCTGGATATGAGAACCCAAACATGGCGGACACACGATTTTTCTGCATATGATGTGGTCTATCATGTGGCGGGAATCGCACATGCAGATGTGGGACAGGTGACGGAAGAAGAAAAGAAGCAGTATTACCGCGTGAATACAGATCTGGCAGTAGAGACAGCCGAAAAAGCCAAAAAGGAAGGCGTGCAGCAGTTTCTCTTTATGTCTTCCATGATTGTATACAGTGGATGTAAAGAAAAGAAAATTACAAAAAATACAATTCCAAAACCATTGAATTTCTATGGAGACAGCAAATGGCAGGCAGATCAGAAAATACAGGCACTGGCAGATGAACGTTTTAAGGTTGTTGTATTGCGCCCGCCGATGATTTACGGAAAGGGATCAAAGGGAAACTATCCACAGCTTGCAAAACTGGCAGGAAAACTTCCGCTATTTCCGATTGTACATAATCAGCGTTCCATGCTTTATATAGAAAATCTGGCACAGTTTGTCAAACGGATGATCGACAACGAAGAGACCGGAGTGTTTTTCCCACAGAACGAGCAGTATATCAATACTTCGGATCTGGTGCAGATGATCGCTATGGTAAAAGGACACCGGCTTGTGATGGTTCCAGCGACTGGCTGGATCATCCGGCTGATGAAAAAGATTCCAGGAAAAATTGGCACCCTGACGGGCAAAGCGTTTGGTGACAGTGTGTACGATATGCAGATGAGTGAATATAAGGAAGAATATCGTGTGTGTGACTGGAAAGAGTCGGTAAGAAGGACGGAAGGATAAGAGCTGGAATGGGAAAATCTTGCATAAATAAAAGAATTAAAGTATGATACTACTGAAAAGATGATAAATAGCTTAATGGTATGCATTCGAAGGTTTAGGAGATAGAAAAGCGTGAGAATAGACAAACTGCAAGTGCACAATTTCAGAGGTTTTTCAGATACAGAAATAGTATTAAACGGAAAAGATGCCATTTTTTATGGAGTAAACGGAATGGGAAAATCGTCAATACTGGATGTCTGCAATCTTCTCTTTTCCAGAATTATGCAGGAAGCAGCACAGGATGAACAGATAACAGCCTCTCTTTTAGGAGAAAAAGATGTAAAAGTTGGAGAAGAAGAAGCAAAAATAACGTTGTTTCTTGAAGACCAGGGAAATAATTTTCACTATTACCGAAAAAGAATTCAGGGGAAAAATCTGCATAATTCCAAAGAACTGAAGAGAGTTTCGGAATATATGCGAAAACAGTATCTGGGAGATTGTTTGGAAACAGAAGAAGAGTATGAAAACGATGACACGGAAACACCACAGAAAGAGTTTACTTTAAATAATGAAAATATTCCTGTTTATGTGTTTTATGGAGTTGACCGCTATAATGAAAAAACACGTAAATTGAGAAGGCGTTATACAGGAGCAGCAGGGAAGCTGGATGCGTGGAGAGATTCTGCATTTGGAGGAGTGATCAATTTCCGGTTATTTTTTGAATGGTTCCGGGGAAGACAGGAATATGAAAACAGTATACGAGTGGAAACGCCGAATGCAGAAGATCCACAGTTACATGCAGTAAAAAAAGCCATATTAAACGCATTGGGAGATGGATTTTCGGAAATTCGTGTGAAAGTAACAGAAGAAGATGCGGAACTTATTGTCATCAAAAAAGAATTGGAATTGGCATTTTATCAATTGTCAGAAGGAGAAAAAAGTGTAATCGCACTGGTAGGCGATCTGAGCCGGAGGCTGGCAATTGCAAATCCGAAGAGGGAGAATCCGTTGGAAGGGGATGGCATTGTGCTGATTGATGAAATTGATCTGCATCTGCATCCGAAGTGGCAGGAGAAGATTTTTCCGGCTTTACAGAATACTTTTCCAAATATTCAGTTTATTGTTTCCACACATGCTCCGAAAGTGCTGGAGTCTGTGGATGAAAATATACAGGTAATACGTTTGCATGAAGATGCAGAAACGCATCTGGTTTTGGCAGAACCGATGGAGCCGATGAACGGCTGGGATGTCAATACAATTCTGGAAGATTACATGGATACCGAAGTATATAACAGGAAGACAACGGAACTCTTAGAGCAAATAAATGTGTATCTGAATGAAAAAGCATATGATGAGGCAGAAAAACTTGTAAATAAGCTTGCATGGATGACATCGGAAGAGAATACGAAAGTTGTGCGTGCAAGAATCTTGATTGCAAAAGGGCGATAAAGTTTTTATGATTTATATTCAAAAGACAGGTGAACCAGAAGAAGTAAGCCGGTGGAAGAAAAAATTCAAGAATAAGCATAAAAGAGAAGCAGGGTATGAGGATATCCGGCATGAAAAGGAACTGCAAATATTAAAGAATGCATTGCTTGCAGAACAGAGACATCTTTGCTGCTATTGTTGTTCTTATATTAAAAATACAGAGACTGAAGTACAAAAGAATAGTTTTCATGTGGAACATTTTCGACCTCAGGCACAAAATCAGGATTTATCTCTGGCCTATAATAATCTTCATGCTTCTTGTAATGGAGACAATCGCAGGCACTGTGGGCATAAAAAAGAAAATAATTTTGATGCAAAGCGGATGATTTCTCCGCTGGAGAAGGATTGTGAAAGTCATTTTCGATATCAGCAGGATGGAACAATACAGCCGGCGGAAAAGACAGATGAGGCAGCTGAGTATACAATTACAAAGTTGAACCTGAATGATAAACGTTTATGTCGTGCCAGAGAAAACGCTTTATGGACGTTTAATGTGTTCCAGTTGAATGGAGAAGAAAAACAGCGGGAATTGAAAAAATTTGAATGTTCGGAAGAACTGCCACCTTATTGGGACGCAATTAAATATTTTTTGACACAGGGAGACTGATATACGTGAAATATGATAGAAATCTGGTCGCTACAATCATAGAAAACGAATTTTGGGATGACTTGTATAATGAAATTGACGATTCTGTTATGAACATGGAAGGTCAGGAATTGGATGAAGCGTTTGAGACATATGTTGACTATGCAGAATTGGATCAAATAGAAAATGTCAAAGTTGTCCGGGTAGAACAGGAAGAGGATGATACATGTACGATTGTGAGAGGCATATTGGAAGCTGATGTTTCTCTTGATGGTTATGTATATTTTGAAGGGGAAAATAATATGGTGAACAGTTCGGAAGTTACATTGGAATTCGAATTTCAATTTGAGCATCAGAATGGGAAAAATCGCCAATTTGTGTCCCGGGTAATTGCATAACTTATAATTGATAGAAGATATCATGAAGAATAAAAAATGGTGGAATCTGTAGAAACTGTGATAGGACAGATTAATAGAAAGAGTGGAGGTTTAGGGATGCCGTACGTGTCACCTGTTGTTGAAAATGATTTTAAAGACCGGTTGAACAAGTGCGTAGATATTATTAAAAATTCGAGTATCAAATATCAGAGTTTGGGGATTTTTGGAAGCTACGCGAGAAATGATTATAAGGCCAGCAGTGATATCGACTTTTGCATCATAGTTCCGGAAAAACCGGAAAGATGGATGATGGGAGCCTTGCGGGAAGAACTCGAGATGTTGCATGCGGATGTGGTTTTTGTAACACCGCAGTATTTCGAACATGATAATTCAAAGTTTACACAACAGTTAAGAAGAGATTATAAGGAGTTGAAAATATGATAAAGGCAAATTCTTATTATTCTATTGCGTGCAATGAATTCTGGTATTTAAGGGATGCAGTGTCACCTGTATACTGCAATCCGGCTGCAGCTTCGGCACAGCAAATTGCAGAAAAAATGTTGAAATCTGTGGCAGAACTGGTTTGTACTGGAATTGAAAAACTAATGACATCCCATAATTTGCGTGCCTTATACGATGAGATTAAAAGGGTGGATACTTCCTTGCAATTAGAGAGGAAGGATCTGGCATTACTCAAAGACTATTATTATGATGCAAGATATCCGGGGGATAATTTTGTTATTGTGACAGTGGATGAGCTGCGTGAGGCATTGGAGATCATGCTTGACGTTGTAGAAGCTGTAAATTGCTGGAGAACGTCTCATGAATTGGAGATATTAATTGCTGATCCGAGAGGGGAGTTTCAATCAGCGATGAGCAGATTGAAATAGAAATTTTGAAATTATGTGAAAACTTATATACGCAGAATATTAATGCATTATTAAAAAATATGGAGCCATAGTTTCGGTAGAAGTGATAAAACCGGTTGGATGATAAGTCTGACCGGTTTTTTACATTGAGTAAGATAAAGGTTCGTGATATAATAAAAATAATATTTATTGGATTTGGGGTTACGGAAGACAGAGGACAAGGGAATGCATATAGTTAAGGAACTTATCGATAATATATCATCAACAAGCCTGAATAGATTTCTTACCGAACAGAAAATTGCAAATGAGCAGAGGCTGTCTTTTTCGGACCAGCGGGTTTTGCTAGAACAGCTTTGTCAAAGCGGATTGATTTCTGTTGAGGATCTGAATGATTTTTTCTTTCAAGAATTATTATATGGTCATCATCGATTGATGCGCGTGTATTCATTAACTGCTTCGACCTGTTTGCGATTAAAGAGCAGGGATTCGTGGGGCAGACTTATGCGCAAATTCCAGATCCCAGATTGGACGTACAACCAGATCATAGAGACGATCCCACCGAAGGAAGACTCCACGAAGCTTGCAGCGATACAGGAAGAAAGAAGGAATGGAAATTTAATCAGGGTGCATCTGATTTTTGTATTCTGCATGTTAAAAGATTCTGCAGGTCAGATCGAGGAGGAGTGTTCCTATCTTCCGGTAACCATTGACATGGAACAGCGCTGCATGATTGTTAAAGTATGGAATCAGCATGGAATTATACAGGAGAGCCGTCCGCAGATTCAGCTTGATAAAATCTATAGTATAGTAGAAGAAACATTAGAACTGGAATTGGACAACAATAGAGAGGCTGATCCGCAGAATGTATTGTATGACATGAGCAAAGAATTGTTCAACCAGTTTTTTGAACGGCTTCCAAATATAAAAGAGATTGATGATAAGAGAGAGAGCCTTAGCAGCATTATCGATGCAATGTTACAAAATATTCCATTGCATCATGTGGAACAAAAAGATGGAAAATTATATATGCCGGATGGAATCATTAATTTAGAGGAAGAACTATATCGCCTGATTCAACAGACCGCATTATATGATTACCGGGAAGATCATGCATTGAATACGCTTCTTCCAAGCGATGAAAAATATATATCAAAAATTCGATTCAGTGACAGAGATAATCTGTCGGCAAACTTAACAGGAGAAAATGGTGTAGATTGTATTTATGATGCCAAGACGTTTATGTGTATCAGGGATTCTCTGGATATCGTGAAAAGAATTATTTCCCTGACGGTCAATTTTCCAAGAGCGCGAGGGGTATTACAAGTGAAATATGAGGCTGATAATTATCAGTTTCTGACGCTGCACATTTTGGAAGGAAAATATTATTCGGAAGAAGAATTCCAGCAGATATGGGGGCTTTATAAAGAGTATGAACGAAAGAGAAGCGGTTCGGCAATGTATGAAAATCCTGCCGCAGTTGACACAAAGGCAATGTAAACAGTTTACGACGCAGGACCTGAGTGAACGACTGGATCTGGAAATTACATATACCAAAAGTATGCTGCAGGTTCTGTGTGCAAAAAATCTGGTTCGAAAAGAACTGCACTATAGCTGTCCACAATGCCACGGTCAGAATGTTTTTGTATGTGATGGATTTGCTGCTTCGTATCAATGCTATCACTGTCAGGCAATCCTGGAACCGGCACGGGTAGAAAACGAGGGGAGACCGTTTTACAGTGTTTCCAAGGATGACTTTATGCAGTATACAAAAGAAACGTATCCGGATATCTTTTATATGACATGTGAGCCGGAAAAAGAAATTATTCCATTCCGTCCGGTGGTTGTCGAGCAATCGGAAGAAAATGTTGCTCCGGTGATCGGGGATGACAAGGTAGAGATGGTAGAGGATAAAGATGAGAAAATGGACAATGACCTTGAGAAGCGTGTGGTTAGCTTGGAAAATGATAAAAAGGGGAAGAATCTGTTTTGGGCGATTGTAAAGATGATTGTATTGTTAGCCATCATGGGGAGTATGACCGTATTTATACTGTATGAATGGGTTGATATTTTTATTTTTAAAGATGCGCAGCCATTTCTTTATGAGATATTTATGCGCGCGATGAATGGAAGTGTGGTCAGGGCAGATGATTTGGGCGGTGTGTTTATTACTTTAATTAGTTGGATATTGACTTTTGTGGTTGGGGCTGTTGATGTATTGGGATGGAAAAGGGTTCAAAAGTATTACAGTGAAATAAAAAAAGAATATTTGAAATTAGAAAATAAAAATAGCTAGGTGGTTATTTTGTGAAAGGGAAAGATGAAACGAGTCCTGATGCTGGCGTCCGTCGCCTCAATGATCGATCAATTTAATATGCCAAACATTGTCTTGCTGCAGAAACTGGGGTACGAGGTAGATGTGGCCTGCAATTTTATCGAAGGAAATACCTGCTCGGATGAGCGTGTCGCAGAATTGAAGCAAAAACTGCAGGATATGCATGTGCGATGCTACCAGATTGATTTCGCACGGAATATCAAACACCTGGGGCAGAACATGAGGGCATTGAGGCAGGTAGAAGGTTTGATGAAGCAAAATGGATACGCATTCTGCCACTGTCACAGCCCGATCGGTGGTGTGGTCGCAAGGATTGCCGGACACCGGACAAAGACAAAAGTGATCTATACGGCACATGGGTTTCATTTCTATCAGGGGGCACCGGTTATGAACTGGCTGGTGTACTATCCGGTGGAGAAGATGCTGAGCCGATGGACGGATGTGTTGATAACAATCAATCATGAGGACTACAAGCTGGCAAAAAAGAAATTTAAGATGAAAAAGCTTACCTACGTGCCAGGGATTGGAATAGATACACAAAGGGAAGGTTTGTCTCAAAAGGAAAAGGAAGAGAAACGTAAGGAGTTGGGAATTCCACAAGATGCATTTTTGATCACAAATGCTGCTGAGTTCACTCCGAATAAAAATCAGAAGACAGTGATTGAGGCAATCGAACAATTGCATAATCCCAATATTTACTTTGTGATGTGCGGTATTGGAGAAAAGAAAGCAGAATTGGAACAGTATGTAAAAGAGCATGGATTGGAGGAACATATCCGATTTGTGGGATTTCGTAATGATCTGCATGAAATTTTACAGACATCCGACTGTTTTGTGTTGTCTTCGTTCCGGGAGGGATTATCGGTGGCACTGATGGAAGCCATGGCAGAGGGACTTCCTGTGGTGTGCAGCAGGATTCGCGGAAATGTGGATTTGATAAAAGATGGAAAGGGTGGTATATTAGTATCGCCTGGAAACAAAGAAGATTACGAAGCAGCATTTCGGAAGCTGTATGAAATGAAACATAAGAAACTGACTGATTTCCAGAGGATGGGACACATCAATGCAGAAAATGTGAAGTCGTTTGGAAGATCGGCAGTAGAAAGCATAATGAAAGGTGTATATAATAGATCAAAGGATAATTAATGGAAATAGAAACTATAATATCAAGTATAATTACGGCGAGTGTTAGTATAGTAATATGTATGTGGCAGGGAGGATGGAAATATACAACATCACCTCAAAAAGAAAAAATAGAAGAAATAAGAAAGATTGTAATACAATTGAACGATGCATCGTATGAAAAAACGGTTCAATTACTTCAAAGATTAAAAACATATATTTGTTGTGTGGAACAAACAGAACCAAAAGATGGTGATGATTTTTTGTATAAAGTTCATATCTGGAAAATAATAGATAAAATAGAAAGAACAAAGGAAACTTATAAAGATCAAAAGCGGTTGTTGATTGAATATTTGAATTTGTTACTTGCTCGGAATCAAAATTTAATTGAAAAAAATATCAAAAATAAAATATACAAGCTAATTTATAGTCTTTTATTGATAATAATTTCTATATTTTTCGTGTTTGCTTTAAAGCAAGTAAAAGGAATTCAAATGGAATCTGTTATTTGGGGGGGGAATTATTTTTATAATTTTGCTGTTTGGGATTATTGGTTGGCTAGAATTTTGTATATTGCTCTCAAATATTAGTGTAAAAGGAAAAATTGAAAATTTTCAAATGGGATATAAAAAACGCAAAAGAAACTTCCTTATTATAATTTGGCTATCGTATTATTTGATTTCAATTCCATATTTTTATTTGATGAAAAGAATTTTTGATTATAAAGGCATAAATATGTCAAATATATATTTATTTGACATATTTGTGTTGGCTTATATTGCTATGCTTATTCAGAGTTTGGAACAAGCAGAAAGATATATGGGCATATATAATTACAATAGAGCTATATGTAATGTGTACAGAAAATATGAAAAACGAAATAGAAAAGTAAGAGTATTGCATTTATTAAAAACGAATAGCTTTTCCGGAGCAGAGAATGTTGCGATCACAATATGCAGAAATTTAAGTGATCAATATGAATGTGCATATGCTTCGCCAAGGGGAGAAATATCCAAATGGCTGGAAAAAGAGCATATTACATATTATCCAATGGAAAAATTCAGTACACATGAATTTAAACGAATTATAAAAGAGTTTGAACCAGATATCGTGCATGCACACGATTTTTCTGCGTCTGTGATAGCAGCAATGCATAAAAAAGATTTTTACCTTATTTCACATTTACATTGTAATCCGCCGTGGATAAAAAAAGCTGGACTGAAATCAATTATATATTGGTTGAATAAGCGGAAAATGGATCAGATACTCCTGGTATCAAGTTCTATTCAGAAGGAAGCAGTATTCTTTTCAAAAAGAGAAAAGCAAATTCATGTGATAGGAAATCCGGTAGATGAGAAACAAATTTTGAAAAAGGCACAGGAATATACAGTAAATGCATGTGATTTATTATATGTTGGAAGATTTACAGAAGTAAAAAATCCGAAGTGTTTTATCAATATTGTAAAAGGAATGGAAGAAAAAGGGGGAAAAATTTCTGCAGCAATGATCGGAAATGGAGATTTATATGAAGAATGTAAATCTTATATGGAAAATTTGCAGATTTCTGCTACAATAGCATATGAGGGATTTCAGGAGAACCCATATCCATATATGAAGGAAGCGAAGATTTTGTTAATCACTTCAAAATGGGAAGGCTATGGACTGGTTGCACGAGAGGCAATAACACTAGGTACGCCAGTACTTGCTATGGATGTAGGGGGATTACATGAAATTTTTAAAGGTATGCCGGAAGCTTTATGTAAATCGGAAGAAGAAATGAAAGAAAAAGTATATAATCTTTTGACAGATCAAGAAGTATATTCTGCATACAAAGATAAGATTAAGATTTTGCAAAAGACAATGATGACGTTAAACACTTATTTGAAATCGGTTAAAGATATATACGAGGAATCAGAATCATGACCTTTCATGTTGCATATGCATGTGACGAAAACTATATAGAACAGACCATGGTATCTATGGCTTCTCTTATGGAACATAATCAAACGCATAAAATCGTGATTTATCTGATTGAAAGCAAAATTGGTAGAGAATCATTGCAAAAGATATGCCATCTTGTGGAACAATATAAACAATCATTCATTTGCATAGCTTTGGATGATTTGCTGAAGGGCATAGATCTTACATTGGATGAAAGACATCCAAAGACTATTTATGCAAAACTTTTTTTGGATCAGGTATGTGAAGCAGATAGAATTCTGTATTTGGATAGTGATACAGTCATAACATCTTCGTTGGAAGAGTTGTGGAAGATGGATTTTCAAGATGCGTATATAGCGGGAGTGGCAATGCCATATACGACAGACATAAAACGGAAGTTGGGTCTTACATCGGAAATGGATTACTTTTGTGACGGAATTGTTTTAATAAATTTGAAAGTCTGGAGAAACAAGCAGGTTGCGGAGCAATGCAGAGAATATATTATGAGGCAAAAAGGAAATCCATATATGCTGAGCGAAGGTGTGATTAATACTGTGGCTGGAGAATACCGGATTACATTACCACCAAAATATAATTTAATGTCTACGTTTTTGCTGTGGAATGCCAAACAGATAAAGGAATTATTTGATGTATCTCATTTTTATACACAGGAGCAAATAGAACAGGCCAGAAAAAATCCCGTGATCATTCATTACCTAAATGAATTGTATATTCGTCCATGGTATAGAAACAGTGATCATCCATATCGGGATGAATATATGAAATGGCGGGAGAAAATTGGATGGGACATGCCTATGGAGAGTGGGAGTCGGAGCGTGCGAACAAAAGGAGTTATCGTATTGAACAAAGTGTTACCGTTTTCTTGGTTTTGCAGGATATATCGGTTGGTTCAGAAACGTAGTAGATAAAGCAGGAGAAAGATATGGTTCATATTATGATGGCAACGTATAATGGAGAAAAGTACATTGCCGAGCAAATTGAATCTATTTTAAAACAGACGTATATAGAGTGGAAACTGTTTATAAGAGATGATGGATCAGAAGATTGCACCACTAGAATTATTCAAGAATATATGAATAAATATCCAATGAAGATATTTATGATGGAGTCAAATACAATCTATCATGAGGCGAAAAGGAATTTTGCAGCTTTGTATGAAAAAGTTCCAGAGGCAGAATATTATGCATTTTGTGATCAGGATGACATTTGGAAAGAAAATAAACTGCAAGAGTGTGTAAGTTACTTTCAAAGAAATGAAAATTCGATTCCGACTTTGATATATCATGACATGTATGTAGGAACAGATGAAAAACATGTGATTGACAAACCATATTTTGAATATTCTGGACTTCGATTAGATCCTGATATGCCATTCCAACGAACATTGCTTTATAATACAATACCTGGATGTGCAATGCTTTTTAATGACAAATTACGAAAAGCGGTAAAAAAAATTCCGAAAGAGTGTAATATGCATGATTGGTGGATGCTTTTATGTGTGCTGGCATTAGATGGTAATGTAATATATTGCGATGAGAAACTTAGTATTTACCGTCAACATGCAAGCAATGAAATTGGTGTAATAAAGAAAACGCCGGCTTGGAAACTCACTTTGAAGTGCTTTGAAATTTTTAGAATAAAATATTATTTGAATAGAAATAATCTGTTGAAAAAAGAACGGATTATACAAACGAAAGCTTTGTGTGAAATACTGTGCAATAAAATTTCGAGAAAAAATAAGAATGTATTGGAAGAATATTTGAAATTATTAAAAAACGGACGGGGAGTTAGTGCTTATTGTCGAGCCAGAAAGCAAGGATTGGTGTTTGAAAATAAACTATATACATTTAAATTTTATTTGATTTAGAATGAAAGTTAAGAAAGGAAAAAATGATGTCAAAAAAAAGATTTCTTTTGATAATCTGCATTATACTACTGGCAGTAATAGGAAATTTTTCTATTATACATATCAAGAGTAATTGTGATGATGAAACATGCAAGGTTAATTTTTTAATCAACGCAGATCAGGCCGGAAATTATCAATTATATTATGGAAATGATACAAATTTCACGGAAGAACAGTCCGTAATTGTCACTTATAAGACTGCCGGGAAAAATCAAAAATTAAGTTTTGAAATTCCGTGTAGTGTAAAATATATTCGGTGGGATATTAATCAGTGTGTTACAAATACACAGCTGCTAGATGCGTATGTGAAATTTAAAGGATATACGGGTGCAATTTCTCAAGATAGTATAGTAAATTCGCAGAATCAGGTAATGATAGATAAGATTGTAAAAAAGAAGGGTTCTGTATATATTCAAACATCAGGAAGTGATGCAAATATAACATTGAATATTCACTCACTTGGATTGGAAGAAAAGGTTGGGGAATATGTAAAAAGAACAGATACTATAAAAAAATGGATATTATGTATTATTTTAGATCTCATACTTTGTTTCATATATAAAAGTATTGCTGATATAAAGAAATTGCTGAAAGATATTTTGATAAACAGAGAAATGATTTTTCGGCTTTCGAAAAATGATTTTATGGTTAAATATGCTGGATCATATTTTGGAATTATTTGGGCATTTGTTCAGCCGATGGTCACAATTCTTTTATATTGGTTTGTTTTTCAAATGGGATTTCGTTCAGGCGCTGTGGGTGAAACACCATTTGTATTATGGCTGATTGCCGGTATGATTCCGTGGTTTTATTTTTCAGATGCAATCTCTACTGGGACAAATAGCCTGATTGAATATAGTTATCTTGTGAAAAAAGTAGTGTTTAATATCAGTATTCTTCCGATTGTAAAAGTAATATCAGCATTATTTGTACACTTGTTCTTTTTGATTGTTATGGTGTTGATTTTTGCCGTTTATGGATATGTGCCGGATTTGTATACTATTCAGATTGTTTATTATCTGTTTTGTATGTTTGTGTTTGCGCTGGGATTGGCGTATATAGGGAGTGCATTGATTGTTTTCTTTAGAGATTTGGGTCAGATTATCAATATTTTATTGCAAATTGGAATGTGGATGACGCCTATTATGTGGCAGAATACGATGTTGCCGAAGTCATGGCAGCCATTTTTGAAATTAAATCCTATTTATTATATTGTATCGGGATATCGTGATTGTCTGATTAATAAGATTCCATTTTGGCAGCACAATACATGGACCATATGTTTTTGGCTGGTTACAGCAACTTTATTCCTTGTTGGAATTCGATTATTTAGCAAATTAAAAGTGCATTTTGCAGATGTACTATAAATAACAGGAGAAAAGAATTGGAAACCATTATTGATATTAAGCATTTAAATAAAGTATACAATTTATATGATAAACCAATTGACCGTTTAAAAGAGGTATTAAGTCCTACCCATAAATGTTATCATAGAGAGCATTATGCATTAAATGATATAAATTTAGAAATAAAAAAGGGTGAGTCTGTAGGAATTGTAGGAAAAAATGGTTCGGGAAAATCAACTTTGTTAAAAATCATTACAGGGGTATTAAATCCTACAAGCGGAGAAATGAATGTACAAGGGAAAATTTCAGCACTTTTGGAATTAGGAGCTGGGTTCAATCCAGAGTATACAGGAATAGAAAATATTTATTTGAATGGTACAATGATGGGCTATTCCAAAGCGGAAATGGATGAAAAAGTAGATGATATTATTGCTTTTGCTGATATAGGGGATTTTATTAATCAGCCAGTCAAAACATACTCTTCAGGTATGTTTGCAAGACTGGCATTTGCTGTTTCTATTAATGTAGAGCCGGAGATTCTTATTGTGGATGAAACCTTGTCTGTTGGAGATACGAGATTTCAGATAAAATGTATGGATAAAATGAAAGAAATGATGGAGGGAGGAACAACAGTTTTATTTGTTTCTCACGATATTAATGCAATTCGAAGATTTTGTACCCGATGTATATGGATAAATGAAGGTAAAATGAAAGAAGCTGGTTCTGTAAATATGGTGTCGGATCATTATATAGATTTTTTGAAAATGTTGGATGCTGAGAATCAAGTAGGGGTTGAGAATGATAAAATGGATGGGTTTATTCCCAAAAAAGGAATAGTAGCAGAAATTATTGATTTTAATATTTTAAATGTGAAAAATGAAAAAGTAGATGAAGTATATTATGATGAAACAGTGAAAATTCAAATTGTATATGATGTATACGATGAAAAGATAAAATATCCTGTTATGGGGGTTGCTATAAGAGGGTGCGATGATAAATATATAAATGGTCTTAATACATTGTTGGATAAAAAGGCGATTTCTTGGAAATATGGAAGAAATATAATGGAATTGGAATACGTAGATGGAATTCTTGCATTAGGCGGTAGATATTATTTTGATGTAGCTTTATATGAGCAAACTGCTACAGTGCCAATACAATACATTTCAAAAGTGAAAGAATTTAATGTAAAGGCAAATTATGACGGTGAGGGAGTTTATATTATACCACACAGATGGAGGAATAGATAAAATGAACAAATATGATTTTGAGTTAGATGTTGAAAGTGAAAATTCATTATCAGTTATTATAAGTATGATAAATAGAAATAGTACTATTTTAGAATTTGGACCAGCGAATGGTCGGTTGACTAGGTATTTACATGAAAATTTAGGTTGTATTGTTGATATTGTGGAAATTGATTCAGAGGCAGGAATCGAGGCCGCAAAATATAGTCGTAATTTTTTGGTGGGACTAGAAGATGGAAATATAGAGAATTTTACATGGTGTCAGAAGCTTAACGAAAATAAATATGACTATATAATTTTTGCAGATGTATTAGAACATTTACATGATCCCAAGGAAGTATTGATCAGGGTTAAATCGCTTTTAAATGATGATGGGGTAGTTTTATTATCGGTGCCTAATATTGCACATAATGCTGTTTTGTTAAATTTGTTGGAAAATAAATTTCCATACAGAAACGTAGGATTGTTGGATAATACCCATATACATTTTTTTGCATATCATGATTTAAAAGAAATGATAAAAGAATGTGGATATTATTGCCTTGAACAAAAAGCAACATATTGCAAACCAGAAAATACTGAGTTTCATAATTCGTATGATTCTATAGAAAAAGATATGAGGAGACAATTATGTAATAAAAAATATGGAAATGTATATCAATTTGTTTTTAAAATTGCAGATAGAACGAATGAAGAAGTTTCAACCATAGCAGAGACAGAGTGCGTTGATCGAAATATGGATTATGAATTGAGTTGCTATCTGAAAGAAGACGAAAATAGTGATTTTTCGGAAGTGTTATGTGAAAAAAAGTTTTATAAACCCGGAAAGAATAGATTTATATTTGATTTCTCAAAATATAAAACAATTGCACAATTAAGAATTGATCCAATGGAATGCAATTGTGTTATTAAAAACTTAAAAATTGGGGAAGTGGAGGATAAAAAAGAACTTGAAATTATTCATACAAACGGCTTAAAAACAGATGACAAGTATATCTTTAAAACAGATGATCCTATGATTATTGTGGAGAAACCAAAAGAAAAAAAGCTCGCTATTGAATTTGAAGTTTTAGAATTTGAAAGCTCAACTGTAGATGCTTTATATGATATAGAAATTATGAAAATGGAATATATAAAAAGAGTGGAAAAATTAAAAAATGATAATCAAAAAGCGAAAAAAAACATCGAAGCATTACAGCTGCAGGATCAAGAAAATAAGCAGAAGATAGATGAATTACAGTTATGTGGAGAAGAAAATAAGAAAAAAATAGATGAATTAAAAATGGAATTGTGCGCAAAGGAAAATAAAATTACACAATTGGAAATTCAATTGAGTGCAATTTTAGAGTCTGAATGCTGGAAATTAACCAAACCACTTAGGGTGATTTTGAATAAAGTAGAGAAAAATAGATATTTTGATTTGATATATAGGGGAATTTATAGCTTAAAAGTAAATGGTGCTCATGAGACATGGAATAAAATAATACGAAAGTATAGAAAAAAGTTTAATAAATCTAACATGCCAATTGTAGATGAAATAGATGCACTGAATAGTTCTGGGAAGATTCAAATGGAAGAAATTCAAGAAATAAAAGATTTGAATAAGACGATTGCTGTTCATTTACATTTGTTTTATATAGACTTACTTAAGGAGTTTTTTGAATATTTAAATAATATTCCGTTTGCTTTTGACCTATATGTGTCATGCAAAAGTAAAACGGATATAGAAAAAATAGAAAAAACTTTTAAAAAATTAAAGAATGTTAAAAAAATTACAGTTTTAGAAACGATTAATAGAGGGAGAGATATAGCTCCTTTCTATGTGCAGTTTGGAAATCAATTAAAGGAGTATGATTATTTACTACATATTCACTCCAAAAAATCTCTTTTTACAGGGGAAGAACAATATGGATGGCGTAGATATTCCTTGGATTCTTTATTGGGAAATGCTGACCTTATTAGAAAAATTTTCTCATTATTTGAAAGTGATAAGAAGATTGGATTGTTTTTTCCAGAGACGTATGGGAATATGCATATTATTGCTCAAGATTGGCTTGCTAATAAGCAATTAGGAAAAGAACTTTTATCTATGTTGAGAATTCCGTTTGACGATGGACTATTTAATTATCCGGTAGGTAGTTTCTTTTGGGTAAAAGCACAAGCAATAAAGCCAATTTTTGATTTAAAATTGAAATATGAGGATTTTCCAGAAGAAAACGGGCAAACAGATGGAACGTTGGCTCATGCATTAGAAAGAGCAATTTCTTTTGTCGTAAAACATGAAGGTTATGAATTGGCAATTCATGATTTGGAAGGAAAATCTGTATTTATTGGGAAAAGTTATAAATTATTTCAGGAATATTTTTCCTTAGATTCAGATGCGGTACAATATCATTTGAGCCAGTACGAGTTAGTTAGTTTTGATATTTTTGATACCCTGATTACAAGAGAAGTTTTAGAGCCAGATGATGTATTTAAAATTGTGGAAAATCAAATTATAAAAAAATATGGTTTCAAAATTGATTTCATACGTGTTAGAAAAATGGCAGAGCAACTTGCATGGCAAAAAAAAGGGGCATGGACTAATATTTATGATATTTATGATGAATTATCTTCTATATGTAAGGAAATTGATGAAAAAAATTTGAAACAAATAATGAAATTAGAAATTGACATAGAAATAAAATTATGTGTTCCGAGAAGAGACATGTTGAAGATCTTTAATCATGTAAAGAAAAATAAATGTAAAATAATTTTAGTAAGCGATATGTATTTGCCATCTGATGTTCTTTCTAAAATGTTAGAAAAATGTGGATATACAGGCTATGATGATATATGGGTATCTTGCGAAAAGGGGACTCGAAAAGATGATGGCAGTATGTGGGATTTGTTTTTTAATATATATGGTGCATTTAGAACTATTCATGTTGGAGACAATCCTAGATCGGATATTCAATTGGTGGGAGATAAGAAGAGAGATACATTTTATGTGATGAATCCATGTACTGCTTTTAAATTATCTGAAATTTATCCTAAATTTAAAAAGTATATGGGTACATCTATAGAAAATTCCATTTGTCTTGGACTTGTAATCAATAATGGAATATATAATTCTCCTTTCTCATTGAAAAAGAATGGGGAACCAGAATTCGAATCAGAGGATCAGATGGGATATATTAGTTTAGGTGTATTGTTTTCAAAATTTACTGAATGGATAGTAGAAAAGAAAATAGATCAATCCAAACTTCTATTTTTAGCTAGAGAAGGTTATTTCTTACAAAAAATCTATAAGCAATTTCTTTCTATAACCAGTAAGGAAAAGGGGGATGATTCAGTATATTTTTTGACATCAAGGAGGGCTGTTTCCGTTGCTGCAATAAAATCATGGGATGACGTAAAAGAAATATTAGAACAATTTTATAGAGGAAAATTATCAAATTTATTGTATGCAAGATTAGGATATAAGTGGCCGGAAGACTTGTATGATTGTGAAGTGGAGATGCCTAGGGACAGTAATTTTGTAATGGAAAAGATATTTCCTTATAAAGATTCTATTTTAAAAATAGCCCAAGAAGAAAAGAATACTTATATGAAATATCTTAAAGAAATATGTAGTCATGATGAAAAATTAACGGTTGTGGATGTTGGATATAGTGGCACAATTCAATATTATCTAATGAAGTTGATGAATGAAAATATTGATGGGCTTTATTTGTGTACACTTTATAACAAAAAGCCGGAAAAAATAGGCGGAATAAGTAATGCTTTATATGAAAATAATACAGAAGAACAGCAACAAAATTCTAAGATTTATCAATCACAGTTATTTTTAGAAGCTGTATTGAAGGCTCCATATGGGCAATTACTGTATTTCAAGGAAAATGATGATAAAGCGATACCTGTTTTTAAAGAAGGAAATGAATATAATGCAGCGATAGAGAATGTACAAAAAGGAATTTTACGGTTTGCAGAAACCTATTGGAATTTAATGAAAACTTTTGAAAATAAGTGGAAAACAGATGAAAATTTGGCAGAAGATTTATTATATTATAGTTTAAAAGGAGAGTGGATGCCTAAAAGGATGGAAGAAATATTTATAGTTGAGGATGATTATTGTTCAAATGGAAAACTTAGTTTTGATAAAAAAGGGAAAAAATGGAGACTAATATGAAAACCAAAATATTATTGAAATATGTTAACGAGTATTAGTACATCAATGTCATTTTATTTGGCTGTTTTCTGGTAAAAGTATCGTATAGAAAGGCATTTGTCAATTCAAAAATAGTTTAGTTAAGTTTGGAGAATAAACAAGAATGTTTTTTGACGAGATTTTTTGACGTGTCATTGCAGGAAGGATGCCATATAATTACTCTTTCCAATGACAAACAGACAGATTCTGAATCTGTTTCATTAAGAAGTATAATGGAAACGAGTGCAAAGCTATGCGATATACAAAATCCAGGGTTCTCTTTGATTTGAGAGATATAGGATATTTTCTGTCGTGTCTGATGGTTGTCTAGTACTTTTGAAATAATAGAGATGTATATTAATAAGTTTTCGAAATTTAAGATAAAATATACATTCAAACCGTGTTGAGTTATAAGTTATAAGTTACAATCTTATCAAGAAAGGGACTATCAAAGATATTAGGTGATTTATGAAAATTGAAGAGTTACAAGAAAAAATTGTGTGGATTATAAGTATAGGATTCATTTTTATTATGATTGGTGGATTATTTTTAAAACATTATGAAGTACGAAATGTTTTATTTGAGTCCACGAAATGTCAATATGTAACGGGTAATGAGTTTGAATATTGTATTGACGTTTTTTCGTTAAAAAATGATGGAAATATTACAGGATGGTTAATTAAACCAGAAGAAGATATGAATACTGTTGCAATAAAGGTTGTTTTTAAACAAAAAAATGGAAAGAAAGCTTATATTATACCTACAACGATGCAGGAGCGTAAAGATGTTTCAGATGCAATGGCAGATGGAAAAAACTATGACCATTCAGGGTTTGATGTTAAAATGTATAATGTGAGTAAAAAATTGGATGTTCAAGGTAAAGAGTATGTAGTATGTTTTTATGTGAAAATAAATGGAAAAGAATATTTATATGATACACAAAAAACTTTATGGGATATATCGGAGGAAATGCAATGAAGGACAGGTTGAAGGTTATTAAAAAGCAAATAAACGAAAGAGAGGACTTGGTTTTTCTTATTGTTTCCGTTTTATTTGGAATAATAATGTCTTTTGCAAAAATGGGGGGAGATGATGCGGCTATAATAAATGCTATGCATAATTTTTCAATAATGGATGCATGGCAACAAGAAAAATTAAATTGGGTTAGATGGTCTTCGAGAATATTAGTAAATTTTGTAAATAGATGTATGCTGGGGCTGCCACATTGGATATGGAGTTTTTATTTAGCTATTTCAATGTTTGTTTTATTAAAAGCGTTATCTGAATTGTTTGTAAAAAACAATAAAAAATTTTGTAATTTATTTATTGTTTGTATTGTCTTGATGATGCCGTGGCAACAATTATCAACTGCGGGGTGGATATGTACTACGGGAACATATTTTGGACCAGTTGCTTTTGGGATTATGGGGCTTGTTCCTATTGCTAAATGTTATAAAAAAATTAGATGTTCGTTGTTAGAGACAATTTTTTATGCAGTTTGCTTGATTTATGGAACCAATATAGAACAGATGATGGTAATTGCTGTAGGGTGCTATACTGTTGCAGTAATATATTTTGTGCTAAAAAAAAGAAATGCGAAACTGATTTTTGCTAATTTTTGCGTAACTATGATGTCGGTAGTGAATTTTTTGATGTGTCCGGGAAATTCTAGTAGACAATTAAGTGAAGAAGCTACTTGGTTTCCAACATTTTCTATGTTGAATAAAGTAGATAAGGTTGATATTGGGTTATTTACTACCTTAAGAAATATATTTTTGGATAACTCATTTTTATTTATTTTAATTATTATTATAACGATGTCTTTTATAGCAAATAAAAAATATGCGGGGATAAAATATAAATATATAGCATTTTTCCCAACGATCGCATTGATGTTGCTTGGTCCATTTAAGAACTTTTTAATGTTATTTTTCCCTCATATTAGTGGGATATATAGCGAATGGTCTGAATATGGACTATTTACTGTTGATAATGCAAAAGGCATTTCCGCTTATGCAATTTATCTAATATTAATGATAATGTTATTAAGTATTTTGTTGCTTATTATTTTGGTGAGCAATTCAATAGAAGATCTGATTGTTTATGTTACTATATTGGCATTGGGACTAATTTCTAGAATTGCTATTGGTTTGTCTCCAACTATATATGCTTCTGGTACTAGAACATTTGAAGTGTTTTATATGTGTATTATTATTGTGGGGGTAAAAGTATTTGCGGAAAATATTGTTGTTGAAAAGATAAATGCAAAAACTGTAAATATACTTGAAATGATGATGGTATTTAGTATTGTAATTTCTTTTGTGGAGATAGGTGGACTTGTAAGAACGATATTTTAGATTTAATTATAAAGTATAATTCAAGTTAGGAGAAAATACTATGAAAACAGTGATTTTAGCAGGTGGTTTCGGAACAAGAATTTCTGAAGAGTCTCAATTTAAGCCGAAACCTATGATTGAAATAGGTGGAAAACCAATTCTTTGGCATATTATGAAGGAATATTCTTATTATGGCTATAATGATTTTATTATATGCGCTGGTTATAAACAGTATGTTATCAAGGAGTGGTTTGCAAATTATTTCTTACATAATAGTGATGTAACCTTTGATTATAGTAATGGAAAAAACGAAATGACAATTCATGAATCACATACCGATCCTTGGAAAGTTACAGTTGTAGATACGGGATTAAACACTATGACAGGTGGACGAATCAAGAAAATACAGAAATATGTAGGAAATGAGCCATTTATGATGACGTATGGTGATGGAGTATGTGATGTAGATATATGCAAGCTTGTAAAGTTTCATAAAGAGCATGGAAAAATAGCTACACTTACGGCAGTTATGTTGGAGCAGCAAAAAGGGATTCTTGATATTGGTGGGGATAATGCGGTTAAATCATTTAGAGAAAAGAATCTTTCAGACGGAGCACCGATTAATGCAGGCTATATGGTTTTGGAACCTCAGATATTTGACTTAATAGAAGGAGATCAGACAGTATTTGAAAAAGAACCTTTGGAAAAGCTGGCGGCATCAGGAGAATTGATGTCATATATGCATAGGGGTTTCTGGCAGTGTATGGATAATAAGCGAGAAATGGACATGCTTGAAAAATTACTGAAGACAAATAATGCACCATGGAAGAAATGGGAGGACTAATGAAAATGGCAAACTGGAAGAATGAAAATGAGGCTCGTGAAGAAATTAAATCTTTGGTCGCAGAATTTTATCATAAGTTTAAAGAACCAAAGGAATCTAAGGAGAATTTTAAACCGGGAGATCGAGTAAGTTATGCTTCAAGAGTGTATGATGAAAAAGAGATGCAAAGTCTTACAGATGCAATGCTTGATTTTTGGCTGACAACAGGAAGATTTTCTGATGAATTTGAAAAAAAATTTGCAGAATGGATTGGTGTAAAGTTTGCACATTTGGTTAATAGCGGATCTTCAGCAAATTTGATTGCATTTTCTGTGCTTACAGCTCCAGAATTAGGAGATAGACAAATTAAACGAGGCGATGAGGTAATCACGGTTGCATGTGGATTTCCAACAACAATTACACCAATACTTCAATATGGTGCGGTTCCAGTATTTGTTGATGTTACTGTGCCGCAATATAACATTGATGTCACAAAATTAGATGCTGCATTGAGTGAAAAAACAAAAGCGGTAATGATTGCACATACATTAGGTAATCCTTTTGATATTGCAACAGTAAAAGCTTTTTGCGATAAGAATAATTTATGGCTGATTGAAGATAACTGTGATGCATTGGGAACACAGTATACAATTAGCGGAGAAACAAAATTTTCTGGAACATGGGGCGATATTGGCACAAGTTCATTTTATCCGCCGCATCATATGACGATGGGAGAAGGTGGATGTGTATATACGAATGATCCGCAATTACATAGACTGATTTTATCTTATAGAGATTGGGGAAGAGATTGCATTTGTCCATCAGGACATGATAATTTCTGTGGACATCGGTATGATGGACAGTTTGGACAACTTCCACAGGGGTATGATCATAAGTATGTATATAGTCATTTCGGATATAATCTGAAAGTTACAGATTTACAGGCGGCAGTTGGTGTGGAGCAGTTAAAGAAGTTTCCTTCTTTTATTGAAAGAAGACGTCACAACTGGGAGCGTTTACATAAGGCATTGGAGTGCATTCAGGATAAGATTATTTTACCGGAGCCAGCAGAAAATAGTAGACCATCATGGTTTGGTTTTTTAATTTCTGTAAGACCTGAAACTGGAATTGAAAGAAATAAGATAACCAGATATATTGAGGAACATAATGTTCAGACAAGATTACTGTTTAGCGGAAACATTATCAAACATCCATGTTTTGATCAGATTCGGGATACTGATGCATATAGAGTTTCTGGAGATCTTTCCGAGACAGAATTCGTTATGAATAATACTTTTTGGGTTGGTGTATACCCAGGAATGACAGATGTAATGATCGATTACATGGCAGAAATAATAAAGGATGCAGTTAATTTATAGAAATCAATTGAAGTGGGGAAAGAACAATGAAAATACGTTTGGCAGATTATGTGGCAGATTTTCTGGTTGAGCATGGAGTTACAGATGCATTTAGTGTCGTTGGCGGCGGTGCGATGCATTTAAATGATGCATTGGGGCATAAAGAAGGGTTAAAGGTTACATATAACCATCATGAGCAAGCATGCGCTATTGCAGCGGAAGCATATGCACGTCTGGAGCAAAGAATTGCAGCAGTATGTGTGACTACAGGACCGGGAGGAACGAATGCATTAACAGGCGTTGTCGGAGGCTGGCTTGATTCAATCCCAATGTTTATTATAAGTGGGCAGGTGAAATATACAACGACTGCAAGATATGCATTACAATATACCGAAACACCTTTAAGAGCGTTAGGGGATCAGGAATATGATATTGTTAAATCTGTTGAACCAATGACCAAGTATGCAACAATGATAGAAGACCCTAAACAGATACGCTATGCGCTTGAAAAGGCATGGCATTTAGCAACGACTGGCAGACCGGGACCAGTGTGGATTGATATACCTGTAAATTATCAGGGTGGATACATTGAAACGGACGAATTAGAGGGATATGATCCAAAAGAAGATGATGTGTTATTGCCACCAGAGGTGTCGGAAGAAACAATAAAACTTGTCTTGGAAAAAATTAAAAATGCAAAGCGTCCAGTATTTCATGCAGGATATGGTATTAGATTATCAAAGGGGTACGATGCATTTCGTTCGGTCGCCGAGAAGTTAAATATTCCGATAGTGACATACTGGAATGCAGTGGATCTGATCGAGGATGATAATCCTCTATATTGTGGACGAGCGGGAAATATGGGCGATAGACCCGGAAATTGGGCGATTCAAAATGCGGATCTGATTCTTGCAGTAGGTACACGTATTTCAATAAGACAGGTTGGATATAATTGGGAAACCTGGGCAAGAGAAGCAGAAGTGATAATGGTTGACATTGATAAAGCTGAAATGAAAAAGCATACGATTCATGTGGAAATGCCTATATGGGCGGATGCTAAAGACTTTTTGGTAAAACTGGATCATGCAGCCACATCAATGGCTCCAGTTAATAAAAACAGTATGTGGCTTGAAACTTGTCACAGATGGAAAAAAGAATATCCAGTAGTATTGCCTAAGCATTGGAAGGAAAATGGGAAAACTGCAAATGTATATGCTTTTATAAGATATTTGAGTAGTAGATTGCCAGAAAATAGTCTTACGGCGGTATCAAATGGTGCATGTTGTGTCGTAGGAAATCAGGCATATGTAATTCAAAAAGGAAGCCGAATGGCCAATAATAGTGCTATTGCCAGTATGGGATATGGTCTTCCAGCAGCAATTGGAACATGTATAGGTGGTGGAAGAAGACAGACTATTTGCCTTGAGGGGGATGGAAGTATCATGATGAACCTTCAAGAATTACAAACTGTTTTAACAAATAAGCTGCCAATAAAAATTTTCTTGATTAACAATAATGGATATCATTCAATTCGTATAACACAGACAAATTTATTTAATAAAAATTTTGTTGGAATTGGTGAAGAATCAGGTGATTTGTCTTTTCCAGATTTTAAAAAGATATCGGAGGCATTTGGTTATCCTTATTATTGTGCAAAAAGCAATGAAGAGATGAAAAAAGTAGTAGATAAAGTTCTTGAGGAAAGCGGACCAGTATTTTGTGAAATTTTTACTGATACTACACAGGTTTGGGAACCAAAGAGTAGCACGAAAAGATTGGAAGATGGAACTTTAGTGAGTCCTCCTTTAGAGGACCTTGCACCGTTCCTGCCGAGGGAAGAATTGAAGAAGCAAATGTTTATTCCTTTATTAGACGAAGAATAGAGGAAGGATAGAGGAAGGATAGGAGGTTTTGAGCTTGGGAAAAATCAATTTATTAGATTGCACGCTTAGAGATGGCGGATATGTAAATGATTGGAAATTTGGCAGAAATATGATAAAGGGTTTTTGCAAAAAAATAGCTCAAACGGGTGTAGAAATTTGTGAAGTAGGATTTATCAAGGGAAATTCTTATTCAGAAGATGTTTCCGTTTTTCCAGATACGGATAGCTTTAAACAAGTTATTTCTCCGAAATCTTCAAAAATGAAATATGTCGGAATGGTTGATATGAATGCTCCGGTTGCAAAAGAAAAAATTGCACCATATGATGGTACATCAATTGATGGAATACGAGTGATTTTTAAAAAGGATAAAATAAGGGAAGCGTATGAGTATTGCCAATATGTGCAAAAACAGGGATATTTTTTATCAGTCAATTTTGTTGGAACAGATGCATACAGTGACAAAGAATTCATAGATGGAATAGAATTATTTAATTCAATACATCCAGATGCAGTTGCAATTGTTGATAGTTTTGGATTGATAAAAAGGAAGCAATTTCTCCGGTTAGTTTATTTAGCTGATAATAATTTGAATCCTGAAATTGCTTTGGCATACCATGCGCATAATAATTTACAACAGGCTTTTGGCAATGCGGAAGCTTTGGTAGAGATGAATCTTAAAAGGGATTTAATAATAGATGCGTGTGTTTTCGGAATGGGCAGAGGTGCAGGAAATTTAAATCTTGAACTGTTTGCAGATTATATGAACGAAAATTATGATACACATTATCTTATTGAACCTATGTTGGAAATCATGGATGAGTATTTGAATGATATTTATAAGAATAGATTTTGGGGATATTCATTACCTTTGTATTTATCAGCGACGATCGGGTGCCATCCCAATTATGCGATATACCTTGCAGAAAAAGACAGCCTTACAGTGAAAGCATTTAATGAATTATTACATTGCATTTCGGATGAAGATAAACCAAGGTTTAGTAAAGAAAAAGCTGAAAAATATTATCGAGAATTTCAGCAAAGTTATATTGATGATAAAGATGCAATTGAGGCATTAACAAATGAGTTGGACAAAAAACAAGTGATTATTCTTGCTCCTGGAAAAAGCATTAATGATTGTAAAGAGGATGTATTAAGTGAAATACAAAAAGACAATACTATTGTAATTGCATTAAATTTTTGTGCTGACGAATTCAAACCGGATTTTATATTCAGCAGCAATATGAGACGATTTGTAAAAATTCAGGACAAAACAAGCGCAAAGTGTATTATAACGTCCAATATGAAGGAAGCAAAGAAAAAAGATTTTGTTGTGAACTATGCGAGTTATTCATTGAAAAGTCCAGATATAATAGATAATTCTGGGCTTATGCTTGTGAAATTGCTTATTTCTTGTGGAGTGAAGTCGGTAAAAATTGCTGGAATGGATGGATATTCAATGTATTATGGAAACAATTATATAAATACAAATCTTGAGTATGATTTTTCAAAACAGGCAAAGAAAAGGAATCAACTTATTTCCGACGAATTAAAGGAATTGTCCACTGCAATAAAAATAGAATTTATAACCCCTACACAGTATCAATATTAAGATTAATTATGGAGAAAAATGTATGAGTAGAGTAGTGACTTTTGGTGAAATAATGCTTAGGCTAGCACCAAATGGATATTTTCGTTTTTTTCAGAACGATCAAATGCAGGCTACATTTGGCGGTGGTGAAGCAAATGTGGCGGTATCACTTGCCAATTTTGGCGTCGATGTATCGTATGTAACAAAATTACCGGACAATTGCATTGGAGATGGTGCTGTTGCTGAACTTCGAAAATTTGGTGTAGATACAAGTTATATTATTCGAGGCGGAAATAGAATGGGAATCTATTTTTTAGAAAAAGGTGCTAGTCAAAGAGGAAGTATTTGTATTTACGATAGAGCACATTCAGCGATTCAGGAAGCTTCTCCAACAGATTTTGATTGGAATAAGATATTTGAGGGAGCAGGGTGGTTTCATTTTACCGGGATTACACCAGCTTTGGGAGCGAATCTTGTTGAAATCTGTGAGACTGCATGTCGTGAGGCAAAGAAAAAAGGATTAAAAATATCCTGTGATTTAAACTATCGAGGTAAGTTGTGGTCGAAACAGGAAGCAAATAGGGCAATGTCTAAATTATGTAAATACGTTGATATATGCATTGCAAATGAAGAGGACGCAAAGGATGTATTTGGAATAGAAGCAGATAATTCTGATGCAGTAAATGGACAGCTGGATAAAGAAGGATATAAATTAGTGGCACTTCAATTAAAGAATAGATTTGATTTTGATAAAGTTGCTATAACACTTAGAAGATCAATTAATGCCAATGAAAACAAATGGAGTGCCATGCTATATGAAAATGAAAAGTTTTACTTTTCTAAGGAATATGATTTACGAATAGTAGATCGTGTTGGTGGTGGGGATAGTTTTGGAGCTGGTTTAATCTATTCATGTATGAAGGGGATGGAGGCTCAAAAGATTGTTGATTTCGCAGTGGCAGCATCTGCATTAAAACATTCTATAGAGGGTGATTTTAATCGTGTGTCTGTTATTGAAGTGGAGAAACTGCTGGCTGGTGATCAGACGGGCAGAGTACAAAGGTGAAAATCAGTTTAAATTTGGTAGAATAGTGTTTAATTTTTATTTCAAAAAAATTATTAAATTGCGGTTATTTTGATGGATGGGATAAATAGAATTCAAAGGATGGATTTAAAGAAAAATGAACAGAATTATTAAGGAAGATATGGAATATATATATCAGTTTAATCCGGAAATGTGGGAGGCGTTTCGAAATAAAACGGTACTTATAACAGGTGCATATGGCATGCTGCCGTCATATATGGTATATATGCTTATTTTTTTGAATGAAAAAGATCCAAAATTTAATATACAAATTGTAGCGTTAGTACGGAATATAGAAAAATTAAGAAAGCGGTTTGGTAAATATGTTCAAAAATCATATTTTCATAGTTATATTGCTGATGTATGTAAACCGATTCAATGTGAAATACCTGTTCATTATATTATCCATGGAGCTAGTCCGGCAAGTTCGCAATATTATAGTATTAATCCGGTAGGTGTATTAATGCCAAATGTATTAGGTACTTTCTATACACTTGAACTTGCAAGAGAAAAGAATGTAGAGGGATATTTATATTTCAGTAGTGGTGAGATATATGGGAAAATTGAAAAAGAACGTATATATGAAACAGATGGCGGATATATAAATCCTGCTGATGTCAGAAGTTGTTATGGAGAGGGAAAGAGAGTAGGGGAAACGATGTGTGCAAGTTATTCACATCAGTTTCATGTTCCAACGTGCATGGTAAGACCTTCTCATACATATGGACCGACAATGGATATAGAAAATGATAGTCGGGTTTTTTCTGAATTTGTGGGAAACGTTATTAGAAATGAAAATATAGCTATAAAAAGTGATGGACTAGCTTCACGTAATTTTTGTTATATTGCAGATGCTACATTAGCATATTTCATGGTATTATTATCAGGTGGAATGGGTGAAGCTTATAATGTTGCAAATGAATCTGGAAAAATCACAATTCGTGAACTAGCAGAATTGTTATGTAATATGTTTCCAGAGAAAAAAATAAAGGCAACATATCAGAAGCAAGATGCAAATTATTTAGAAAATCAACACAAAGTTCATTCAATGCAAAGTACTGATAAACTAAAAAAACTTGGTTGGTATCCGAATTTTGATTTAGAAAAGGGCTTTAAAAGAACAATAGGCAGTTTCGAAGAGGAGAATAATACGAATGAAGAAAGTAAGCATTGTAGTTCCGACATATAATGAGTCTGGGAATGTTTTGCCAATGAGTGAGGCAATAAAAAAAATATTTGATAATGAACTTGCAAATTATGATTATGAACTGATTTTTATTGATAATTTTTCAAAGGATAACACCCGAGCAGAAATTACTGCGGCATGTCAAAATAATCATAAAGTGAAAGCAATTTTTAATGCTAAGAATTTTGGCTGGATGCGTTCTCCATTTTATGGAATACAGCAATCAACAGGAGATTGTACAGTATTGATGTGTGCTGATTTTCAGGAGCCTCCAGAAATGATTCCTAAATTTGTGAGAGAGTGGGAAAAAGGGTATCGTATTGTTGTAGGTATAAAGACAACGAGTAAGGAAAGCAAGATAATGTATTGGCTTCGAAGTTTATATTACAAGATGATGATAAAGATGTCCGATGTTGAACAGATTGAACATTATACAGGATTTGGCTTGTATGACAAAAGTTTTGTTAATGTAATGCGTGAATTGAAAGACCCAATGCCATATATTAGAGGTGTAGTATCAGAATTGGGATTTGAAAGAAAAGAAATACCTTATCAACAACAGGAACGACGAAAAGGAAAGAGTAAGGGAAGTTTTTATGCTTTATATGATACTGCAATGTTAGGGATTACATCATATACTAAATATGGATTAAGAATAGCAACAATTTTAGGATTTATAATGTCGGCATTGAGTATGTTAGTTGCTATAATTTATCTTATTTTAAAATTACTCTACTGGGATAAGTTTGCAATGGGTACAGCACCGATATTGATAGGAGTATTTTTTATGGGATCTTTGCAGTTGTTTTTTATCGGATTCCTTGGAGAATATATATTAAATATTAATACTAGAGTTATGAATCGACCACTTGTCGTTGAAGAACGAAGAATTAATTTTGATGGAGAAGATACGAATGTCGAAAAAGAGAATAGCTTACATTGATATATTGAAATTTCTAGGCATAGCGTTGCTTTTGTTTGAACATACTGGAAATTGGGTTCAGCTAGGAGGAATATATAATCCTATAAAAGTATGGATATGTTCATTTCATATGCCTTTATTTTTTATAGCATATGGAATGGTAGTGAGAAATTGTTCTTTCAAAGTAAAAAATTTAAATGAAGTACTTGTTTTTTTAGAAAAAAGATTTGTTGGATTAATTATTCCATATTTTTTATGGTGTTGTATCTATACATCAAATTATGGAGTTGATTTTTTTAAGGGCGTTGCCTATGGAACAAATCCTTCATTGGGGATTGCCGGGACAAATCAGGTTTTATGGTTTTTGCCTGCAATTTTTCTTGCAACACTAATATATCAATTATTGCTTGTATTATCAACCAAAATAAACGGAAGAAATGTTATTGTTTATTGGGGGGTATCTATGTTGTTATGTGGAGGCATTAGTTTGCTTTTGAAAAAATTTACTCCAGAATGGGGATGGTGGTTTGGCTTAGATATCGCTTTTAGTGGTTGCGTATTTATGATTAGTGGTAGATATTTGAGAAAAATAGTAGATTGGCTTGAACAACGCAATGAAAAAATAGTAGTCCTTGTTGCTATTGTATTGCTTATTATTGGAGTAAAATGCGCATGGCATAATGAACCTGTAGAATCGTGGGTTACTATTATGGCATGTGGAATTTACGGTAAGAACTATATATTGTTTATTTTAGGCGCATGTATTAACACATTAGCAATTGCACTTGTGGGGGGGGTAATTGCAAAGAAAGACAGAATATTAGCGTGGATTGGTGAAAATAGTCTGATTATTATGGCGATACATTATATAATATTTCCGTATTCAATTAACATATGTAATACATATTTGTCAGAAATATATTGGAATCAACATTGTATTTCGAATATTTTAATTCCATTAGGTAATGTAATAATAACTTGTTTAGTTTGCATTCCAATAATTTTTTTTGTGAATAGATATATGCCAATACTAAAGGGGAAACGATAACATAATGTGAGTAAAAAAGTTTATGTGTTATATTTTTGCAACATTTATATTGAGTTTTGGAAATTGCATGGAAAGATAAGTATAATTTATGTATTAACTCTAAGTATGAAAATAGACTTTAGGTTATAAAAGAGAAAATATAGATTTGGGAAAAGAAGGAGATTAGAGTATAGATATGTTTAATGGATTATTTTATAAAAATAAAAAAGTATTAATTACAGGTCATACTGGGTTTAAAGGTTCTTGGATGTGTAAAGTTTTGGAAATGGTAGGCGCAGATGTGACAGGATATGCTTTGGATGCCCCGACAAATCCTAGTTTATTTGAGATGGTGAAATTAAAAAATAAGATTAACTCAATAGTTGGTGATATTCGGGATTTAGATCATTTAAAAAAGATTTTTGATGAGGTGCAACCGGAAATTGTAATTCATATGGCTGCTCAACCGATTGTACGCGAGTCATATAAAAATCCGGTTTATACATATGAAACAAATGTCATGGGAACTGTTAATATATTGGAATGTGTTCGAACCACCTCTTCTGTAAAATCATTTGTGAATGTGACAACCGACAAAGTGTATTTGAATAAGGAATGGGAGTGGGGATATCGGGAAAATGAAGAATTAAATGGATTTGATCCATATTCTAATTCCAAATCTTGTTCAGAATTAGTGACAAGCAGCTATTTGAATTCATTTTTTGCAGATAGAGATGTCGCGATTACTACATGTAGAGCAGGAAATGTAATAGGTGGTGGGGATTTTGCGTCAGATAGAATTATTCCAGACTGTATCAGAGCTGTACAAAATAAGAATGATATTATAGTTCGTAATCCGTTTTCGACAAGACCATATCAGCATGTATTGGAACCGGTAATTGCTTATCTGATGATTGCACAGGCTCAGTATGAGGATAAAAGTCTGGCAGGAAATTATAATGTTGGTCCTGATGATAGTGATTGCTGGACAACAGGAAATCTTGTGGATTTATTTTGTCGTGAATGGAACAAGCAGACAGGAACGAAAATTAAGTGGATCAATCAATATGATGGAGGACCGCATGAGGCTAACTTTTTAAAACTGGATTGTTCAAAGATAAAGTCTACATTTGGTTGGAAACCAAGATGGAATGTAGAAACAACGATGAGAAAAATTGTTGAGTGGTCAAAGTGTTACTTAGAAGGTAATGATGTTGTTGCCTGCATGGAAAAGCAGATCAAAGAGTTTTTAGAAAAATAAAAATTGAAAATGGAAAATAAAATAAATAATATATTAACAGTAATTGTTTGTAGATGTTTAAAAATTATTCGAATTACACCCGATGAGAAAAATGTGAATGCATGGGTACAGTTTGTTAAATTTGGAATTGTGGGAGTTTCAAATACGGTAATTGGTTATGTACTGAATATTTTGGTATTATTGGCTTTAAAGTCTGCAAATGTTTCATGGGATTATATCGCGGGAAATATAGTTTCGTTTGTACTAAGTGTTTTATGGTCGTTTTACTGGAATAATCGATTTGTATTTACTGTTGAGAGTGGAAAGAAAAGAAATTTGGGAAAAGCTCTTTTGAAGACTTATATGGCATATGGATTCACTGGAATTATTCTTAATAATATTTTGTCTTTTATTTGGATTGATAAAATTGGAATTTCCAAATTTATAGCACCTTTGATTAATTTGATAGTAAGTGTTCCGTTGAATTTTATTATTAACAAATTGTGGGCATTTAAATCAGAAGATGTAAATTAAAACAAAATTTTGGAAATTTGTCATTCTTAACCTAAGCGGACACTAAAAATTTAGTAAAAGTGGAACATTTTTGTGTGATTTGGTTTACACGAGAAAAGAGAATGATCATGGGAAAATATTTTGGAACGGACGGCTTTCGCGGTGAGGCAAACAAAGTACTGACCGCGGATCATGCATATAAAATTGGACGTTATCTGGGCTGGTATTACAATCAGAATCACAGGGGACGGATCATTATCGGAAAGGACACACGTCGCAGTAGCTATATGTTTGAGTATGCGTTGGTTGCCGGTATTACGGCATCCGGAGCAGATGCATTTTTGCTGCATGTTACCACTACACCAAGTGTGGCATATGTAGTCCGTACAGAAAATTTCGACTGTGGCATCATGGTTTCTGCCAGTCACAATCCATATTATGACAATGGAATCAAGGTCATGGATGGAAATGGACACAAGATTTCGGCAGAGGTGGAAGCTGCACTGGAGAAATACATAGATGGTGAGATGGGAGAACTGCCTTTTGCATTGCGTGACAAGGTTGGTGTGGCGCGGGATTATGCGATCGGACGGAACCGTTACATCGGCTATCTGATTTCTCTGGCTACCAGATCTTACGATGGCATGCGCGTGGGGCTGGATTGTTCCAACGGAAGTACGTTTAATATTGCAAAGAGTGTGTTTGATGCGCTTGGCGCCAAAACATATGTGGTTGGCAATGAGACGGACGGTACCAACATCAATATGGGATGTGGATCGACACATATCGAAAATCTGCAGAGACTTGTCCGGGAGAAGAATCTGGATTGCGGATTTGCGTTTGACGGAGATGCGGATCGGTGTATTGCCGTGGATGAGAACGGTATGGAAGTGCACGGGGATTATATCCTGTATGTCTGCGGGAAGTATCTGAAGGAATGTGGCCGTCTGCAGAATAATACGGTGGTTGCCACGATCATGTCCAATATGGGATTGTTCAAAGCGATGAAGCGCGAGGGCATTGGGGTATGTGTGACCACGGTTGGCGATAAGTATGTCAATGAGGCGATGGTTGCCAACGGATATGTGCTCGGCGGAGAGCAGTCCGGACATATTATTTTTAGTAAGCATGTGACGATCGGAGATGGAATCCTTACGGCATTGATGCTGATGGAGGTGATCCTGGAGAAGAAGCAGAGCCTTGGCACGCTGTGCAAGGGGATGCAGATGTACCCGCAGCTTTTGAAGAATGTGAGGGTTGAGGACAAGGCTGCGGTTACCGGCAATGCGCGTGTGCAGGTGGAAAAGGATCGGATCAGCGCTGCTTTGGGCGAGGATGGAAGAATCCTTCTGCGTGAGAGCGGTACGGAGCCGGTGATCCGGGTGATGGTTGAGGCACAGAGTGATGAGTTGTGCGCGAAGTATGTGGATGAGATGGTGCAGGTGATCCGGGAGGAAGGGCTTGCGGTGGAGTAGAATGGAATAGTGAGATGGTAAGGGGAAGCCGGCGCTGGTGCGCCGGCTTGTTTGATATATCTTTTTCTTAATATTATGTTTTTGAGGAATTGAAATGCGAATTGTAATTTGCGTGAAAATCGCTTGATAAACGATATGAACAGGAGTATTATGTAAATAAAATGTAGTTGAAAATTTATAGAAACGTCTAAAAGGATAATTATGGAACAATATACAAAAGATAAAATGTATGAAATTAAATGACAAGAGGTGCCTGACACAATAAAATTTTTATAAAATAATAAATACGTGTATACGAATTGGTTGAAATATGATAAAATGCAAGGAAAAGGACGTTGAGAATAAATATAGATGAAGGAAAAATAAAATGAAGACGATAAGCGATAAGATATTTGAATTATTAAAAGAAAAAGGTATGAGTCAGAAAGAATTTGCCCAGAGGACAGGGATAGCAGAAAGTTCTATAAGTGACTGGAAGAAGAAACGAACAAATCCGGTTAGCGATAAGATATTGATTATATGTGAGGTATTAGGTGTCACACCGTATGAACTCTTGTCAGGAGCGGAGCATACAGGAACCAGAAGTAAAACAAATGAAATGTATGTATTTACAAAGGATACGGAACTGGGGATGCTCATAGAGACATATCAGCAATTAAGCGTAGAACAGCAGAAAAGATTACTGGGGTATATGGATGCACTGAAGGATTAAATTTTTGCGCAAGAATACGCATAAACGGATAAATTATGAAACAAGGGGTATGAAAAAATCGGAAGAAAAGAAAGAGAATGGTATCCAGGAGCAATTTATCATTTAATGGAAAGAGGAATCCGCAGACAGGAGATTTTTAGAGAAGAAACGGATTACTATATATTTATTGCAATATTAAAGAATGTAATGGAAAAATATGGAGCAAACCTGCATGCATATTGTTTGATGACGAACCATATTCATCTGTTATTGGAGACATATGAGGAGAAAGTTGGTAAGATCATGCAGAAACTTGCAGGAGATTATGCTAGAACATTCAATAGAAGATATGGATATAAAGGGCATTTGTTTGAGGATAGATATAAGTCATGTCTGGTTGAAACGGATGAATATTTTCTACAGACAAGCAGATATATTCATTTGAATCCAGTTAAGGCAAGGATGGTGTCGAATCCGGAGGATTATAAGTGGAGTTCATATCGCAGAATAATTAATCTATGTGATGATGGAATAACAACGAGTCAGAAAACATTGTCATATTTTGGAAACAAAAGCATATGGAGATACAGGGAATTTGTTGAAGATATAGCAAATAAATATGTGGTAACAGAAACGGAGATAAGAACAGTGATGGGGGAAGATGAATTATGGCTACCGTGGTAAAAAGTTTTGCAATACAGGGGATTGATGGGTATACCGTTGATATAGAAATAAAGACGCTGGAAGGACAACCGCTCATTAATATTATTGGGCTGGGTGACCTTGCAGTAAAAGAAGCAGCAGAGAGGGTACAGGCAGCAATTGATGAAACCGGGTATGTTTTTCCAAAAAAACGTGTGATAATAAGCCTTGCACCAAGCGATAAAAAGAAAAGTGGATCTCATTTTGATCTGGCTATGGCAATAGGGGTTTTACAGCAAAATGATGATATTGCGGCAAAAAGTCTTTCAGATTATGGGTTTATTGGTGAATTGTCTTTAGATGGCCGATTGCGGGCCTGCAGGGGAATCCTTCCCATGATCATAGCTGCAAAGAAAAGGAAAATAAAAAAGCTTATTGTTCCATTTGAAAATATAAATGAGGCAAAATTAGTTCATGGGATAGAGACCATAGGGTTGCATGATTTGAGAGAAGTGATTCAGTATGTAGAAGGAAAAAATATAGAAGCAGAGCAAAAACAAATGGTGATTATCAAGCCAGATGATAGAAATGAAAAGGTCATGGATTTTTCTGACGTAAAAGGACAAGCAGAATTGACAGAGGCGGTTATGCTTGCTGCCGCAGGTGGCCACAATATGTTAATGATTGGGGAGCCGGGCTGTGGAAAAACAATGGTAGCGCAGAGAATTCCTACAATATTGCCACAGATGACAGAGGAAGAATGTCTTGAAGTCACAAAGATATACAGCATTTCAGGAATCCTTGAGAATGGCCATTCACTAATAAAGAACAGACCTTTTAGAGCACCACATCATAATGCGTCCTTGAATGCTTTGATTGGCGGAGGAGTGAATGCACTGCCGGGAGAAGTTTCATTAGCCCATAATGGAGTGTTGTTTTTAGATGAACTGGCAGAATTTTCAAGGCGCACATTAGATGCGTTAAGACAGCCAATTGAAGATAAGAGGGTATGTATTTCGAGAGTGAACGGAACACATACCTTTCCATCTAATTTTATGTTTGTGACAGCTATGAATCCATGTCCTTGTGGTTATTATCCCAGTTCAAAGTGCAGATGTACGGATTATGAGATAATAAAGTACAGAGGAAAAATATCCGGACCTATCATGGATCGGATTGATATACAAAAAGAGGTAAAGCCGGTGAATTTTTTTAATCTGGAAAATCAGAAAGAGTCTCTATCATCTGCGTGGATTCGAGAAAAGGTGGAAAAAGCGCGTATGATTCAGCAGGAGAGATATAAAAATGAAAAAGGTATTAATTGTAATGCCCAGATGTCGACATCACTCATTCAGCAATTTTGTGTGTTAGATGAAGAATCATTAAAACTGTTAAAGCAGACAAGCGAAAAATATGGATATAGCGCAAGAGTAATACACAAGTTGTTGCGTTTAGCGCGGACAAGTGCAGATTTAGATGGAGAGGAGAGGATTCGACAGTTGGATATTGAAAGAGTGCTGTCATGCAGAGACCTTGATAAAAGCAATAGTAAGATGCTGGTGGTAAGTTAAATGAAGTTGAAGTATTGGTTATGGTTGACACAAATTCCGTATATCGGAGTGGTTACAGCAAACAAATTAATGGATTGTATGGGTGACCCGCAGGTGGTGTTCGAAGCGGATGAAAACACATTGCGGCAAACAGGAATATTGAATAAAAGACAGTTAAGGAACATAGTAGAAAATCATGACATGGTGTTGGCGGAGACAATTATAAATAATTGCAGGACTTTAGGGATATCTATAATGACAAAAGCAGATACATGTTATCCAGACAGGGCAAAATATTTCGATGATGCACCGATTGTTTTGTATTATAAGGGAACGCCAGAAAGAAAAAAACGTGCGGTAGGGATTGTTGGGGCAAGAAGATGTACACAAGAGACAAAGAAACAAGTAATTAAGATTACAAGTCAGTATGTTTCAAAAGGGTACAGTATTATAAGTGGTATGGCAAAAGGAGTAGATTCATATGCACATACTGTTGCAATCAATAATGATGGTTATACAGTAGCAATTGTTGGCAATGGCCTTGACATATGTTATCCAAGTGAACACGATAAGTTGATGCAGAAAATACAAAATAAGGGGTTATTATTATCGGAATATCCACCGGGAACTATACCAGCAAGATACCGATTTCCGCAGCGCAATCGTCTTATAAGTGCATGGTCGGATGAAATCGTTGTTATTGGTGCTGGAAAAGGCAGTGGTGCATTTATAACAGCAGATTATGGTGATAAATACGGACATAAGGTGTTGTATATGTGATATGGCATAAATAAAGTAAGTCTATTAAATGTGATAAATTTTGGGTTTCTGACGGTGTTGTTCAACAATATAATAGCAAAATAAATATATAGGGGTATAATTGACGAGAAAGCGATCATAAACGGGACACAAAAATAGAACAAATGTACGGGAAAATATCTGATACTGGAAATTTGAAAATGAAAAATATGCAAAAAATGATGAAAATGTTTGCCGGAGATAGAATGGCTTAGAAAATTTAGTTGTGGAAAATGGAAATAATAGATATAATATAGAAAAGAAGTAGTTTCCAAAAGCGGATAAGGGGCTTTATTACTATTTTGATAAATATATATTAGGTTATTTGAAATCTCGAAGGGGGATGGATCTATGACAGCATTAAGACGGAGTGCAATATTGGAATTGGAAAAGATACCGGAAGATAAATTGTCTTTTGTAATACAGATTATGCAAGGCGTAAATGGATTATATAATGATACAGATAAGGAGAGGGAAGAAGCGTTTGAACGATTGGAACAGTTACGAAAAAAGGGTACTGTTACAGATGATAAGGCAGAGTTAGCTTCTTATAGGGAAGAAAAATATGGCAGGTAAAATTTTGATTGATACTAATGTATTACTTGATTATCTTTTGGAAAGAGAACCATTCTTTGAGGACGCAAAGAATGTGATTTTGTTATGCATCAAAGGAAAAATAAAAGGATGTATTGCAGCACATTCAATATCTAATATGTTTTACATATTAAGAAAAGATTATACAACTGAGGAACGCAGGGAAATATTATTCAATCTATGCGAAATCTTTGATGTAGAGGGTATAGATAAGATAAAACTATTATCTGGTCTCGTAAATGATAATTTTTCTGATTTTGAGGATTGTCTACAGATGGAATGCGCAAAGAGTTATGGGGCAGAATATATTGTGACAAGAAATGTATCGGATTATTCTGTATCAAATATAAAGGCAATTAAGCCAAGTGATTATTTAGGATTACAAAAAAGAGGTGCCTAAACAAAAGCCAATGCCATTGAAGCCAGTTGTACACAGCTTTGTTTGATAGCCCAGGTGTTGTCAAAGAAAATGTCAAACTATTGATAATTAGCATTTTTGTGAAAGAGGCAATTGAGGTTGCTGAGGGTGGATTTCTTGTTACAATGGGAATCACATTGACTTATCCTTGCACCGGATATGGATATATTCGGTTTGACAAATGAGAAGAAGGTATTGCAAAAAAGGTAATCGAATTTAAGGAAAAGCCGGATCTTGCGACAGCGGAGAAGTATGTTGCAAGTGGAGAATATGCATGGAACAGTGGCATGTTTGTATGGAAAGCTTCTGTGATTTTGGAACAGTTTAAAGAATTTCTTCCAGAGGTGTATGCGTGTCTGGTGAAAATTGGGGACGCGATGGGAACTGACTCAGAGATGGAAGCAATCAATGAAATTTATCCGGTTATTCCAAGTATTTCTATTGATTATGGAATCATGGAAAAGAGTGATATTGTGAAAGTTATTTCTGCGGATATGGGATGGAGTGATGTCGGAAGCTGGGACAACCTTGGGGTGCTTCATGATACGGATGCCAATGGAAATTTTGTAGCTGGAAATCATCTGACAATTGATACAAAGGATTGTATTACATATTCTAAGAAGCGCCTGATTACAACGATAGGTGTGGATAACCTGATTATTGTTGAGACAGAGGATGCGATATTGGTGTGTGATAAGAACCGGGCGCAGGATGTGAAGCTGATTGTTGATAAGTTGAAGGAAGATGGACACAACGAGTTGCTATAGAAAACGGAATATGGAGAAACGAAGAAATGAGCTATATGGATACATACACCAAGTGGTGCACAGACAGCTACTTTGATGAGGATACCAAGAAGGAATTAAAGGCGTTTGAGGGGAACGATGAAGAGGTCAAGGATCGTTTCTATCGTCAGCTGGAATTCGGTACTGGCGGTTTGCGAGGAGTCATCGGTGCAGGAACCAACCGAATGAACATTTACACCGTTCGTCAGGCAACACAGGGACTTGCAAACTACATTATCTCACAGAACGGACAGGATAAGGGTGTGGCAATTGCTTATGATTCAAGAATTATGTCAACGGAATTCTCGGATGAGGCTGCGTTATGCCTAAATGCAAATGGAATCAAGACCTATCGCTTTGAGTCGCTTCGCCCGACACCGGAACTTTCTTTCTCGGTTCGCGAGCTTGGATGTATTGCAGGTATCGTTATTACTGCAAGCCATAATCCACGCGAGTACAACGGATACAAGGTTTACTGGGAGGATGGTGCACAGATTACACCTCCACACGACAAGAATATTCTTGCAGAGGTTGCAAAGGTAACAGATTTTGCACAGGTTAAGACAATGGATAAGGCAGCTGCAGAGGCCGCAGGTCTGTATCACACGATCGGTAAAGAGATTGATGATCGTTACATGGAAGAACTGAAGAAGCAGTCCATTCATCCAGAGATCATTAAGGCAATGGCGAAGGATATCACAATCGTTTATACGCCGCTTCACGGAACCGGTAATCTTCCGGTGCGTCGCGTGTTAAAGGAACTCGGCTTCGAGAAGGTTTATGTTGTGAAGGAGCAGGAGCTTCCGGATGGCAACTTCCCGACCGTATCTTATCCGAATCCGGAGTCACCGAAGGCATTCGAACTTGCACTCCAGCTGGCAAAGGAAGTAGATGCGGATATCGTTCTTGCAACGGATCCGGATGCCGACCGTCTTGGTGTCTATGCAAAGGATACAAAGAGTGGCGAGTATGTAAGCTTTACCGGGAATATGTCCGGTATGCTGATTGCAGAGTACATTCTGCGTGAGAGAAAAGCAACCGGAACACTCCCGGCAAACGGTGCACTGGTTGAGACTATCGTAACCACCGACATGGCAAAGGCAATCGCAAAAGCTTACGGAGTAAAACTGATCGAGGTACTGACCGGATTTAAGTATATCGGTGAGCAGATCAAATTTTTTGAGCAGCAGAACAGTTATGAGTACGTCTTTGGCCTGGAAGAAAGCTACGGATGTCTGGCAGGTACTTATGCAAGAGATAAGGATGCCTGTGTGGCAGTCATGATGCTCTGCGAAGTGGCAGCATGGTGCAAATCCAACGGAATCACCCTCTGGGATGCCATGGTTTCCCTGTATGAGACTTACGGTTATTACAAAGAAGGTCTTGAGACTATGACCTTAAAGGGTATGGACGGAGCAGAAAAGATTCAGAGCATGATGAACGAGATGCGGAACAATCCGCCGAAAAAGATTGGCGCATGGGATGTCCTGGCACTTCGGGATTACAAGAAAGATACAAGAACAGAAATCGCAAGCGGCAAAGTGACACCGACAGGTCTGCCGGAGAGCAACGTACTTTATTATGAGTTAAGTGACAATGCATGGTGCTGTGTACGTCCATCCGGAACAGAACCAAAGATCAAATTCTACTTTGGTGTTGTCGGAGCAGATATCAAAGATTCGGAAAAGAAACTGGATGAGCTGCGCACCGCGATGCTTGCATACGCAGGAGAATAGGATGCGATAGGAGCATTGGAAGATGAGAAACAAGGGGCAATGCCATTAAGCCGGTTGTTCGAAGTTTTGTTCGATAACCCAGTTGTTGCCAAATATCCGATATTTTGAACTCAAAAAGCCCAAAAACAGGTATGCCAAAAAGACAGATGCTGTCCATCTGCCAAAAAGAAGGATATTCAGTTGCAGAACTTACCGATATCCAAAATGAATTGCGCTGATTCCACGGAGAGGCCGTTGAAACTGCCGGAACCTGTCTTTCACTGCGTGGACATATTTCATCATCAGCCGGATAATATCGATGTGTCTGCCGGAATCCCTGCGCATGAAGAACTTTCTGGCTGTTTTTAATGCTGAAGAAAAGTCAAGTTCATAGAGATACTTGTTGCTGCCATCCCGTTTCTTTTTCCGGTTTTCTTCTGCCGCTTCGTTTGCGATAAAAATGCCGAAATTGTACAGAATCAGGCGGGAATAGATTTCCTGTTTTAGAAATTCCGGCGGTTTTGATCTTAACAACGCGAAACTGCAGGAAATAAAGATGACTGTGGTTTTTCCTGAGAAGCTCATAAAAATGAGGGGTATTTTTACTGGGATTGATGTAGCGGTAAACATCTGACTGGCTTTTCATAATATTTGTGGCTTTATCCGTAAAAAAGCGCTTTATCGTAACGTCGAAATCTTCAAGATCATCCGGAAACTCAGATGCATAATAAGAAAGAATGCTTTTTGGGGAAGATGGTGATTTTACACGGAAAACGTAACCCAGGTTTTTGAGCTCACAGTGGAACAGGAGATCATAGGATTCGTAACCGCGGTCTGCAGTTATAATATATTTTTGCGGATCGTCGGGTGTGAAATGATCCAGCATGGAGTGGAGCGCTTCACGCTCATCCGGCTGCTGTCCGGGCTGTATGACGACATCAAGGAAGGCTTTGCTGATAACATCAACAAAACCATTTAAGTGCATGTGGTTGTAACCTTTATAGTCGATAAGCCGGGGCTTATTATAGTCCTCGATAATATCAGAATTGGTAGCATAGACAACGTGGCACCCATCGCAGGCGAGAATACAATGGTCTTTGAATTTGTCCGTAGTGGATGGAAAAGAAGAAGAGAATTCCGAAAAAAGGTATTCAAAAGCAGAGAGGGAAATCTGTCTGCGGCGCTGGCAGAAAGCAGACTGTGAAGGGATAAGGTCAGGGTCCAGGTCAAAGTAATCCATGATCTCATCATTCGTGCTGCCTTTCCCCATGCTTATGATCAGACGCATGGTATCATAAAAAGATAGTTTCCCAAGATGCTGGCGTGTAAAATCGTGGCCAGGATTTTTGGAAAAGAGCCAGTGATGTTCAGCCATGGATAAGATGATAGAATTCAATTTTTCTTTTACATTTGACGGATAATGGTTCATAATAAAAATGTGCCTCCTTAGTTTTGCAGGGTTTTGGGATAGAATGATTCGTGGTGGAATCAATTCCCTTTATAAACTAAGGGGTCACCTTGTTGTCCCAATGGATAACAAGGTGACCGCACATTTTTTATTGCATGTCAATAGAAAAATGCAAAAAGAAACATAAAATATGTTACATAAATGTTAAATAAGTGCCAGCCCCAAAATAGAACAAAATACGAAAAGCTGTGTGTTGTCAGTGTTATAATAATTTTAAAAAAAGTGCTGTTAAGCTAGAGAAGCTAAATGGCATTGACCACATTGGTGTCTGACCCCAATGTGGTCAACCTAATGTCAACTTAAGACAAGTGCCTGCTCAGG
>OBHX01000129.1_pt1 | contig 75198 bp, 64 predicted proteins | sample 1519331 | NCBI WGS metagenome assembly OBHX01 (sample SAMEA2602897, study PRJEB22501) | metagenome
AAAGGAATTGTCGGCGGCGTGTGGTCTGTCGGGTCAAGTTTGTTGCGTGGGTCAAGGAAATTGTCGGCGGCGTGTGGTCTGTCGGGTCAAGTATGGCGAGTGGGTCAAGAGAATTGTTGGCGGAGTGTGGTCTGTCGGGTCAAGTATGGCGAGTGGGTCAAAGGAATTGTCGGCGGCGTGTGGTCTGTCGGGTCAAGTATGGCGAGTGGGTCAAGAGAATTGTTGGCGGAGTGTGGTCTGTCGGGTCAAGTATGGCGAGTGAGTCAAGAGGCCTGTCGGTGGGTGTGGTCTGTCGGGGCGAAAATGTTGCGTGGGTCAAAGGGACTGTCGCTAGAGTGTGGTCTGTCGGCGCGAAAATGTTGCGTGGGTCAAAGGGACTGTCGCTAGAGTGTGGTCTGTCGGCGTGAAAAGGGCGAGTGAACCAAAGAAACCACACATATCGTATGCCTCAAACGTCGCAAATTGCCACTCAGATCAAAATTGCCAAAACCCTCAAAACATGATACACTTACTTTAAGAAAATGCAACGAACAGAAAGGAAGCAAAGATACAATGACAGGATATCAGATTTTATGGCTGTTTTTATGCTACTCCTTCGCCGGATGGATATTGGAGACTGTGGTGGCGACATTGCGGCAGCGACGAATTACAAACCGCGGTCTGATTAACGGACCATTTTGTATCATTTACGGAATCAGTGCGGTATTGATTACGATTACCGTGCAGGAATTGACTGGAGTAGCCTTATTTTTGTTCTCAGCGGTCTATGCTACAGTGGTAGAATGGACTGCCGGACATTTGATTGAAAAAATATATCATGAACGATGGTGGAATTATTCGGATGTAAAATGGAACCTGGGAGGTTACGTTTGCCTTCCTGCATCCATTTTGTGGGGTGCTCTCGGTTTTTTCGCGGTAACAGTAGGAAACCGGCTGCTGCTTGATTTGTTTGGAGTGTGTCCACTTGTGGTGATGCGCGTGATCCTTTGGGTGATTGCCGGTCTGCTTTTGGCGGATGTACTTTTCTCGCTGATTCCAATTTTTTACAATGGCGAAGGCGTCGAGCTTGTCAAAGAGGCTGATGGAAAATTTACGGAAATGAGCAAACGTATGCGCCATTGGATTACCATGCGCATGACCAAACGTATTCGCAAAGCGTATCCCAAATCTGAAAAAATAGAAAAGGTTGAAAAGCGGACGGACGTATTTGCGTATGGCTGCGGATTTTATAAAGTTGTTTTATTGTTTTTTATCGGTTCCTTTTTGGGAGACATTGTGGAGACAATTTTCTGTCGCCTGAAAGCCGGTGTGTGGATGAGCCGAAGCAGTGTCGTCTGGGGACCATTCAGCATCGTATGGGGACTTGCCATCGCAGTGATTACGGCAATGTTTGTCCGCTACAAAGACCGAAGCGACGGATTTCTCTTTACACTTGGTGTATTTCTCGGGGGTGCGTATGAATATCTTTGCAGCGTATTTACAGAAATTGTATTCGGCAAGGTGTTCTGGGACTATAGCAATATGCCGTTTAACCTTGGCGGTCGTATAAATCTGCTGTACTGCCTGTTTTGGGGCATTGCTTCCGTAGTCTGGTTTAAAATTATTTATGTGCGGATTTCCGCTGCCATTGAAAAAATTCCGATTAAGCTCGGAAAGGCCGTGACGTGGGTACTTATCGTATTTATGTGCGTCAATGTGACTGTAACCTGTATGGCACTTGTCCGTCACGATCAAAGGGCGCACGGAATCCCGGCACAAAGCGTTTGGCAGCAGTCGATGGATGAGCATTTTGATGATGCCCGGATGGAGAGAATCTATCCCGATGCTCAGCAGACGGATTAAAAAAGGTAACGATTCAGGATCAAAAAAATTATTTTCCCTCTTGCATTTACCGAACATATGTGCTATACTAACACAAAACAAACGTTCGATAGTGCAAGGGGGCTTTTTTATGGATCTGTTGGCAGATATTTTTCAAAAACTGGAGATTTTAGCGGATGCAGCGAAGTATGATGTTGCCTGTACTTCGAGCGGGTCAAGTCGAAAAGGAAAAAAGGGGATGATGGGAAATGCAGTTGCCGGGGGAATCTGCCATTGTTTTGCGGCGGATGGAAGATGTATTTCCCTGCTCAAAATTTTACAGACAAATGAGTGCGTTTATGACTGCAAATACTGCCAGAATCGCTGCTCCAATGATATTCCGCGGGCATCCTTTACGCCGGAAGAAATTGCAGAACTTACGATTTCTTTTTATCGGAGAAATTATATCGAAGGTTTGTTTTTAAGTTCCGGGATACAGAAAAATCCCGATTATACGATGGAGCAGATGTATCAGGTGGTATATCTGCTGCGAAAAAAATATAAATTTAACGGCTATATTCATGTGAAGGCGATTCCGGGGGCAGATCCGCTTTTGATCGAAAAAACGGGATGGCTTGTGGACCGTATGAGTGCAAATCTCGAACTTCCTACAGCAGATGGGTTAAAGATGCTTGCACCGCAGAAATCGCGGAAAAAGATTTTGACACCACTCCGTCAGATTCAGGTGGGACGGCAGGAAAATGCACTTATGCTAAGCGATGGAAGAAAGTCTGCGATGACCGCACTTCCGGATAAGATGCGAAAAGATTTTGCATTGCAGGAGGTAAAAAAAGGGAGTACGTTTGTGCCGGCGGGGCAGAGTACACAGATGATCGTGGGGGCGACCGAGGAAAGCGATTATGAGATTGTTCATGTGGCGGAAGCGTTGTATAAAAATTTTGATCTGAAAAGGGTATTTTATTCGGCTTTTGTAAATACGACAGGGGATCCCCTGCTTCCGTTAAGCAAAGAAGGACCGCCGCTTTTGCGGGAACATCGGTTGTATCAGGCAGATTTTCTGCTTCGATTTTATCATTTTAAGGCGGATGAGATCATTACCGAAGAAAATCCGTTTTTGAATGTGCAGGTAGATCCAAAATGTAATTGGGCATTGAACCATCTTGAATATTTTCCGGTAGAAGTGCAGACGGCGGATTATCATACCTTGCTCCGTATTCCGGGAGTCGGGGTAAAGTCGGCACGGCGCATTATGGCAGCGAGGCGGCTTGGGAAACTGGATTACACTTCTCTTAAGAAATTTGGTGTTGTTTTAAAGCGGGCGATGTACTTTGTTACATGCGGGGGTAAAACCATGGTTCCTCTGCGGATGAATGAGCGCTTTATTCTCACGAATCTTCTTGGTTTGCGGGAACGCCTTCCGGCAGCAGTTACCGGGGAAGACCGCTATGAGCAGCTCTCTCTTTTGGATATTTATCCACAGGGAGAGATGGAAATGGGGCAGCAAAGGAGGAGCAGCTGATGGAAGAAGTATCCGAATTTCGCGGCAGATATGTATATTTGTGTGAAGACAGCACTGAAGGGATTTTTACTGCGGTTTATGATGCTTTTGCAGAGGGACATCGAAAAGAAGATACCGCTCTCTGCCTAAAAGAAAGTACGTATACGACAGAACTTTTTACGACGTATATACCGGTTGAGACAGACATGGAAAAAGCGGCGAAAGTTGCCCGCACGATGCAGAAAAAAGTGTCGTGGCAGGTTTACGATGTCTTACAAATGGCATCCCTTTCCTATATGCCGGAAAAAGCCGATACGATCTATCGCGTTATCATTCTTGCGCTGCAAATGGGAAATCAAGTGCTGGACCACCTGACAGATCCGAATGTTGCACTGCTGTTTAAAATGGAAAGAAATGCCAATAATGAGATCCTGCATGAACAGGGATTCTTACGATTTGAAGAATTGGCAAGCGGCGTTTTGTTTGCGAGGATCAATCCGAAAAATGCCATCCTGCCTTATCTTGCGTATCATTTTGCGGACCGTTTCCCGGAGGAAAACTGGGTCATTGCAGATACGACACATGGAAGTATGATGATTCATGAACGAGGAAAAGGCTGTTCCTATATTCACGCTAAAGACGAGGACTTTGACCGGCTGTTACTCTCTTATTCGGAAGAAGAGGAAGTTTTCCAAAAACTGTGGAAACGCTATATTGATTCTGTGGGGATCAAAGCCCGCGAAAATATTAGTTTGCAGAACCAGATGCTGCCGCTGCGTTTCCGGAAGTATATGAAAGAGTTTTAAGTTCTTTCAGTTCACGGATCGTAAAGATACCGCAGACGATTCCGGTAGCGGCGTCGGCAATCGGACCGGCATACATGACACCATCGATTCCCATAAAAATAGGGAAAACGATAATGAGTGGAAGTAAGAACAGGATTTGTCTTGTCAAAGACATAAACACACCAAGAGAGGATTTTCCAATAGAATTGAAAAAGTTTGATGTGACCGGCTGAATTCCATTTATTAATGTTAAAAACATATAGATACGGAAGTAGCGTTCTGAAAACTGGAAATACAATTCGCTTCCTTTTCCAAAGACACTGATGATTTGCCGTGGAAATAATTGGAAACATCCAAAGGCGACAAAGGATAATGCCGTCGCGGTGGCAAGAGCGAGCAGATAAGTTTTCCGCACGCGGGTGTACTTTGCGGCTCCGTAATTAAAACCAATGATCGGCTGGATTCCCTGCGAAATGCCGATGACAAAGGACATAAAGATCATGTTTACTTTCGTGATAATACCGGCGCAGGCAAGAGGAATGTCGCCGCCATAAACCGAAAGTGCACCATAATGCGCCAGCGTATTATTCATGACGATCTGTACGACGGTCATAGCAATCTGGTTAAAGCAGGCGCAGGCACCAAGTTTCATTATATTTGTGACGTGGGATGCCGTGATTCGGAAACTGCTCCGCTTCAGATGAATCGTCTTAAAATGAAACATATAACGAAGGCTGATGCAGAAAGAGACGATCTGACCGAGGATCGTAGCCAGTGCAGCACCGGTCATTCCCATATGAAGGGAAAAGATAAAAATCGGGTCAAGAATTGTATTTACGATGGCACCTACCAGCATCGAGATCATCGAATAGCGAGGACTTCCGTCGGCAAGAATCAGTTTACTCATACCGGTGTTCATGATCAGGAAAGGAAATCCGATCGCAGTAATTCGTGTATATTGTTTTGCATAAGGAAGAACCTCTTTGGTTGCTCCGAAAAACGTAAGCATTGGTGTGAGAAAGAGAGTCGTGATGGCAAATAAAGCAATTCCCGATATTGTCATAAGAAGGATGCCACAGCCGGCATAACTTGCAGATTCCTTTTCTCTTCCTGCTCCAAGTTTCAGGGAAACATTGGTGGCACTTCCGATGCCAAGCAGAAGTGAAATGGCGGTACAGGTCGTGGAGAGTGGGAAAGCGATGTTGGTCGCGGCATTTCCCAGCATACCGACACCCTGTCCGATAAAAATCTGATCAACGATATTATAAAGGGCCGTTACCAGCATGGAGATCACGCAGGGAATGGCAAATTCGACCAGAAGACGGGATTCTTTTTTGAATCCAAGTGGATTTTGTGTTTCTGTAACTGTATTTTTTATATTCATCATTGTGGATAACCTCACTTTGCATAACCAGCAGATGTTTGTGCAATAAATCTGCATGCGTGATAAGATTCGGGACAGGCCCGATAATTGGTATCTTACTACAATTATGTCCGTTTTTCAAGCAATTCATTATGACTTTATACAGTATTTATTGACAAAAGCAGACATTTTTCCTATAATTAGAGGCATATACACAAGGAGGGGATAGAGATGCGTTGTCCAAATTGTAAGACAGAATTGAAGCAGGATGATGTTTACTGTTATCAATGTGGCACGAGAATTAACTGGTTTTGGCGTTTTAAGACACATTTGATCGCGGCGGCGGTTGTTATGATCGTGCTCGCCGGTGGAACGATTACCGGAGTGACTCTTTATAGAAATGGTGCGTTTGATGCAAAAAAAGATGCGGTCGCAGAGTCGCCGGTGCAGACACAGGCACCATCGAAAAAAGAAAGTAAAACAGAGGATAGTTCTGCACAAACAGCAGCACCGGGCCAGGTGACAAAAGATACGGTGGCTTCCGACTTTGTTGCCGTGAATAAGACAAAAGAAATAAAACCAAAACTGAAGGATCTGACGGAGCAGACAGCACCATTTTTGTCACTGTGCGTCCGCTGGAAAGATTTGGGAGGCGATAAGTTTACCTGGGATAATCAGGTAGCAACCCAGGCAGTATTGTATGATATGCTTTATGGCGATCCGGCGTCGGGTACCGGCGAGATGCATGTAAGAGGTTATGATAACTCTTATGCAGGAATTGCCAGACGTGTGAAAAAAGAGATGAAAGCACGTTATGGAGATGCTTATGCGTTTGATCTAAGTTACGGAGATACCTTCCCATATTATCTGTTCCGCAAGCAGAATAAAAAGATTGAGTACGCCGGCGAAGAACTCCGCTCGGAAAAATGTGATGCCAAAGTTACGAAAGTGACACAGGTGGCAGAGGACACGTACGAAGCAGAGGTTAAGGCAGGCATCGTTAAAACGTACAATCCGTCAAATGGAACATGGAAAAAATTCAAACTTACGATAGTAAAAGATAAAAAGAGCAAATATGGTTACCATATTACCAATGTACAATAAAAGAGAGGATTAAGTGTAACAGTAAACGAATATTATGAGTCAGAAATTGGTGAAACTTTGACCATCAAACCATTGAAATAAGGACGTTTTTCAAAAATACAATAGAAAAATTAAAAAAAGTCTTGCATTTGCAGGATTTTTTTTATATAATGAGTTAGTAATAACTAACAAGAGTTACACGCATAATACATAAAGTAGTTGTGCATAATCAAGAGATATGGAGGACTTGATCATGGAAAACGAAAAACGTGAATTTATTATAAAAAAACTGAAAGAAAAGGGATTTCGTATTACCAGACAGCGAAGAATGCTTTTGGATGTCATTCTTGCCAATGAGTGTTCCAGCTGCAAAGAAATCTTTTTTGAAGCATCACGCCGTGACAATGGGATCGGAACCGCAACGGTATACCGCATGGTAAACTTGCTGGAAGAGATTGGGGCAATTGACCGCAAAAATATGTATAAAATCTCCTATCCAAACAATTGTTCGCTGGAAGAGGCATGTATCGTAGAGATGAGTGATGATTCGACGTGTCGACTGTCAGCGAAAAGGTGGAACGAGGTGCTGCACGCCGGACTTGAGGCATGTGGATATCTGCAGGGACGCGAAGTCACAGGAATCATTTTACATCCTTGCAGCTGTGAGCAGGAGGGATTAGGTCATGCCGTATGAACAGATGAAAGAATATCACAGCAGAGGAATTAAAGAATCCGTCAATATACTGATGGCGATGCATTGCGGGCCGATGCTGCGCGGACTTCGAAATGAAGTGATCTTGTCTGTGGAAAATCGGTTAATGAAAGAGATGATATGCCAATTACAAGAGACACCTTATGGTTATCTGATCTTAAACAGGGGAAAGAAAAAATGTCTTGTCATGTTGTACCACATCGAAAGATTTTGCCGGTATATTTCGCAAAAAGAGATTATAAAGGCGTTGGATGTATTTGGCTACGAATTGTCGGAAGAAAAAAGTCCGGAAGAAAACATGATACGAGCGCTGTTTGGGATTGCGCAGGCGATGTCTGAGTATTACGCTGGAAGAGCCGAGTTTCCTCATGAACTGGGATACATTTTGGAATATCCACTGCGCGATGTAGAAATGTACATTAAAAATCAGGGGCAGAACTCCTTGATGACCGGATACTGGAAAGTATACGACAACTTGGAAAAAGCGAAGGAGACCTTTAAGAAGTATGATCAGGTGAGAGAACAAGCGATTGCGGATGTTATGGCGGGCAAAATGTTTTACGAGCTTGCTGTATAATCATAAATGAAATGTGCAATGCACAGAAAATGGAGGTAAAAAGATGAGCAAAGTTAGTATTGTTTACTGGAGTGGAACTGGAAATACACAAAAAATGGCAGAGGCTGTTGCAGAAGGTGTAAAAGAAGCCGGAGCAGAGGCAGATTTGAAATTTGTATCTGCTGCAACAGTAGATGAACTTGCTGCTGAACCGGCATTTGCCCTTGGCTGCCCTTCCATGGGAGCAGAGGAACTGGAAGATGCTGAAATGGAGCCATTCATGGCTGAATTGGAAAGCAAGATTTCCGGGAAAAAGATCGCTTTATTCGGTTCTTACGGATGGGGCGGCGGTGAATGGATGCGTGACTGGGAAGCACGTATTCAGAGTGCCGGCGCAACCGTTGTAAACGGAGAAGGCATCATAGTAAACGGAGAGCCTGACGATGATATCATCGAAGAATTAAAGGCTCTTGGAAAGGCATTGGTATAAATCTCCTTTCATTGACGCTTCAGATTCAGCGTCACATTGATTCTGAAGCGTTACCATTTTGATAGAATCCAAAGCAGAAAATCCGATTATGAGTATAGCAACTTCTGGCACCTATCACTGCGGCACTTCGAAAGAAACTGCGTCAGAAGACTCAAAATCGGATTTTTTGACACCTTTTATCTTGTTTCGATATTTCCCCAAAACGCTCCTTACGGTATAATTAAAATAGTAAAAAACGGAGGGAAGGAAAATAAATGAATCGACAGAGCAAAGGTATTTCATTAAAAAAGATAAACGTGACAGATCGCTTTTTGAAACGTGAGATGGAACTCGCGAGGACAGAAGTGATCCCGTATCAATGGGAGGCACTCAATGACAACGTCGAGGGGGCAGAACCGAGTTTCTGCATGCGGAATTTTAAACTGGCGGCAAAGCTCGGCAAAAAACGGAGAGCTTTGGGGCAGGAAAGTCTGCCGGTATGGACGACGGAGGAGTTTAATCTGGTGCCCGAAAAAGGCAAACCGATGGAAGACCGGTTTTATGGATTTGTATTTCAGGATACCGATTTTTCCAAATGGATTGAGGCGGTCGGCTATTCTCTGGCGGCGCATCCGGATCCGGAACTTGAAAAACTGGCGGACCACGCGATCGACATTGTGTGTGCGGCACAGTACGAGGATGGGTATCTTGACACCTTTTATATTATCAATGATCCGTCCAAGCGCCTTACCAACCTGCGTGACCACCATGAATTGTATTGTTTTGGGCATCTGACAGAGGGCGCGGTCGCTTATTATGAGGGAACGGGTAAAGACAAATTATTGAAAGCGGCGATGCGGTTTGCGGACTATGTCGAAGCGCATTTTGGAGAAGAGCCGGAAAAATGCAAAGGCTATCCGGGGCACGAGATTGCGGAAATGGCATTGGGGAGATTGTATGAACTTACGGACGAAGACCGCTATCTGAAGTTGGCGTCATTTTTTGTGAATGAGCGTGGCAAAAAGCCGTATTATTTTGACAAAGAACATGGAATTGTGAGGGATCCGGGCGAGGACAATGATGATTACTATCATCAGGCACACCTTCCGGTGCGTGAGCAGAAAGAGGCAGTCGGACATGCGGTACGTGCTGTTTATCTCTATACAGGGATGGCAATTATTGCCAAATATACAAACGATGAATCATTGAAATCTGCCTGCGAGCGATTGTGGGACAGTATGACAAATGAAAAAATGTATGTCACCGGTGGAATCGGCGGAACACCGGAAGGCGAGGCATTTTCTTATCCATTTCATCTGCCGAACGACCGCATGTATAACGAGAGCTGTGCGGCAATCGGGCTGGCATTTTTTGCTAGAAGAATGCTGGAAATGTCCCCGAAAAATAAGTATGCGGACGCAATGGAGCGCGCGATATATAATACAGTTTTGGGCGGTATGGCGTTGGACGGAAAAAGTTTCTTTTATGTGAATCCGATGGAGGCTTATCCGGAGGGAATCCGTCACGATGCGCAGCTAAAGCATGTAGTACTTCCACGGCAAAAATGGTTTGGGTGCGCTTGCTGTCCGCCTAATATCAATCGTATTTTGAACTCGGTGGCGCAGTACGCGTACAGCGAAAACGAAGACACACTGTTTATGCATTTGTATTGCGGAGCGGATATTGACACCGAATTTGCCGGCAAAAAGGTGAAGATTCAAGTGACATCCGCATATCCATGGGAGGAAAATGTTCAGATTGCATTTGAGATGAAAGAGGCGGTGCCTTTTACGTATGCGGTTCGTCTGCCGGGCTGGTGTCCGGAAGCACAAGTGCTTGTAAATGGAAAGAAAGCCGGTGGAGAAGAAAAAGACGGCTATTTATACATTTCCAGAAAATGGGAAAACGAAGACCGTATAGAATGCACATTCCCGATGCAAGCAACGTATTATCAGGCAGATACCAGAGTGCGTGATGACATCGGGAAAGCAGTGCTGATGCGAGGGCCGATCGTGTATTGCGTAGAAGAAGCCGATAATGGAAAAGAATTGTCACTTCTCCAAGTCAATGCCTCTTATGAACCTCAAATCATCGATGAAAAATGGAATCTTGCCGGGGCAGAGGATGTCGTTCGGCTGCGAGGCAGAGGGCGTCGGATCCTTCCGCAGGAAGGGAAGCTGTATCAGCCATTTTGCGGTTATCGATATGAAGAGACAGATATTACGTTTATTCCGTATTATACTTGGTGTAACCGCGGTGTCGGCGAGATGAAAGTCTTTTTACCGGTCGCCGGTGTCTGAAAAACGAGTACGCGTGGCATGGCCGGTTTTGCAGCGATAATCTCCGGGAGTTTGGCCGGTGATGCGTTTAAATGTCCGTGAAAAATTGTGGTTGTCGGAAAAACCAAGCTGGTATGCGATTTCCGTGATGCTCAATGGAGAGCCGGAAAGCAGTTCTTTGGCGGCTTCCATCTGTTGGATGTTAATGTATGTCTTTAAGTGCATTCCCGTTATTTTCGAAAAAATACCGGAGAGATGGCGCGGGGAATATTGAAGGTACGAGGCAATTTCCTGAACTTTTATGCCGTGATCGCGGTTCCAGTGCACATAGGTCTTGATTTTTTCGCAAAGTTCGATATTGTGGCGCGAAAAACCTTCTGCACTTTGTTCATTTTGCAGAACCTTTCGGTTTAGATAAAGCTGATTGTGAAGTTCAAGCAGCAGAGCACTCAGTAAAAAAGAAGATTGCGTCAGATTAGCACAAGTTTGTTCATTGTGATAAATCTGAGACAAAAGTGCCTGAATCTTGTAAAAATCTGGTATTTTTGCTTGCATTGGGAGCGGGAAAACGGCAGTTTCTGATGGGCAGGAGATATCCGGCAGACGGAAATGCAGCCAATGAAAGGCACAGCAGGAAGGCTTCCATCCGTATTGGTGGCGGCAGGGTGCCATCAGTATATATTCTCCCTTAGAAACCGTGTATTTTCCAAATTCGTCGGCGATGTAGAGAACGCCCTCATCGATAATCATTAATTCATATTCATGCAATGCCCGGCTGTAGTGAATCCAATCCGGAGACATCGTCGCTTCTTTGCCAAGCCATAAAAAATCAAGTGCTGTCTGGCCCGAAATTTGAAACATAAGTATCCCCCTTTCTGTTCATTTACGAATGATTGTAACTATTCAGCCTCCTTCCACACATTCGCATTTCGAACACTTCGTATTCTTTTCTCGCCTTTGGCAAGGCTAAAAATGCTCATATGTGGAGGGGAGCCCTATTAGGATCTAAATGTACGCAAATCAAAGTCTCTTACGTGCAAGCACGACGATTCATTGATTTCCATACATTGATCCTGAATAGTTACGAATGAATTAGTTATATTATAGCGGAAAGCAAATTTGTGTCAAGTTTTGGCGGATAGTGTATAATATTTTGTGTAAACGATAATTCCTTTAGGTATGGAAAAAGGAATCAATTGATGAAGTTTTTAGGTTATGAGAAGAGCAGTATTCTCGGCTACAATACCGGAAACAGTCGAAATGGCTTCTACGAGCGAGATCTCGATACTTCCTACGGCAGACTTTACATCAAAGTGCCCCGTGACAGAAACGGTCATTTTGAGCAACAGTTAATTCCTGACTACGCTCGAAGAACCGATGAACTGGAAACGACCCTCATCACTCTTTATAAGAAAGGAATCACTACAAGAGAAATTTCCGGAGGCAATCCGAAAAAGCATTTACACTACAAGTTTACACAAAAAACTTGACACAATTTCCGTATAAATGGTATAATCATGTTCGTCAAAATAAAATGTGTATTCGATAATATGACAGGAGGCATTAATTATGAGGAATACAAAAAGAGGGAAACGGTATTTAGTGCTATTTCTTGTTTTTTCACTTGTGATTACAACGTGTATAGCAAACAGTTCCGTTCCGAATTCACAGGCTAAGAAAAAGAAGCAAACCATTACAATCTTGAATAAGAAGAAAAAAGGTGTTCTTACTATTCAGGCAGGTAAAAAAGTCCAGTTAAAAGTAAAGGTTAACGGGAAAAAAGTACCGCAAAAGAAGATGAAGAAGATTTTGAAGTTTAAGTCTTCAAATAAAAAAGTTTTGTTAGTTAGTAAAAAAGGACAGCTTTTTGCTAAAAAAGCGGGAAAGACAACGGTTACTGTGACACAAAAAAAAGGAAAGAAAAAGAAAACTCGGTTAAAAGTAAAAGTTTTACCGAAAAATACGTCACAGAATCAGACAAAATTACCGACTGAAACAGCTATGCCGACGGCAACAGCAGGTCAAATAGTAGGCCCAACACCGGCAATCTCTGCAACGCCAACGGCGACAGTGTCAGCAGCACCAACAGCAACGGTAGCACCGACAGCAACGGTAGCACCAACAGCAACGGTAGCACCAACAGCAACGGTAGCACCAACGGCAGCACCAACAGCACCGGTAGTACCAACAGCAGGCCCAATAGTAGGCCCAACACCGGCAGCACCAACGGTAGCACCAACAGCAACGGTAGCACCGACAGCAACGGTAGCACCAACAGCAACGGTAGCACCAACAGCAACGGTAGCACCAACGGCAGCACCAACAGCACCGGTAGTACCAACAGCAGGCCCAATAGTAGGCCCAACACCGGCAGCACCAACAGCAGCACCAACGGTAGCACCAACAGCAGCACCAACGGCAGCACCAACAGCAACGGTAGCACCAACAGCAAAGCCAACGGTAGCACCAACAGCAAAGCCAACGGTAGCACCAACAGCAACGGTAGCACCGACAGCGACCGCAGCACCACAACTTGTAAGTAGTGGGGAATGTTCCAAAATGACCTACGGAAATGCAGCGGGACCAAAAAGTGATTTAAGTTTTTCGGCGATGGCATTTTACATGAATAAAGATTATTGTTCCACCTCGTATACTTTTACAGGAACGAATAAGAAGTACCGTATGGTTGTCAAAGGGGCTTCTTCCAGTAATTCCTCGCCAGCCGGTATATCGGTTTATATCGGTGGGAAAAAAGTAGGAGCGGTCAGCTTTACCGGAACTTCACTTTCTGAGCAGTCATTTGACTTTAAAATGAAGGACGTAACCGGAAAGCAGGAAATTAAGTTTTTGTTGGAAACGGATAATGGCTCCAATGACACTTATGTCAATAGTTACGAGCTTTATTATATCGGAGACATACCGGCAACACCAGCGGCACCCGTGCCGGCATCCAAGGGAGCTGCCTATACAGGAAATTACCGAAATCTTTTTAAGGAATATGGCTATTCTGAGGACGAAATAAACAAAAAAGTCGAATCGACATGGGAAAAACTGTTTCATGGAACCGATGACGAACGTCTCTACTATCCGGTAGGCGACGATATGGCTTATATTTATACTGCGGATACCGATGATGTGCGTTCAGAGGGAATGTCTTATGGCATGATGATTTGTGTTCAGATGAACAAACAGGAAGAATTTAATCGTCTTTGGAAATGGGCAAAGACCTATATGCAGCATAAAAGCGGTGAACACAAAGGCTATTTTGCATGGCAGATGAACACAAATGGAACCATAAAGGACAACACACCAGCATCTGATGGAGAAGAATATTTTGCAACCTCCTTATTGTTTGCGTCTGCACGCTGGGGTGACGGCGAGGGCATCTATGATTATCATAAAGAGGCACAGGAAATTCTTACGACGATGCTTCACCAAGCGGATGACAGACAGGGCGTGAATATGTTTAATTCCGACCATAAAATGCCGGTATTCTGTCCGATTGGAAATGCTGCTACCTATACGGATCCTTCGTATCATTTGCCGGCATTTTATGAAGTGTGGGCTCTTGAGGCAGACCAGGATAATGAGTTTTGGAGCGAAGCAGCAAAAGCAAGCCGCGAATATTTTAGAAAGGCAACCAATGCCTCTACTGGATTAGCTCCGGATTATTCAGAATATTCGGGAGCGGCAAGAAATGAAGGCAATCATGGTGATTTCCGTTTTGATGCATGGCGTACCGCTGCCAACATTGCCTGTGATTACGCATGGTGGGCAAAAGACGACTGGGCAGTTACCCATGCAGATACACTACAGTCCTTTTTCTATGACAAAGGCGTGGAAAATTATGGAAATCAATGGACACTGGATGGAAGCAAAGAATACAGTACCGACCACTCTCCGGGACTTGTTGCAATGAATGCGACAGCGGGACTGGCAGCAAGTACCCAAAAAGCATGGGCCTTTGTGGAAGACTTTTGGAATATTTCACCAACCACTGGAAAATACCGTTATTATGACGGATGCTTGTATATGATGGGACTTCTGCATTGCAGTGGTAAATTCCGTGTTTATCTGTCAAGTAATGCACCGGAACCTGTTGTAAATGGAAAAATTTCAACAACCAAAGCAGAATTTGATTTGAAAGAAGAAGCACAGACAGACATTACGACAAACCTGATCCTGAGTGGAGAAAGACGTTTTTCTGAAATTCGCAATGGAAATGTCGTGCTGAAACAGGGAAAGGATTACACAATAGATGGTAATAAAGTAACTATTTTGAAACAATACCTTGCCAAGCAATCGGTTGGCACCACGAAGTTGACATTTGTGTTTGATGCCGGAGCCAATGCGACATTGACGATTACGATTAAAAACAGTACTACGGGAGAAAAGCCGGCGGTAACGGGACCTTTTGATAAGATTAAGGCGATATCATTTGAGGAGTCCAAAAACGTAACCGTTTCCGGTGATACAGTAACTTTTAACGGCACAGATTCCTATATTGCTTTTACGCTTGATTTTGGAAGTGCAATACCACAGAAAGTAGCTGCTTATGTCAAACAGCCAAATAACAGCGGACAATTGTTTATCCGTAGCGGAAGTCTCAGCGCGACAGTAGCCACGGTATATAATCTTGGAAATGGTTCCTGGACAGAGGCTTCCAATGGTCTATATCCGAAACCTACCGGAAAAACCAAGATTTATATTCAGACAAATAAGCCTGGTGTTGAGCTGGAATGGGTGCAGTTTATGAAGTAAAGAGAGCTTGGTTATGATGCAATGTCATTAAGTTAAGACGGTCTAAAAATCAAAAATACCTATCGAGGAAGAAGTTCTTCGGTAGGTATTTTATTTTGCATAAAAATAAGCATAGCAATAAGACTGACTTCATACAGTCAACCCAAATAAAGGTTTGTCCAATATTCAATTCTACAATTGGCATAGTGTTGTGCAGAGATAAAAACAATGCGGTTGTAGAAATGACATTACCTGAGGATAATAAGCAGATTTTTGCCGGCAAATATGAGACAGTTTTACCAAGCAAGGAAGCATTGCAAAAATTGCTGAAAGAACAGATGGAAGATGATGAAAATTAAATTATATCGTGAAAGGAAGTTTAATTATGTATGAAATATCTTGAAAAGAAAGCATTAATATGTTATAATCTCCCTATAAATAAAATGTGAATGGAGAATAAAATGAGCGGAATCGTTTGGGTGATAACGGCAAGCATTGTTTTTATATGCATTGCCGTTGTTGCTATTTTTTATAAATTGACAAAATTGCAGGAAGAGACGCGGGAAGCATATCTTAAATTCGATAGTTACCGCATGGAAAAATGGAACATGGTGAAAAGGCTTGCCGAGTATGTGGAGAGTTATCATGAAGAGGAAAAGACTTTTGCGGAAACCCATGTTGTTTTGGATCAAGATTATATGGTAATGGGAGAAGAAGAGAAGAGTGTTTTGTACCATAAGATGGAGGAAATTCTTGGGAATCTCATCGAGGAGATCAAAAAACATGGTAATCTTCAATGTGAAGAGAAGATTCGAAATATCTGCTTGAAATTAAAAGATGAGTCATACCGCTATCATGAAGCAGAAGCAGAATATAACAGCTGTGTGAACCGATATAACGGGCAGATTGAAAAAGTACCGGATAAGTATGTTGCCGGGATATTTGGATTGAAAAAGCAAAAAAAATTACAATGAAGAGGTGCTTGAATGAAAAAACATTGTGTAAGATATGGTTATGTAATAAGCTTAATCCTGCTTGTTTTTATGACAATCTTTTTCAGTGTGCGTTCATATCATTTGGGAAAATATGAAGGGGCGTTCAGCCAGTCAGAAGTAACGGTTCTCAATGATGTTTGGACAAAGACGCCGGATGTTAGTGAATCCGGGGATAAGGATTCTTATCTGGTATATTCCTATACGACAAAAAATGAAGAGCCTCGTCACCAGGTTCTTGCTATCGAAAGTTATTGGATGATGATGGAAGTATTTGTCGGCGAAAATAAAGTATTCGAGTGTAAAGATGACAACCGTAACAGAGGAATTATCGTGCGTTGGATCGACCTTCCGGATGACGTTGCCGGAAAAACGATACGCATTCGTACATTAAATGATGAAAAGGCATTGGATTTGAAATTAATTGGAACATGTTGTCTGGGGCAGAAAGATGCGATATTAACACGTATGCTTCTTAGAAATGGGTACGTTGTGATATTTGCCATCATTACATTTTTGACATCGGTTACTTTGTTTTTGACATTGATTCTTTTTCGCAGGAAAATACCGGCTGTATTAGTGTCTGCATTTACGAATTTAGGCCTGTTTATCCTGACGGCAGGAGTATGGATCGTTGTAAATTCCAGACTGCTGCAGTTTTTTACCGGTCAGGCTGTTGTGATTGCGCTGGTGTATTTTCTTAGCCTGTATCTGATGCCGGTATTCTGCCTGATGTTTATGAAAGAAATGCTCAGCAAGAACTATCCGGTGCTTGGATATCTGGCATTTGGCTTTGAATTGCTTCTTGTCGTGTCCGTGTTTATTAATAAAACCATAGGTATTCCAATGTACCGCCTGGTGTATGCAGAGCATGCGCTGGTTCTTGTTTCCATCGGGGTTGTCATAAAATATGCGATTCAGGAATTGCAGATGTATCAAAAAAAAATGATGCGGACGCTGGTAAAAGGGATTGGACTTCTCTTTGTATTTTCCTTTATTGCGATTGTCGAATTTCACATTGACCATGACTCAGGATATGCCATCTGGTTTTGTCTGGGTATGCTCATTTTTATCGTTGTAATGTGGCGAGTGGGAATTTCCGGGTTGTTTTATCGTCTTGAAATAGATCGCCAAATAGCAGAAAATGAAAAGACAGAACAGTTTGACCCACTTTCCGGGATGGAAAATGGGGAAGCGTTCCAAAGATTTCGAAATGCCGAGGAGGCATCCGGGGAACTGACTTATGTTCGATTTGTAATTGAAAATGATATAGACTACGTGCAAAAGGAAGCATGGAGATATGAGCAGCTGATTTTTGATGTGTCGGATTCCATTCAAACGATATTTGGATCTCGTGGAAAATGTTATCGTCTCAATGACAGGGAATTTATGGTTGTTCTTAAATATGTTAAAACTGTTCAGGTAGAAGAGTGCCTGAAAAATATAGAAGCCATCATACATAATAAAAACCGTCATAGAAGAGAGCCGGTCAAAATTCGTTATGCATTTGCGCAGATGCCGCAGGAATGCGACGAAGAGATCGAATTGTATGATCTGGTAGAAGAAAGAGTGCATATATAAAGGGGAAGGATTCCTGCCCCGAAAAAAGAGATTCCGAAAACGGAATCTCTTTTTAAGTAACTATTCGGTCAAAGTGAAAAAACAATGTCTCTTGCGTGCAAGCACGGCGAGCCATTGTTTTCTACACTTTGTCCTGAATAGTTACTTTTTTATTTGATATTATTATAAAGGTTTCGCAAATAGCGATTTGAACAAGTGACATCATAGTATAAGTAAAGGGAAAAGTCAATACTGGGAGAACAAGAACTAATAACTATAAATTATTAAATAAAAAACATTATTAAACGAAGTTAAAGAAGAGTTTTGATTTATTTAATAAAGTGGCTATGGACGAAATGCGAAAATTATGTTATACTAAGGCAGTGAATAAAAACTGAGGAATGTAACGACTCTGTTACCAGAAATAGAAGAGGGCGTCAGATATGAAAAACGATCAATTAGATACAATTGATAAAAAGATATTGACAATTTTACAAAAAGATGCTAGAACACCTGTAAAGGATATTGCGCAGGAAGTTTTCCTGACCGCACCTGCTGTGTCTGCGAGGATCAATCACCTCGTGAAGCAGAATTATATCACCGGATTTCATGCCAGCCTGAATCCGGAACTGCTGGGATATCACATTAAAGCATTCATTAATCTTGAAGTTGCGCCGAAAGATAAAAAGGAGTTTTATCCTTATATTGAAAATTGGCCGAATGTGATCGAGTGCAATTGTGTGACAGGCGATTATTCGATGCTTTTAGAAGTTCAATTTAAAAGCACCGACGAACTCGACCAGTTTATCGGAGAACTGCAGGTGTATGGGAGAACAAAGACACTGATTGTGTTCTCTACATCAGTAGAACACCGTGAGGTGGCAGTACAGTAACGTTGAGTTGAAGAGAAAGAAGGATACAGTATTATGAATATTTCGATGTTGAAAGGGAAAATTCATCGTGCAACAGTAGTACAGGCAGAATTAAATTATGTAGGAAGTATTACGGTAGATCCCGTTTTGATGGAGGCTGCCGGTATTTTGGAATATGAAAAAGTACAGATTGTCGACGTGGAAAATGGAAGCCGTTTTGAGACGTACACGATCGCAGGCGAAGAAAACTCCGGCATGATCTGCCTCAATGGGGCAGCAGCGCGCATGGTGCAGGTCGGCGACCATATCATTTTGATGGCATACGCGGATATGACTCCGGAAGAAGCAAAGACGCACAAGCCGAAAGTCGTTTTTGTGGATGACGACAATAAGATCAAACAGATTTCGACGTATGAAAAACACGGACAATTGATGTAGACAGGAGGCCGTTATGTTAAAAGGAAAAACGGTGGTTCTTGGCGTGACCGGAAGTATCGCTGCTTACAAAATAGCAAATCTTACCAGCATGCTGACAAAACTACACTGTGATGTGCATGTAATTATGACAAAAAATGCGACCAATATTATTAATCCGATCACATTTGAGACGCTGACGGCGCACAAATGTCTCGTGGATACATTTGACCGCAATTTCAATTACAATATCGAGCATGTGGCACTCGGCGAAAAAGCCGATGTGGTTCTTGTGGCACCGGCATCTGCCGATGTTATCGGAAAAATGGCAGCAGGAATTGCAGACGATATGCTTACGACGACGATTCTTGCCTGCAAATGCAAGAAAATCGTGGCACCGGCGATGAATACCAATATGTACGAAAATCCGATCGTACAGGCAAATTTGAAGAAATTAAAGGAATTTGGCATGGAAGTGATTGAGCCGGCATCCGGTATGCTTGCATGCCGTGTGGAAGGCAAAGGAAAACTTCCTTCCGAAGAGGTTCTTTTGGAATATATATTGCGTGAAATCCAGTTTGAGAAAGACATGACAGGAAAGAAAGTGCTCGTGACAGCGGGCGCGACGCAGGAAGCGATTGATCCGGTGCGCTATATCACCAATCATTCTACGGGAAAGATGGGATATGCGCTGGCAAAAATTGCCATGCGAAGAGGCGCAGACGTGACACTGATAACAGCTCCGACGAATCTCCCGGCACCGTTGTTTGCCGATGTCGTGCCTGTCGTAAGTGCGCAGGAAATGTTTGATGCAGTCAAAGAACGTGCACCGCAGATGGACATTATTATCAAAGCGGCAGCAGTCGCAGATTATACGCCGGTTTCCGTAAGCGATGAGAAAATCAAGAAAAAGGACGGCGACCTGTCGCTGCCGATGAGGCGGACGACGGATATCCTTGCGTATCTTGGAGAACACCGCAAGCCGGGGCAGTTTATCTGTGGATTTTCGATGGAAACGGAAAATCTGGTAGAAAATTCGAAAAAGAAATTGCAGAAGAAAAATGCAGATTTGATCGTTGCCAATAACCTGCACGATGAGGGCGCGGGATTTGGAACCGATACCAATGTGGTTACCCTTGTGATGGAAGAAGGAATTGTAGAACTTCCTTGTATGTCCAAAGAAGAAGTGGCAGAGGCGGTATTGGATGCGATCCAGAACGCATAAGATGCAATAAAATGATTATAAAAGGAAAACGGGCAGCCTTGCGGCTGCCCATTTTCGTGAGAAAAGTAATATAAAGTTATTATGCTTTACAAAGCTTAATCTGGACGTCATGTGTCAGTACATCGGTGTAGCTGAAAGATACTGTCTGAAATGTATCTTCAAATCCATTTTTAACGGAAATCAAAAATATACTGGGATACGTATCCATAATGATTCCCTCTGTAACATCTACGCGGTGTCTGCCAAGGTTGGAACGAATCACCACTTTGCTACCGATGTGTTTGCTTACGGCTCTTCTTACAGAACCTACATCTGCCTTAATCATAATCAACCGGCCTTTCCCCTGCTTTCACAGGAACTCTTTAATCAATAAATATCCCAAGTGTATAACCACGATATATAGAAATACATATTCATTGTACTACATAATATTGTGCTTGTCAAGTCTCCTAACACTATTATATGCCAAAAATTAGGAAATATGCATAAAAAAGGTTTTCTTTTCATAACGGCAAATGGCATATTTCCGGGACGTCGTGAATAGGTATAAAAAAGAGGTAACTATTCAGGTCCCCCGCTCCCCATTCGCATTTCGAACACTTCGTGTTCTTTCTCGCCTTTGGCAAGGCTAAAAATGCTCATTTGGGGAGGGGGAGCCCTATTAGGTCCAATGTGCAGAAAAACAATGTCTTTTACGTGCAAGCACGACAATTCATTGTTTTTTGCACATCGGACCTGAATAGTTACCAAGAGAAAAACTTTGGACAGCGGAGGGGCTATGGAACTTATAAAACAAAAGGTTCATATGAACCATTGTAACAGTAGAAAAGAAGTTACGACGACAATAGATACCGATTACAATGTGCCGGATATCAAGCCGGATGCGCGGAGTATCATGCAGGAAAAGGGAAATGTAGTCATCGAGGAAATGCATCTGCGGGATGGCGAACTGGAAATCCGCGGAGCCTTGCATTTTACTGTGTTGTATGCGGGAGAGGAGGACGTTCCGGTATGTGATCTCGCCGGCAATACGCCATTTTATGAAACGGTGAAAATGGACTGCGAGGGTGTGCGGGAGGAAGAAATTTCCATTCAGGCAAGCATCGAAGATTTTCGCGCCGATTTGATCAACTCACGAAAACTGGGGATTCGTGCCGTAATCGTTTTTTCTGTGGCAGCAGAGACGATTTACGACGGAGAAGGTGCGGTGGATGTTGTGGCAGAAGACGATGTGTATACGAAAAAAAAGACGATGGACATCACAAAACTGCTTTTGACCAAAAAAGATACGCTGCGTGTGCGTGACGAGTGCCGGCTGCCGGGAACCAAAGATACGATCGGGCGCATTTTATATGAAGATGTGTCGCTCAATGAAATCGAGACAAGATGCGAAGAGGATAAAATGATCGTGACGGGAGAAGTGGATATTTTTGTGCTGTATCTCAATGCGGAAGAGCCGGCCGGCCTTGGATATCACGAATGTCAGGTGCCGGTTCAGGGAGAAATTCCGTGCGGAGGCTGCGACGAAACCAGTGTCCTTCAGGTCAAATCGCACATTCACAGCTATGAAATGGAAGTAAAGCCGGATGAAGACGGCGAAGACCGGATTTTGGATGTAGAAGTGGTCATTGCGTTCGCCATCTCGGCATACGGACAGGAACAAATGGAAGTTTTGACAGATTTTTACTCCACCTCAAAACGGTGTACTCCGGTATACGAAATGTCGTATTTTGAAAATCTGTTATTGAAAAATAAAAATAAGTCGCGCGTCGATGGAAAAATTTTACTGGATGAGAGCCGGCAGCCGCTTCAGATCTGGAAAGTAAACGGTGAAGCGCGTGTGGACGAAAAGCGTGTAGGGAAAGATAGCGTGGTGGTAGAAGGGATTTTGGATATCAATATATTGTATCAGTCCTCGGATGCGCAGGCACCTCTGGCGGCGGCCAAGGGAATGCTGCCGTTTGAGCAGGAAGTGCAGATTCCGGGAGTCAGCAAAGACAGCGACATTCGTCTCGATGTCAGCGTAGAACAGATCAGCGGGACGCTTCTGGGAGAAAATGAAGCGGACATTAAGGCGGTGCTTGTCCTCGATGTACTTGCGTTTGAAAATCACGAGGAGCCGATTATCTCGGGCGTGGAAGAGCAGGAGATGGATATGGCGGCGCGTGCCAAAGAACCGGGGATGGTCGGTTATGTGGTAAAGCCGGGCGAGCAGCTGTGGGACATCGCCAAACAATTTTACACGACGAGCGATGCCATCGCCGAGACCAATCAATTAGAGGAAGAAACACTTACGCCGGGCCAGATTCTCCTTATTGTGAAAGAAATGGAGCAGGCAGGATAACAACCATGAAAACTAGCAAGGAGCTGACAGGGAAACGGGGTTACCGCAATCCTATCAGCTCCTTTGCTGAGAGTTGAAGTATGAAAATAATACAAAAATTAATTGTTGTCCAATATATATTTTTTGATTGCCTCAAAACTTTCTTTGCTGATGTCATGCTCCATCCGGCAGGCGTCTTCTGCCGCAACATTTTCATCTACTCCTAACTGAATGAGCCAGGACGTCAAAAGCTCATGGCGTTCATAAATCATTTCTGCCACTTCCCGTCCCTTATCTGTCAGATAAATAAACCCCGGCTTTGTGACTGTGATATAGTCATCCTCCCTCAGATGTTTCATCGCCACACTGACGCTGGATTTCTTAAAGCCCATGTTTTCCGCAATATCAACAGAACGGACGACCGGAAGTTTTTTGCTTAACATAAGAATCATCTCAAGGTAATTCTCTGAAGATTCATTTAAGGTCATCTCGATTCCTCCCCGAAAGTATTTGAATATAAGTATAGCACAATAAAAAATATAATTCAATAGGTAGAATTTAGAGAAATTTTATCAATAATGCAACTTTTAGTATTGACAACTAATGGTGGTTAGTGTATACTAACGAACGTAAGATAAAGAAAACGATATGTAACGGCAACTAATTCGAGGGAAACCTTGTGAGCATAGATTGGAGAGTTTAGTATGAATTTAAGTGAAGCAGAAGTTGGAAAAGAATGTGTTATCAGTGATATCGTGACAGATGATGAGGAAATGAAATCCTTTTTGTTCTCTCTCGGATGTTACAGTGGAGAGCCGATCACGGTTGTTTCCAGAAAGAAAAAGAACTGCGTCGTATCCATTAAAGACGGACGCTACAATATTGATATTGAATTAGCAAAAGCTATTTTAATATAAAGGTAACAGAATCGTTACCACCAAATACATATAAGGAGGCTTCTTTATGAGAATCGCGTTAACCGGTAATCCCAATAGTGGTAAGACCACTATGTACAACGCATTGACGGGAAGAAACGAAAAGATTGGTAACTGGGCCGGCGTTACCGTGGACCGAAAAGAAAGTCCGATTAAAAAAGATCATTATGATGGCGCGAAGGAACTGATCGCAGTTGACCTTCCGGGTGCATATTCAATGTCCCCATTTACATCAGAGGAAAGTATTACAAGTGGTTATGTAAAAAATGAACATCCTGATGCGATCATTAACATCGTGGATGCTACAAACTTAAGTCGTAGTTTGTTCTTCACAACACAGCTTTTGGAACTGGGTATTCCGGTAATCGTTGCTTTGAATAAGAACGATATCAATGAGAAAAAAGGAACACAGATCAACGAAGCATTGTTGTCTGAGAAATTAGGATGTCCTGTTATTAAGACAACATCTACAACAGACACAGGATTGAAAGATGTCGTTGCCGCTGCTGCTGAATTGGAAGGAAAAGGACAGGTTCCTCCCTACGTACAGGGAAATATCAATCTGCATGACAAAACGGAAGTAGAAGCAGCCGACCGTAAACGTTTTGATTTTGTAAATGGTATTGTAAAAGAAGTAGAAGTACGTAAAGTACAGACAAAGGAAAAGACTAAAGGAGATGCGATCGATAAGGTGCTCACAAATCCGATTTCCGGTTTGATCATCTTTGCAGCGATCATGTATCTTGTATTCTTTATATCACAGTCAACACTTGGTACCTATCTGGCAGATATCCTGACCGGATGGATTGAGACGTTCCAGGAATGGGTAGGCGGATTGCTTGAAAATGCAAATCCTTTCTTGTATGCCCTGCTTGTTGATGGTATAATCGGTGGTGTAGGTGCCGTAGTAGGTTTCCTTCCATTGGTAATGGTTATGTATTTCCTCATCGCCCTTTTGGAAGATTGTGGATATATGGCTCGTGCAACTGTCGTATTGGATCCGATCTTCAAACGTGTAGGTCTTTCTGGTAAATCCGTAATTCCTATGATCATCGGAACAGGATGTGGTATCCCGGCTATTATGGCTTGCCGTACCATCCGTAACGAAAGAGAACGTAGAACAACAGCAATGCTGGCAACCTTTATGCCATGTGGAGCAAAACTTCCTGTAATCGCATTGTTTACAGGTGCTTTCTTCCCAGAGTCAAAATGGGTTGGACCGGTAATGTATTTTGTAGGAATCCTTTTGATTCTTCTTGGAGCACTTTTGGTAAAAGCAGTTACCGGTATGAAGTACAGAAAATCTTTCTTCATCATCGAGCTGCCTGAGTACAAAGTTCCAAGTTTGAAAATTGGTGTTTTGTCCATGTTAAACCGTGGTAAAGCATATATCAAAAAAGCAGGAACGGTTATTCTTGTTTGTAACACAGTAGTTCAGATCATGCAGTCCTTCAACTGGCATTTCGAAGCCATCGAAGAAGGTGCAGAGAATACTTCCATCCTTGCTAGTATCGCAGGACCATTTGCTGTACTTCTTGTACCTGTTGTAGGTATCGCCGCTTGGCAGCTTGCTGCAGCAGCAATCACAGGATTTATCGCAAAAGAGAACGTAGTTGGTACGATCGCTACGGTTTATGCGATCACAAACTTCATCGATCCGGATGAACTTGAGTTGATCGGAAGTGGTAACGCTGTTGCTACCGCAATGGGACTCACAAAAGTAGCAGCACTTGCTTACTTGATGTTCAACCTTTATACTCCACCATGTTTCGCAGCTTTGGGTGCGATGAACTCCGAGATGCAGAGTGGAAAATGGCTGTTTGCCGGTATCTGCCTCCAGTTGGCAACCGGTTTCACCGTAGGATTTTTAGTATACCAGATTGGTACATTGATCACGACGGGAAGCCTTGGTGCCGGATTTGTCGGCGGTTTGATCGCAGTACTTGTATTTGCTGCCGTAATCGTTACATTGATCATGAGAGCAAATCGAGCTATCGATACCGAGTACCAGTTAGACTAATAATGTAGAAAAGAGATGATGAATTATGACAGGTATTATAGCAAATGTAGTTGTTATCTTACTTCTGGTAATCATCGTAGGCTCTTCCCTTCTTTACATTCGTAAAGAGAAGAAGAGGGGCGTTCATTGTATCGGATGTCCGTCCGCAGGTTCGTGTACACGTTCCTGTGCATCAAAACCAAAGAAGAAAGATTAAAGGGGATGACGAGGTTGAATACGCAGACACTTTTAATCATAGTAATTCTCGTGCTGATATTGATTCCGGCGATCCGGACCAGCATCAAGCACATGAAAGGCGAAGGCGACTGCTGCGGTGGTCCCAAAGAAAAGCCGATCAAGAAAAAGATCTCCGGACCGGTACTTCGTGAGGTCACCGTACACATCGACGGCATGCACTGTCAGAATTGCCGGGTGCGGATCGAGAACCATCTGAATGAAATGGATGGCATCGTCGCAAAAGTGAATCTGAATAAGAAAGCGGCGACGATTTCGGTTTACAAGGATGTCGATGATCTGGAAATCCAGAATACCATCGAAAAACTTGGATATACTGTCGTGAGTATGGAATAATATGGGCTAATAATTTACTCCTTTTTATCCTGGGTCAAAGTTTTTGCCTGGGAAGATGCCGGCGAATTGCTTCACAGCATGTAGGCATCAAAATCAATAATCGTGTATAAAATGACGAGAGCAGCTTTGGGCTGGCTGCAAATTGTCGAAAATTGAACTGCCGTGCAGAGAGTGATCTTTGTGCGGCGGTTTTTTATATTACAAGGTAACTATTGAAAAAGAAACAATTTCGTGGTAAAATGTCATTACTAAAAAATGTGCAATGCAAAAAAATAAGGAGTGAGAGCATGGAGATTAAAAGGGATGCCTATCTTGAAAAATTAAAGATAAGAAAAAACAATGGAATGATTAAGGTTATTACAGGAATTCGGAGATGTGGAAAGTCATTTCTCTTATTTGTATTATTTAAGAAATATTTATTAGAGAATGGTGTGGATAATGAACACATTATTGAGATTGCTTTGGATGGCATAGAAAATGAGGAACTGCGAGATCCCAAGAAGTGTTATCAATATATCAAAGGAGCAATGAAAGATGATCAGAATTATTATCTGTTCTTAGATGAAGTACAGTTTATGCCACGCTTTGAAGAGGTTCTGAACAGTTTGCTTCGTATCAGCAATATTGATGTATATGTGACGGGAAGTAACTCTAAATTTTTATCAAGTGATATTGTAACTGAATTCAGAGGAAGGGGAGATGAGATAAGAATTTATCCATTGTCTTTTGCAGAATTTTATGCAGCTTTTGATGGAGATTATGAGGATGCATGGGAAGAATATATGACATATGGCGGACTTCCGCAGGTTGCCCGATTTTCTACGGAAAGCCAAAAGGCAGAGTATTTGAAGAATATTTTTTCAAATGTTTATATCAAAGATGTGGTAGAGCGAAACAAACTTCAAAATGTGGACGAGATAAATACGCTGGTCGATATTCTTGCTTCTGCTATAGGAGCGCCTACCAATCCAACAAAAATATCAAATACTTTTAAAAGCGAACGTGGGATCAATTACAGTAATAAAACAATATCCAATCATATAGATTATCTCGCCGAGGCTTTTTTGATTTCTAAGGCAACCCGGTACGATATTAAAGGAAGAAAATACGTGGGTGCAAATTTGAAATACTATTTTTCAGATCTAGGTCTTAGAAATGCCAGACTTAATTTCAGACAGCAGGAGCCTACCCACATTATGGAAAATATTGTATATAACGAGCTGCTGATCCGGGGGTATAATGTAGATGTTGGTATTGTGGATGTATATGCAATAAATCATGAAGAAAAGAAGAGAGTTCGCAAGCAATTGGAAGTTGATTTTGTGGTAAATCAGGGGAGTCAGAGATATTATATTCAGGTGGCGTATGATATGACCACAGAGGAAAAACAGACACAGGAATTTAATTCATTTCGGAATATTCCGGATTCATTTAAGAAGATTGTTATTGTAAATGGAACGAAAAAGCCGTGGAGAAACGAGGAAGGCTTTGTAATTATGGGGATGAAATATTTCCTGTTAAATGGGAATAGTTTGGAGTTTTAGATCCTGAAAATGTCCTAAAGTGGTAAGCAGGATGTCTGAATGTGGTAAAGAAAGGCGAGGAAAAATCTGGTATAATAAAGCGTGCTGACGCAGGTGCGGCCGCCAAGGCTTGCAACGTGTTGGTGAAAAAATATAATATGGAGGAAGTGCAGATATGTACAAGAACAAATTTTTATCACTTTTACTAGTGTTTTCACTGGTAATATGTGGTACAATGGGAACAGGAAAGGGTGCAAAAGCCGAGGAAAACGTTACAACAGAGGAAAGTGGAAAGAATCCACAGGTAGAAAGTGGTTCGGTTGAAGAAGAGGAACCATGCGAAAAACCAGAAGAAGATATTGATGAAGTTGCGAAAGATATTGATCTTAAAGTTAATATTACTGCAATGTGGGATCATCATTATAATGCAGAAGTTGAACTTACTAACCTTACCGGGGAACGCATTGATGATTGGGAAATTTCTTTTGATTTTTGCAATAAGATTGAGCATATTTGGAACGCAAAGATTATTGATTGTGATGAAGAGAGTAATTTGTATACTATTCATAATGCAGATTGGAATCAAGATATACCGTCCGAAGGAAAGGTTTCTTTTGGAATGACGGTAAGTTACGATGAAGAGATTGATAGCCCATCCGACTGGTATCTTACAAGAACGTGTCTGGAAGTTGAAGAGGATTATGATGTAAAATATACAGAATATAGTCGCTGGGGTGATAACGTAAATGGTCAGTTTATTATTACAAATAATTCGGAGCGACGAATTGAGGATTGGAAAGTTGAGATATTATCAAATCTTACAATAAAACAAGTTTGGAATGCAGAAGTTGTTGATGAAGATAGGGGTTATTTTGATAATATGGGTTATAATCAAAATATTGAACCGGGTCAGAGTGTAAGTTTTGGGTTTATTGCAGAGTGTGATGGCGATGAAGTGGAAGTTTATGATCAGACGCTTTACGAAATGATCACGATACCAGAAGAATTAGAAGGAAACCCAAATTGGGAAGAAGAAGTAACAGAAGATGAACTGGCTCAATATGAGTTTGAACCAGAAGAGTTTGAAACAGAACAAGATTATTATGATTATCTTGAACGGCAAAAACGACTGGGTATTCTTGATGAGGAGCAGAAAGTAAAATTGCAATCAAGAACGCAGATTCAGACAAAATCTGAAAAAGTGGAAGCAGTTGACAAACCTATAAAGGCAATGGATACATTAACATTGAATAAATCCGATATTAAGTTTACGATAGTAAATGCAGGGAAATACGCGACACAAGCATTTTATTTAAAAACAAAAGAAGGTTATGCCTACTTATCACAGCGTAAGGATAAAGAGGTAGTGATATCAAAGTGTATAATCGATAAAAATAACAAAATCAATTTGAAAGAATGCGTATCTCAAATGCATCTTACGGGATTTGATCATGGACAGAGCCTTGAAATGTTTTCTTATGGCGGAAACGAATATTTAATGGTAACAGCAGGTAAATTACCAAAGCATTCTATGGGGAATAAGGTAGCGTTTATACAATATAGAAAGGGAAGTTATTGTTATGGTCAGTACAAGAATGAGAAAGCTATTCAAGCTAAAATACTTTGCAAAGCAGGATATGCAAATAAACAGAAAAAACGTGAAGGAATACCAAAACAGGTTGAAGTGGCATTGTCAGAAGACAAGTCTACATTGCTTGTGTGGTCTCAAGTTGCTCATAAGAAAAATGAAGGAAGAAAAATTCAACTCACATGTTATGATTTAAAAAAAGTAATGAAACAATTGATAAATGTAGAAAAGAAAGTGACTAAGAAAAACAAAAAAAATAAAATGAATGATATGGTTCGGCTTTCTTTTCAGAAAATTGATTCAAAAGCCTGCATTACGACGGCATTACAGACAGATAAAAACAAAAACATTGTAAAACCATATAATTCGATTCAATCCATTGATTTAGCAAATGGTTCCTCTGGTAAATACAAAGTGTATATTTGCGGAGGAAATGATAAAAAGCAGAGAAAACTATCTATTGCAACTATGAGATTGTCTAAGGGAAAGGATATTACAAAAAATAGTAAATACCTTTGCCGGCAAAATGTGAAATTAGATAAAAGTATTTTCGATGATATAAAAGAAATGGAAGGAATGCATTATAGAGGAAGCTTAAGATTTGTAATTGCACCTGCAACAGGAAGCAAAATTGGGAAAAGTACACAATATCTGTTTGAAATAGATGCGTCAAGGGTGGAAAAGTAGTAATGATAGAAAAGGGGATAAAATAACTTTATCCCCTTTGTGTCGAGAAAGGAAGATTTGATGAAAAAAACATTACTTGTATTTCTGTTTCTATTTAGTATAGTTTGTTTTACAAATATACAGACATCAGCGGCAAGTACTGTCGCAAAAGGAAAATGCGGAAAAAATGCAACGTGGATTCTTAGTGAAGATGGAGTGATGCATATAAAAGGAAAGGGGATTTTAAAAGGGGAAAAGAATGGATGGAATAAATACCAATACAAAATTAAAAAGATTGTAATCGGAAAAGGAATTACAATCATTAAAGAAACTGCACTTGCCAGTATGCATAACGTAAAGGAAATAAAACTTCCGAATACCGTGAAAAAAATAAAGAATGGTGCATTTATGGATTGCAGCAAGTTAGAGAGAATTAATATTCCAAGTGCTGTAAATGAATTACCTAACAATATATTTAGTGGCTGCAAGAAAATACAACAAATAACACTACCTAAAAAATTAAAAAAGATAGGAACATACGCATTTTATAAGTGTAAAAGACTGGAACAGATAACAATACCAAAGACTGTAACAATGCTGGATTCCCAAGCGTTTGTTGATTGCCTTAGCCTGACAACTATTGTTAATCGTTCTAACAAGTCTTTAAGATTAGATGACTGCAAGGGAAAGAAAAAATGGAAAGTAAATGGCAAAAAGGCAAAAATACTTCCTGGGAAAAAGACAGCAAAAACAAAGAAGATTACTTTCAAGATTACATATGATCTGCGTGGTGGAGAAACAATGGGAGAACTGCCTTCATCGTATTGTTATGGAGAAAAAGTTGATTTACCTGATGTGGTAAAACCAGGGTATCAATTTCTTGGGTGGAAAATATTTTCATTTGGTGTATTTTCTCAATATTATCATTTGACAAGTTTTCCTAAATATTGTAATCAGGATATTGATTTTGTGGCAATGTTTGTTAAATTAGATTTGTTGAATCTGTCTGATGGTGAATTAAAGGTATCCGTTGATGATGACAAATTACAGACAAAACTTGAAAAATATGACGATCAAGATGATATGGAAATTGGATATATCGCTCAAATATCAGAAAATGAGGATATGTCAAAAGCCAAAACTCTTTGGCTGTCAAAAAATAAAACTACGGAATTATATGAGAATTCTTTTAAAAACTTAAAGCTAGGCAAACGTTATTATGTTCGTATTTCATACTATTATGTTGACGAGTATGGAGAAGAAGATTTGAAGTTGCTTTGTCCAAAATGGTATCTGAAACAAGCGGTTGACATTGTTAGATAAATCAAGCAGGTTCAATCGCAAAAATTAAAGGGAAGGTGCAAAATGAAAAAAATATTACTAATATATTTTTTCGCCTTTTGTGGCTGTCTGGGGTTTTGCCCGGACAGTCAGGCGAAGATATTGGAAAAAAATGTGTGGGCCGGAATGTATTGCAATTGGTCTTTGAGTGACGATGGCGTTATGGTCATTAAAGGGACGGGAAAGATGGAATTACAAGAGGATATGCTTGATATTTATAAAGATAAAATAAAAAAAATACGTGTTTCTGAAGGAATTACAGATCTTGGTAAACTGGGTTTTTCAAATTGTGAAGATATGAATATAGAAGAGATTATATTGCCAAGCAGTATTAGAAAATTGACAAAAAATGCGTTTACAGGTTGTGAGAGCGTAAAGAAAATTACTCTTCCTAAGAGAATAAAAAAAATAGAAGAAAAGACGTTTTACAAATGTAATAAATTGGAAGAATTGGTAATTCCTGATTCTGTCGAGGTGATTGAAAAAAATGCGGTATATCAGTGCAAAGCATTAAAAAAAGTGGTACTTTCAAAGCATTTAAAGAAAACAAGTGTTGTCTTTAATAAGTGCTACAGTCTAAGAAAGATTGTGAATCGTTCGTCAATAAGTATTCCACTAAATATGGCATCAAACCGCCGCGTATGGAAATGCCGGGGGAAAGCAATCCGTAAATTGAGACCCAAAGCAACCGCAGAGAGTAAAGGCGCAAAGTATAAATTAACCTATGATCTCAATGGGGGAAATGTGCAGGAGAGATTACCAAAATATCGTTATTGTGGAGATGAATCTAAAGTGCCGGCAGCGAAGAAGGAAGGTTATCTTTTTCTAGGATGGCAGGATCGGACAGCGTGGCATCCGACAGATAAATTTATACAGTATTCGTCCAAAGATTTAAGGCTGACAGCTCTTTTTGTTAAAATAAATATAAAGAGGGTAGAAGGTTCGGGTGGAAACAAAATATGCTGTAATATTTGGGATGATAATTTTACTGTGAATGTTAGTGGTTGGGGAGATGTGTCGCTGCATTATTATTTGAGCGTGTCTGCAGATGAGGGGAAACATTGGACAGAAGTATCAAGTTATGGAAATGGAACAGACGAAGTGAGCTGGGATGATTTAATCGGTTATGAACCAGGGAAAGGATGTATTTACATGTTAGGGCATGTCCCTGTAGAATCAGAAGATATTTATTTCTTTCAAGACTGGTGCTTGCGAGGTAAGATGATATTGGAGTAAAGTTGTTTCACAGTTGACGAAAATGGGAAAACATGTTATTGCAGTGCATTACAAGAAACATTGGTGCAGTAGCTCTAGAAAGAAGGAAAAATGAAAAAACTACTATTCATATGTTTTTTCGCCATTTGTGGCTGTCTGGGTTTTTGCCCAGACAGTCAGGCGAAGATGCTAATAAAAAATCAGAAAGCAGGTCCGCATTGTACATGGTCGTTAAGCGAAGACGGTGTGATGACAATTCGAGGAAAAGGAAAGGTTAAACTTCAAAGTAATCTTGCATGGGCAAATAAGGGAAATGTAAAGCAGGTTATAATACAAAAGGGAATAACAGGAATTGGTGAGTATGCATTTGGAAATTATGATAATCTAACAGAGATTAAACTGCCAAAAACTGTAAATGAATTAGAAGAAGAGGCATTTGCATATTGTGATAATCTCGTATATATTACGCTGTCTCCCAATATTAAAGTTTTACCAAAAGGAGCATTTAAAGAGTGTAAATCTTTAAAAAAAGTGATATTTCCAAAGAAGTTAAAAGTGATAAAGCAATATGCTTTTTCCGGGTGTAGCAATATGGAAAAATTAGTGATTCCTGATAGTGTAGAAAAAATGGATAAACAGGCGATTTATAACTGCCGCTCATTAAAGAGCGTTACATTTCCCAAAAAGTTGAAGTCCAAAGAAAATTTGATAGAAAAATGTTATAGTTTGCGGAAAGTGTGTAATCATTCTTGTCTCAAAATTCCATTGGATACAGCAAAAGGACATCGCGTGTGGAGGAGCAAGGGAAAAATTATCAAGATGTTGGCACCCAAATCTACTGCAAAAAGTTTGGGAACCCGGTATAAACTGACATACGATTTACGTGGAGGAACGGCAAAAGAAGAACTTCCACAATATCGTTATTATGGGGATAAAACCCCGCTGCCAGAAGCAGAAAAGGAAGGATATCGTTTTGTGGGATGGCGAGATGTTTCAGAATGGAGCTGGAAGGACAATTTTGTTTGTTATTCTGAAAAAAATCTGCATTTAACAGCATACTATTTAAGGTTTTCAATAACTGCGGAGAAAGGTAGAAAATTAATATACAAATTCGAGGATGATAATTTTTATATGATAGATTTAGGAGAAAAAAGATATCTGACTTATTGTGTTCGCTTATCATGTGATGGTGGGAAAACATGGGTTTTTACAAATGGCGGTGACGGATATGGTAATGGTGGAGAATACATAGTTCGCAATCTTAATGAGAAAACAGAATATGTTTACGAAATAGCATACGCTCCTAGGGGAGAGCCGTTCGATGACGGAGGGCTAGCTGAATGGCATTTTCGTGGCACAGTACAGGTGATACCTTGAAAAGGTGTTTAAAGGAAAAGAGGAAAATAATGAGTAAATATATAAAATTTTTACTACAAGCAATTGCTTTACTTTCTATTACTTTGGGAGTGTTTTCCGCACAAGCAATGGCAAAAACAAATATTCAGTATGAGGTAATCAATGATGATACGCTTGTTTTATCCGGAAATGGAGAAGCAGAGGAGGCTATAAAATACGGAAAAGAAGTAAAGAAATCACAAATTAAGAAATTAATTATTAAAGAGGGAATTACTAAAATTACACCATTAGGAATAGGAACGTTTGAATCTGTAAGAGAAGTTGTTTTGCCGGATAGTTTGACAGAAATCGGAGATGCTACATTTGCAGGTTATTATAAACTGAAAAAGGTTCGGTTTGGGAAAGGATTGCAAACGATTGCATACCTTGCATTTGCAAGTTGTATAAGTTTGGAAGAGATAGATATTCCAGATTCTGTAGTTGAAATAGGGGCTGCTGCTTTTGATGGATGTAATAAGCTAAAAGAAATTCTTTTGCCAGAACGATTAAAAGAATGGAATTATTATATTTTGCGAGGATGCCCGGCGCTGGAAATAATTATAAACGATTCTAAAATCCCATGCTATATGCCATGGTACAAAAAATACGTCACATGGCGAGTAGATGGGAAGAAAACGAAGACAATTCCAGCAGGAAAGACGGGAACATCGACAAGAAAAAAACTTTCGATACAGTATGACCTGCGAGGAGGTCAGGAAACGAAAAAACTGCCTCGAACTTATCGGTTTGGTGATAGTGTAACACTTCCGGAAACGGTAAAGAGAAAAGGATATGTTTTTATGGGGTGGAGTGATAAAATGTATGCGGATGTAGAAAAAGTAGAGAGCGGGCAGAAAAAGGCAAAGTTTTATGCGACATGGTATAAGTATAAGGTGGAGAGCAAAAAGACGGGAACGGCGACGGTTAGCTTTGACAGCAGTCAGGCAAAAGTGCTTTTAGAGGCGCATGCGATACGCTATTCCGTATATAAGGATATGAGCCGTTGTGATGAAAAATACTGTAACAAAAGCAAAGGGAAAGTGAGGATTAAACACCTTGAGCCGGGGAAGACGTATTATTTTGAGATTTGTGGGGTAAGGGATCCCGATCATCCATTTGAAAAATGGAGAGCGAAAAGAAAGGTATCGATTTGTGGTTAGAAAGAGGAAATACTAGGATCCCTGCTCATATTTTCCAAGCCATTCACGTGGTGTCAGGCTGACTTCGCTTTTGAAAAAACGAGTTAGTGATGCGGGGCTGCTATATCCGAGTTCTTCGCTGATATAAGCAGGGGAAAAGCCTTGGGTAAGAAGTTCCTGAATACGGGAAACTTTTGCCCGGGCAATGTATTGATACAATGTTTCGCCGGAGGTTTCCGCAAATATACGATTTAATTGTCGTGCACTATAATGCATGGCATCCGCAATTTCATTACAGCTAAGTTTGGCGTGAGTGTGATGGTGAACATAAACTTGAATTTGGGACAGCACAGGAGAACTATTTTGGCATATTTCTGTAGTCGGTAAAAACATGGATAAAATGTCAGAAATTAAAGCAATTTTTAAATCTTCCGGCGCATTGAGCTGATAGGAAGCAGCAGTATATTCACTACATAACCGGCAAAAAGTCAGGCGATCATTTTCCGATAAAACAATCGGCTTAAAATGAGCATGATTTGTCAATAACGGAGTTTTGGGAAGATAAAATTTGGAAAAATTGAGGGTGATTCTCCGATATGGAATATTTGCAGGAATGCGAACAGAATGTCCATTGTGAGGGGAAAATAAGCAGAGCAGTCCAGGGACAACAGTATAAATTGCGTTGTCCAAAAAGAGACGGCCTTCGCCCTCTAATACGTAGTAAAATTCGTATTCTGAATGGTGATGCATCGGAAAAGACATTCCTGTGTTTTCGCATTTGTTTGCCAGAACGAATTTGTCATTTGATGGTTTTATGCTAGAATTTACCTGCTGGCTCATATATAACTTCCTCCCTATGTAAAACGTATCTCAAATAATTACATTATGATTATTACATAAATTGGAAGAAATGTCAAGAAAAACTGCCGCCTTGCAAAAAAAGCCATTTTCAGTTGACAAATTCTGGGGGGTTATGTTACGCTTAATTTCAAAGACAATAACAAGTAGGATAGGAGAACTTATGAAAAACTTAAATGAACTGACATTTTTCGAGGAACCATGACTTGCCTGGCTGGACTGCTCCGGCAATTCACTGGCAGAGGTAGATATGAAAAACGGATGCGTAACCGATACGTGGAAGCGTGATCCGGGGACAGTATTTCAAAATAATGTTTTTTAATAAAAGAAGGATATACAGGTGTTATAGTTTTATAAATTATAAGAAGGGGTTAAGGCGATATTATGAATATATTGATATTAGAGGATAATGCTCATGTTAGTGATCGGCTAAAAAATTTGATAGAAAAGAATGTAAATAATGCAGAAGTGTTTTTATGTTCAAATGTTGATGAGGCTTGGTTAAAGATAAACAAATACAGAATAGACTTATTTTTATTGGATATTATTCTTGACGGAAAAAATAAAAATGACAGTAGTGGGATATTGTTTGCACAATCGGTGAGAGAAATTGCAAAATATAAAATGACACCAATTATATTTGTTACAAGTTTGATTGGATGGGAAGCCGATTTGTTAAAGACGATACATTGTTATGATTATATTGAAAAACCGCTGGGAGATGGAAAGATTGCAATAAGTAAAATACTTAATGCGATTGAGGCAATACAGAGCAGGCCAATCCCCAAAAGAGTAGAGTATATTCCATTGCATTATGATGGAATTGGTTATATGCTTGCGGTAAAAGATATTATTTGTATAGAAAATAAAAAGGGTGTTCTTTATGTTTATTTGAAAGATGAGAAAATTGAAATTCCAAGAATATCTTTAAAGAAAGCAGGAGGCCAGCTTCAAAGGATTGCAATTGCTAGAGCTTTGTTAAAAAAACCAGATGTGTTGATTTTAGATGAAGCAACAGCGAATCTTGATATGAATAGTGAAGAGAAAATGTTAGAAAATATCAAAAATTATTTACCAAATTGTACAGTGATTTTTATCACACATCGTTTTACCCTGTATAAAAATAGTAAATTGTTTCAAAAAGTGTTATATTTATAGTGCAGTGGAATTAGATTTTGATATACCAAAATTAAAATGGAGGATGTATATGGAAAAAATTGTAACATTAAAAAATCTATGCAAGAAATATGGAAAGCAATGCGTGTTGGATGTGACGGAAGTCGAGTTTGCGAAAGGAAAGATATATGGTATTATCGGCCCGAATGGAGCAGGAAAGACAACGATGTTTAAACTTCTTGCTGGGTTGATCCAACCAACATCAGGAGATATGACTTTTTTTGAAGGAAGGAAGACGCCGCAAGAGGCTAGAAAAAAGATTAGTTTTATGATTGAAAATCCTTATTTGGATTTAGGAATGACAGCCGCGCAGAATATGAATATGCTAGCTATATTATATGATGCCGAACCGAAAAATGTGGAAAAGTTATTAAAACTAGTAGGACTTGGAAAAACCGGAAAAAAGAAAGTAAAAAATTTTTCACTGGGAATGAAACAACGTTTGGGGATTGCTATGGCATTATTAAAAAATCCTGAGATGATTATATTAGATGAACCGATGAATGGATTAGATCCGAGTGGAATTGTATCTATACGTAAATTACTGGAAAACCTTTGTGTAAAAAACAAAATTACCATTGTTATTTCGAGTCATATTTTGTCGGAATTAGAGCTTTTGGCAGATGTATTCTATTTAATCCAAAATGGAAAGATTATTGATAAAAAAAGGCAGGAAGAACTTATAGATGGTAAAGTGAATCTAGAAAAATATTATATGGAAAAGATGGGAGAAGAATGAAAAAAATTTGGAAAATGCAGTGCAGAAAAATATTTTACAGCGTGGATTATGTCGGCTTCCTTGTAGTGGGAAGTGTTCTTGTGATTTTGTTTGGCTGGACTTATGTGATGGCTGGCAAGGGGATGCCAGAAGGATGTTCTTCAATTGAAACGGCAGTAGCCAATGCATTTCTGGCAATGCTTCTTCTTTTCATTGGTATGTACAATGTGAGTATTGCTAGAGAATATAATGAGAAAACGATTAATTATGAAAAAATACATGAAGTGGGAACCGTGTCTATGATTCTTGGTAGAATGGTCATACCGATTGTAAATACAACGGTATTTTGTTTGGTTATCTTGGTAGCTGTTTTGATTGAGGGTAAGCTAAAACAACTGCTTTCCATATCGTATTTGGAACAAATCGCATGGAAAATAATAGAAACATTTGTATGCGTATTTCGTTTGAATGTTGCAGCAGGTCTTGTGTTTATTGGAGTAGGTAATGCTTTGTGGGCAAGCTTATTGACGCTTATGATACAATGGGGGCTAGGAAATGTTTTTGCAAAAAAGTTATTTTGTGCTGACCAAATCTCAGTTATATGGGGGCAAAGTGCCGAGAATAACATAATGTTGAACATATTTTCAGGATTTTGTATTGAAGTAATTTTGTTATTTGTTATTGTATTGATTTGGAATCAAAGAAAGGAATGGAAATGAAGATTCAATTGGCGAAAAAGGAACAATATCGTATGTTACGTACAAAGACAACAATAATCGTATTGGGCTTACTCATTGTGCTTGTTATGATTCCATTATCGGACTATTCCTTTTATAAACAGACCCCATTGGAATTGACCGGACAGGATTTTTTACGATTATTAAGCTGTGGTGGTGGAACGTTTTTGGGCTTTTCTATTAATTATATTCTTTTCAATATAGTGTGTGTCGGATTGATCTTTCATAGTGAATTTGTCAATAAAACATTCTTATACGAAAAAATGCATGGTATATCCATGATGCAAAGCCTAGGACAACGATTTTTGATTGTGACAGAAATTGTGCTTGTAGAGAACATTTTTTTTGTGGTTCTTTTTATGGTGTTTTCGATAAAAAATGGACAACCAGGCTTGGCGATAATCACAATTACTCTCAAATTTATTGGTCTATTTATTATAGGACTTCAAATCGCATTTGTAATGATTATTGCTACATATTTAATTCAAAATGCATGGAAAGCATTTGGACTTTTGTTTGTCCGTTATCTTGTGGGAGGATTCTTGTGGGGAAGTGTGGCTGATGGGGTGAGTGAAAATTTGCGTATTCAATATCTTGCTGTAGATCCATTTAATTGTGTTCAGGCGATGTTTGAAACAGAATTGATTATGAATAATGATGTGATTTTGTTGGGAATTATTATTTTGAGTTTTGTGATCAATGTAGGGATTTGGCTTGCAATAGTAAAGGCGGTGCAAAAATAGTGAAAAAGAAAACCTGGGTTATGCTTCCTAAAAGTCTGATTGCCGTTTTAATTTTTGTTGCGGTGGTCACGGCGATTTATATCTACGACAAAAATTTACTCCCGGTAGGAAATGTTTCTTTGAAGCCGGGAAAATATGTATGGGATCAGGATTCCAAGGCTTCCATTACGATTTCGGAAGATGGCAGGATGACATTTGAAAATATGGATTTGGATCATATGCTGGTAGGTTTCCGTAAGTTTCGGTTAAATGAGACGTTTATTGGCGAAGAGAAGAAGTTTATACTTACACGAGGGCTTTCCGGGGTATATTCTCTGTCTTATTATCTTTCCGAAGAGGATCGTATGGAAGTGGATTATTATCCACGGGAAGATAAACTGCTTCTTTTTAAACCGCGGAGTGAAGATGGATACACTTTTATGCTGGAAAAGTGATTCTTGTTCAAAAAAATCTGATGTGTTATAATTGGGAAAAGGGGGTTTTATATGAAAACAGATATTACGAAGCAAATGGAAATGGTACTGTACAGAACGGAAGAAGACGATGTAACAGTCAGCGCTTTGATAAAAGATGAAACAATATGGATTACCCAGAAGGCAATGGCTGAGTTGTTTGGTGTTGACAAATCTGGTATTAGCCGCCACCTTAAAAAAATATTTGAAACAGGTGAGTTGGATGAAAAAGTGGTTATTGCAAAAATTGCAACAACCACAAAACATGGAGCGGTGAAAGGGAAAACGCAGCTTTCTTCTACCAACTATTATAATTTGGATGCCATCATTTCTGTTGGCTATAGGGTAAATTCTATTCAGGCGACCAAGTTTCGAATCTGGGCTACGAATGTTCTTAAGGAATATATGATAAAAGGATTTACGATGGATGATGAGCGGTTGAAACAGGGAAAAACTGCTTTTGGCAAGGATTATTTCCGTGAATTGCTGGAAAGAGTTCGTTCTATTCGTGCCAGCGAGCGCAGAATTTGGCAGCAGATTACGGATATTTTTGCGGAATGCAGCATTGATTATGATAAGGATTCTGATATTACATATCATTTTTATGCTACCATTCAGAATAAATTTCATTATGCAATTACCGGAAAAACTGCGGCTGAAATTGTCTATCAACAGGCAGATCATACAAAAGAAAATATGGGACTGACTACGTGGAAGAATGCTCCGGATGGTCGTATTCTAAAATCAGATACTCCGATTGCGAAAAATTATTTAGATGAAAAACAAATTCGCCGATTGGAACGTGCGGTTACGGGATATTTTGATTATATAGAAGATTTGATTGAGCGGGAAAATGTTTTTACAATGGAAGAATTTTCCAAGAGCGTAAATGAGTTCCTTGCATTCCGCAGATATGATATTTTGAAAGACAATGGATGTGTATCGCACAAACAGGCAGTGGAAAAAGCATATCAGGAATATGATGTTTTTAATACGACACAGCCGATTGAATCCGATTTTGACAAAATGATCAAGAGATTGGAGAAGAGGTAATCCACCATGGAGCTTATTTGGAACGAACAAAATCAAAATGCGGTCGTGCACGAAGTGCGCTCAGACAGCCCGGAGATTACGTTGTCGGAAACGGTAGAAGGGCGTAAGATTGTGGCGGTTGGAGCGTATTGTTTTTCGGACCGGAAACGAAAAGAAACAAGTCAAAATGGCATTACGACAGTGAATGGGGAGCCGTGTGATCATTCGGCGCAGGGGGAGTTTGTGGAAAAGATTGCATTGCCGGATGCCGTTGAGCGGATTGAAAATGCAGCTTTCTTTAATTGTAAAAAATTGTATGCCCTTGAAGTGGGGAAAAGGACGACAGAGATTGGAAGCGATGTATTTAATAACTGCAGTGCATTGCACAAGGTGCATATCCGCGGAAAGGCGGGAGAGGAGACGGGCGCAAAGCAGCTGCTTGCAAGAATTTCATGGGATGTCGAGGTGCAGTTTGACGATGCGGTTTTGTTTTATCCCGAGTATTATGAGGGATATGATACGATCGCACCGGCGCACATTTTTGGCTTAAATATCGAGGGTGAAGGGTTCCGGGCGAGACAATGTTTCCGAGAGGGAAAAGTGGATTTCGAGGCGTACGATTCGATTTTTGAGAAGGCCTGTGCGGAGGAAAATGACCGGGTTCTCGTGCATATGGCGATGGACAGGCTTATGACCCCGATTGGTTTGACGGAAAAGAACCGCCTTCGATACGAAAAATATTTGGTGAGTGTGCCGGAGAAAATATTTGAGATCTGTTTAAAAAATAGAAAATTGGAATGGCTGAAATTTTCTGTAAATTCGGTACTTGCAGGGGATAAAATAGAAACAGAGGTGAAAGAAAAAGCATTGGTAACCTATGTGCAGCAGGATTGGACAGAAGGAGCGGCGGTTCTTTTGGCAGCAGGCAGGAAAAAAGAAGGAGGCAAAAAGGCGCGCTATGAATTTGAGTAAAAAGCAAGTGCAGAGCGAAGAGGCGTGGCAGAATCAGATGGCAGAAAAAATTCTGCGGTTTGTGCAGAATGAATTGTATCAGGATCTGCGCTTTCTGGATGTGGCGCTTTCTGCATTGGTGTGGCAGCCGGCACAGGGACTCCGGACATTGGCGACGGATGGCAGTAAATTGTACTTTCCGGCAAAATACATATGTAAAATATTTCCAGACAATCCACTGTATCTGAACCGCGTGTATCTTCATACGGTGCTTCACTGCCTTTTTGCTCATTTGTGGCTGCAGCAGGGGCGGGAGAGGCCTTGGTGGGATGCAGCGTGTGATATTGAAGTCGAGTACGTTATCGATCATTTGGAAAAGAAGAGTGTGAAACGCGCATTGTCGTGGGAACGCCAGAAAATGTATCAAGCCATGGAAGAGAGAAAACTTCTTTCGGCGGCAAAGATCTATGAATATTTGGGAGAAATTAGCATCGAAGAGCGGGAAAAACTGCGTCGGGAATTTTATACAGACAATCACAAATTTTGGCCGGAAGAGGAAAAAAAGTCCCCGATGCAAAATCAGGCGAGAGAAATGTGGGACAAGATTTCGCGGCAGAGCCGGATGCAGGAAGAAAAGCGCGGCGATGAGCCGGAAGAGGGCGAGCAATCCCTTTTACGGCGGTTAAAGGCGGACAAAAGCAGGCGGAGTTACCGGGATTTTCTGCGGAAATTTGCGGTGCTTCGGGAAGAAATGCAATGCGACCCGGATACGTTTGAGCTGAATTTTTATACGTATGGACTATCTTTGTATGGCAATATGCCGCTCATTGAACCGGTCGAAACACGCGAAGTGATGCGGATTCAGGAGTTTGTTGTGGTGCTCGATACGAGCTATTCGACCGATGGGGAGCTTATCAAAGGGTTTTTGCGCGAGACTTTTACCCTGCTCACCGAAAAAGACAGTTTTTTCCATAAATGCCATATCCGCATTTTGCAATGCGATGACGCAGTGCGCGAAGATACGAAGATTACGGATATTTCCGAATTGGATGCGTATTTGGAGAAGTTTACCGTCATCGGCGGCGGAGGGACGGATTTCCGCCCGGCATTTTCCTATGTCGCGGGGCTTCGCGAACAGGGAGAACTCCGTGGACTGCGGGGACTCCTTTATTTTACCGATGGAAAGGGCACGTATCCGGCAAAACGACCGGAATACGATGTCGCATTTATTTACTTAGATGAGTATGAAAAGTCAAAGGTACCGCCGTGGGCGATGCGTTTTGAGATTGGAGGAAACAGATGAATATCAAACAGGCAAAGCAAGAGATCAAAGATGCGGTAAGAGCGTATCTTGCCAAGACGCCGGAGGGGGATTACCGGATCGCGCCGGTGCGCCAGCGTCCGATGCTTTTGATCGGGCCGCCGGGGATCGGAAAGACACAGATTATGGAACAGATTGCCAAAGAGTGCGAGATCGGGCTTGTTTCCTATACTATTACGCACCACACGAGACAGAGCGCTGTCGGCCTTCCGTTTATCCGAAAAGATACATTTGGGGGAAAAGAAGTTTCCATTACGGAGTATACGATGAGCGAAATTATCGCGAGTGTGTATGAAAAAATGCGTGAAACCGGACTAAAAGAAGGGATTCTTTTTATCGACGAGATCAATTGCGTGTCGGAGACGCTCGCGCCGACGATGCTCCAATTTCTGCAATGCAAGACATTTGGCAATCAGGCAGTGCCGGAAGGATGGATCATTGTAGCGGCAGGAAATCCTCCGGAGTACAATAAATCTGTGCGCGAATTTGACATGGTGACATTGGACCGCGTGCGCCGGATGCGGATTGAAGCTGATTTTTCGGTGTGGAAAGAATATGCAGTCAAACGACATATTCACCCGGCATTGCTGACGTATCTTGATCTGCGGCCGGCGAATTTTTATGTGGTCGAAAATGATGTCGATGGCATGCAGTTTGTGACAGCGCGCGGCTGGGAGGATCTCAGTAGTTTGATGAAAGTGTATGAGGAACTGGGGATTACGCTTACGGAAGAGAGTATCCGCGAGTACCTTGCGCATGATGATGTGGCAAAAGATGTAGCTGCATATATTGATTTGTATAAGAAGTATGAAGATCATTATGGCATTCCGGAAATATTGGAAGGCAAGGTCACGACTTCGATTTATGAGCGGCTTTTCCGGGCTTCCTTTGATGAGAAGATCAGCGTCGTTCATCTCGTGCTTTCCGGACTTCACACTTCGTTTGAAACGGTGCACGACTGGAAAAAAATGACAGACAAATGGTTTGCTTTTTTGAAGCAGTATCGAAGCTGTGTAATGGCGGAAGAGGAGCCGGTGGCTGCCTATCAGAAGCTGTGTGCAGAGCAGGAGGCGGAGACGGCACTTCGTAAAAAACAGGGATTTTTGGAAAAAGACGAGGAACACTTTTTGGAAAAACTTGGCAAGAAGTTATGTGGAGCCTGTCCACAGGCAGAAGATGTCGTGGGAAAAACGCCGGAAGAAATTTTTGATCTCGCACGCGGACCATTTGCAGAGGCAGTGGAAGAATTGGAAATGCGGGAGCAGACGGCATCTGAAAAATTGGAGCATGCGTTTGATTTTATCGAGGCAGCATTTGCAGACGGACAGGAACTTGTCGTGTTTGTGACAGAGCTGGCGATGGATCCGGAGGCGGCTGTTTTTCTGGCAGAAAATGAAAATGAGCGGTTCCGCAAATACAATGAGCAGCTTCTTTTGGGGACAAAAAAAGCGGAGCTTCTTTCGGAGCTCCGCGAGGGAACGATACATTCCCAGGAGAATGTTCGTGATTTTTAGTTCGAGCGGATGTTTTTTGCTGCCGACGTTGTCGAAGTGGCCTCAGGTGGGACGGTTTCGACCGGTTCCGGTTTTACGACTACCGTGCAGGACGCAGACTGTCCGCTGGACAAAAGGGTTGCCGTAATCACGGCTTCACCCGCTGCGACAGCGGTTACGATGCCGCGGGAATTGACCGTCGCCACATCGGTGTCAGAAGATTCATAAAGCGGAATTTCCTGCGAAATATTCGGCTTTATGATCGTATTTAGCTTGGTATTTTTAGTTTCGTTTAGGTAGATTTTTTTCTTCCCAAATTTGACACTGACGGCATACGGCGTCACTTTTACCTTTACTTTTAAAGTGCGCACAACTCGTCCACGGGAATTGGAAATCGTCGCACGAACGTAAGTATTTCCCGGGTTTACAGCAGTCACGACAGCTAGTTTTGGCTGTGTGGTAGAAGTTACCGTCGCGATGGATTCATTGTCTGAGGAAAATACGATGGTCTGGCGCTTCTTTGTATTGTAGAGACGCAGTTTGTACATTCCGTTTTTTGACAATGTAACGGATTTTACATTCATGCGGATATATTTATTTTTCTTTGCTGCAAAGGCATCACTGCCTGGTTCCAATGCACCAAGAAAGAGGACGCCGATCAGCAGCCATGAAAAAATAATTTTAATTTTGTGCATCATAATTTACACCATCCTCTGTTTGTTGATATGAGTGTAGCAAGCAGCTATGGCACAGTTGTGTCAGGAAAAGAAGAAAGAAAAGGGGAAATGTGTCACAAAATAAACATAAAAATAAAGTAGTCTATTGATAAGTAAGAAGAGAAATGGATAAGGAGGGTTTTTATGCAGTACATATTGATTGCGGATGACAATGAAGATATCCGGGAAGTTTTGAGCACTTATGTAGTAAAAGAAGGATTTGAGCCAATCGTTGCAGAAGACGGGATTGAGGCGTTCGAGACCTTTAAAAAATGTAATCCGGCAGTGGTGCTGCTTGATATCATGATGCCGGGTCTGGACGGCTATAAAGTATGCCAGAAGATCCGTGAGATCTCGCAGGTTCCGATTATATTGATCACAGCAAAGGGAGAAGATTACGAGCGCGTGATGGGACTTGATATCGGAGCGGATGATTATATCGTCAAACCATTCAGTCCGAATGAAGTAATGGCGCGTGTGCGTGCCGTGCTCCGCCGTATGGGACGCGGAGAGGAAGAAAAAGAGAAAAAAGTTCTTACCGTGGGCGATCTTACGATCAATATAGAAGCTTATACTGTTTTTGTCGGAACAGAGAAAATCCCGATGACGAAAAAAGAAGTGGAGACGATGTGGATCCTTGCGAAAAATCCCAGCAAAGTATTTACCAGGGACAATCTGCTTGACAGTCTGTGGGGGCAGGATTATTTTGGCGACAGCCGCACTGTGGATTCACATATCAAGAGACTTCGCGCCAAATTGGACAAAGTGGAGCATCCCGACTGGGAGATTAAGACGATATGGGGGCTTGGATACAAATTTGAGCTCAATGTCTGACATAGTTAGAACAGGGGAATCAATGTGAAGAAAATATTTTGGAGAGTAGGCCTTTGCTTTGTGGTCACATTGTTGATCATGACGGCGATTTCCGGTCTTATATTTACAAAATTTAACAGACACAATGTTATGAATGTGTACAAGGATGAGCTGAAAAGTCTTGCGCAGAGTGTGTCTAAGCGGATCACGGAGACGATGGCACACGGAAGTACGGATGGCATTCAGGAATATCTTCTTGCGATCGATGATTTTGGTGTGTTTCAAAATACCGATATCTGGATTCTGGCAAATGACAAGGTGGACGAGCCGCTTAGTGATAGTTTTGTCAACGCAGATATAAATACGATTTCTGCGCAGAGTGATACGCGTACGAAGGCGCTGATCGCGGCGGCGTGCGAGGGAAAGACCCGTAGCTTCAGCGATTATGACCAGATTTACGAGATGGATATGATGCATGTGGCGGCGCCGGTCAAAAATGTGCAGGGTGAAAATGCCGGCGTGGTTCTTGTCAATGGAGAGATGGATTATCGTGAGCGGTCGATCGGCCAGTATCAGAATTATATGGCATTGAGTGTTATCATTGCGCTCGTCGTTGCGCTCAGCGTGTCGGCTTTTTTCTCGCGCCAGCTTGTGCGTCCGATCATACGCATTAAGGAAATTGCACTGCATATGGCGGCAGGCGAATACGCGCAGCAGACGGGAATCCGCAGAAAAGACGAGTTGGGGCTTTTGGCAGACAGTATGGATATTTTGTCGGAAAAATTGGTCGATGCGGAGGAATTCCGTGAAAATCTGGAGCGGAACCGACGGGATTTCTTTTCCAATGTTTCCCATGAACTCCGCACGCCGATCACCGTTGTAAAAGGGTACGCGGAGACGCTGGCGGATGGTTATGTGGACAATCCGGCGAAGCAGCAGGAATATTATGAGAGAATCCGCAAGGAATGCACCGGTATGGAGCGTCTTGTCGCCGATCTCCTGATTTTGTCAAAAATGCAGAATCCGGACTTTGAAATGAACCTTGAAGTGTTAAATGTGATCGCCGTGATGCAGGACGTGATGCGCAGTATGCGCGTGATGTGTGCAGATCGAAAAATTACGGCAGACCTGCAGTACAACGACGAATGTTCACTGATCGAGGGCGATTATGACCGCATCCGCCAGTTGTTTTTGATTCTTTTTCAGAACGCAGTCAAATATGCGGATGAGGGAACGGAGATTACGATTCGGATTCACCGCGCGGACGGAAAACTGCTGGTCAGCATGGAAGATACCGGAATTGCGATTCCGAAGGAAGAATGGGAAAATGTATTTGAGAAATTTTACCGCGCCAGCAATCACGGAAATAAGGATGGTTCAGGCCTTGGACTGATGGTTGCCAAACACATCGTTGCGCGACATTTTGGGAAAATATGGGTGACAAGCGACGAGGTGAAAAAGACGTGCTTTTATATCGAATTTCCGGAATGCAGCGAAGAGGCTATGAATCCGTAAAAAAACGTAACTATTCAGGACGCCCCTCCTCCACATTCGCATTTCGAACACTTCGTGTTCTTTTCTCGCCTTTGACAAGGCTAAAAATGCTCATATGTGGAGGGGGAGCCCTATTAGGATCTCAATGTATGGAAATCAAAGTCTCTTACGTGCAAGCACGACGATTCATTGATTTCCATACATTGATCCTGAATAGTTACAAAAAAACTATTAAATGATTGTTAAAGACTAGACAATCTCCTTTATTTATGTTATTCTGAATTTGTTATTGAGAATCATTTAGGATGAAATGGAGGAGAAACATGAGAGGTATTGAGACCCCGATTACAAAGATTCGTCGTCAGGTGTTTACGGAAGTAGCAAAAGTTGCGTTTGAATCAGAGAATATTAATGATGATATCGAAGCGATTCCATACCGCATTACACCATCTGATGTACCACTGTACCGTGACAGTATTTACCGCGAGCGCGCGATCGCAGGTGAGAGAGTGCGTTTGGCTATGGGTATGTCTCTTCGACCGGAAAGTCAGCCGGTACATATTACCAGTGGATTGAATGAGAGTAATATTTCAGATAAATATTATGAGCCGCCGTTGATGCAGGTTATTCCATCTGCTTGTGCCGCTTGTGAGGAAAGTGGTTACGAAGTGAGTGATCAGTGCCGTGGCTGCGTGGCACATCCCTGCCAGGAGGTATGTCCGCGTGGTGCGATTTCCATGGTAAACGGACGGTCTTATATTGATAAAGAAAAATGTATTAAATGTGGAAAATGTAAGGCAATCTGTCCTTACGATGCGATTGCAAAAAAACAGAGACCTTGTGCGGTGGCATGTGGCGTAAAGGCGATTTCCAGCGATGAGCACGGACGTGCACATATCAATGATGATGTCTGCGTAAAATGCGGTCAGTGTATGGTCAGCTGCCCATTTGGTGCGATTGCAGATAAATCCCAGATTTTCCAGCTGATTCAGGCAATGAAAAAGGGGGATGAAGTTATCGTGGAACTGGCACCGGCTGTTATCGGTCAGTTTGGAACGGATGTTCGCCTTTGGAAGATTAAAGCAGCATTGAAAGAAATCGGTTTTGCTGAAGTTTACGAAGTTGCACTTGGTGCAGACATCGGGGCGATCACAGAGGCAAAACATTATGTACATGAAGTAGCGACAGGAAAACTTCCATTCCTGCTGACTTCCTGCTGTCCTGCTTGGTCCGTTCTTGCGAAGAGAACTCTTCCGGAAGAGATGGTAGAGTCCGTATCCAGCGCGTTGACACCGATGGTTGCGACGGCTCGTTCCATCAAGCAGAAGCATCCAAATTCACGTGTGGTATTTGTCGGTCCATGTGCGGCGAAAAAACTGGAAGCTTCCCGTGATTCGGTGCGAAGCGACGTAGATTTCGTTATTACTTTTGAAGAACTTGCATGTATTTTCGAAGCGAAAGGCATCGATATGGAGACTTACGAATGCGAAGAGCCAATCCACAATGCAACAGGAGCCGGACGTGGCTACGCGGTTTCCGGTGGTGTTTCGAAGGCAATCGAGGATTGTATCAATGAATATTATCCGGGAACGGACGTACTCATCGAGCATGTCGAGGGACTCAGCGAATGCCAGAAAATGCTTCTTTTGGCAAAAGCCGGAAAGAAAGATGGCTGCCTGATCGAAGGAATGGGCTGCCCTGGCGGATGTGTTGCCGGAGCCGGAACAAATATCCCGGTTGTTAAAGGGGCGCAGGCGGTTCGTAAGTTTGTGAAAGATTCGACAAAACCACTTCCACCAAAAGAATATTCAGAGATTGAATTGCCGTAAGAGATGGCATAAGAATAGAAAAAAGACGGTTTCCGGAGGGAGACCGTCTTTTTTTGTCAGATTTTCAACCTGCCGCAAAAATCATTTTACAAAACCCGTTTATATAGGTATAATGAGGATAGCGAAATAAGCAAAGGGGAAAGGAAACTATGAAGACGAAAAATCAAAATATCATCGGAGCGGTTTTGGTCGTGTTGATCGTGAGCCTGGTTCCGCTCGTGGTATCTGCTTTTAAATATGAAACGGGGATGGCGGAATATGCGTGGTTCTCCAGTTCGACGGTGCGGTATGACTTTTTCCTGTTTTGGAAAGGACAGCTTCTGCTTTTACTTTGCGCACTGATGGCATTTTACGCAGCGCTCAAATGTCTCCTTGTAAAAGAAGGGATGCCGGACAGTAAATTGGAGAAAAAATACATTATCCCGCTGGCGTTGTATGCCGTGCTGGCGTTTGAGTCAACCATTTTTTCGAAACATACCGATGCGGCTGTGCGCGGCGGCTATGAGCAGTGGGAAGGAATGCTTATTTTGGGGGCGTACGTGGCGGTATTGTTCTTTTCGTATTGGATTCTGCTGGGGGCGGTGGAACTCCGCATCGTCGCATACGGACTGCTTGCCGGAGTGTTTGTTATGACACTGATTGGTGGAATGCAGGCGTTTGGATATGACTTCTTCCGGACAGATGCCGGAAAAGCGGTAATGAATCTGATGTTAGACAATAAACTGGACTTTACGTTCAATTTCGAAAAAGGCAGAGTGTACGCGACCTTGTACAATCCAAATTATGTGGGTTCGTATGTGGCACTTTTGCTGCCGGTCATTTTGTCACTCGTGTCAGGAAAACGGAAAACAAGTGCCGTATTTGTGAGTGTTGTGTCGGTGATTACGTCTGCGCTGCTCCTTGTGATGCTGTTTGGCTCGCAGTCATTGACCGGCTGTATCGGTGTCGCAGCGAGTCTTGTCCTGTTTTTGATTCTTATGATTCCGAATATGAAGAAAAAGCCGCTGCCATTTGTCATCGGCGGAGTGGTCTGCGCCGTGGTTTGCGTGTTCACGGTGTTCTGCTATCAGCCGCTTTTCGAATACGGAATCAATAAAATGTTCCATCCGGCGCCGAACAATCAGGTGATACGAAGCATGGAAGGAAAAGACGGCACGCTCAAAATGACGATGGACAATGGCGATGTGCTAAATCTGAAAGTTAATATTGCGGAGGGCGAATACCGCTATGAGGCGACCGACGAAAAGGGAAATTCTTACAATTTATATGAAGATGAGACAGCGGAGCGTATGAAATTTTCCGACAAGAAATATCAGACCATTGAGATCGAAGAGAAAAAGATTGAGTCCAAAAATCAGACCTACAATGGGTTTATTATTTATACACCGTCCACCGGACGCAGTTATACCATTGCAATGCAGGGCGAAAAATACGAGGAAGCCGGTGTGAATCAGACGGAATACCGCATTGTCACGCCATTTTACAAATTGGATGAACTGCGTCATATCGAAACCTTTGGCTTTGAGGACAATCTGCATTTTGGAAGCCGCCGCGGCTTTATCTGGTCAAGGACGCTGCCTCTTGTGAAAAAATACATTTTGCAGGGTTCCGGGCCGAACACATTTATCTATGCGTTCCCGAATGACGATTATGTCGGAATGGTAAATGTTGGATATGGAGGGTCCCTTGTTACAAAACCGCACAATATGTTTTTGCAGATTGCGATTCAGACAGGCGGCATTTCCCTGCTGGCATTTTTGGCAATATTTGTAATATATTTTGTGGAAAGTTTTCGTATGTATTTTCGCAAGACGGCATATCGTTCTTCGGAGATTTTTGGCATCGGAATCCTGCTCGGTACATTTGGCTACCTTGTGACCGGCCTTGCCAATGATTCGACAGTTTGTGTGGCACCGGTGTATTGGTGCCTGCTCGGCGTCGGAATGGCGGTAAACCGTTATAACCGGAACCGGGAAGAAAAGAAAGAGGCGAACAAATGAAAAAAATAGTATTAGCAGCGATCAATGCCAAATATATCCATTCCAATCTGGCGGTGTATTCTTTGAAAGCGAACGCCGGAAAATACGAAGAGGACATTGAATTGGCAGAATATACCATCAATCACCAAAAAGAGGAAATTCTTGCCGGAATTTATCGAAAAAAACCGGATGTTGTCGGATTTTCGTGCTATATCTGGAATATTGAGTATGTGCTTGATGTGGCTGAAAATCTGAAGAAAATTTGCCCGCAGGTGGAAATTATCTTGGGAGGACCGGAAGTTTCGTACGATGCGGAGAAGGTACTTCAAAGATATCCGTTTGTGGATCTTGTCATGGTCGGAGAAGGCGAGAATACCTTCCGCGAATATGTGGCATTTCTGCTGGGGGAAGGGGCGGAAAAACGTTCGGATATCGCCGGCCTCTGTTACCGGGAAGAAGACGGGAAAGCTGTATTTACGGCACCGCGTATGCCGATGAAAATGGACGATCTCGTATTTCCCTACCGCGACCTGGAGCAGATGGAAAACCGCATCATTTATTATGAAACGATCCGTGGCTGCCCATTTTCCTGCAGCTACTGTCTGTCGTCTATCGACAAAACGGTGCGCCTGCGGTCGTTGGATCTGGTATTTGACGAATTGGACTTTTTCCTGAAAAACCGTGTGAAACAGGTAAAATTTGTCGATCGTACCTTTAACTGCAATCACAAGCATGCTTACAAAATATGGGAATACATCAAAGAACACGATAACGGAGTGACGAATTTTCACTTTGAGATCGGGGGAGATCTTCTGCGGGAAGAGGATTTTGAACTTTTTCGCGGATTTCGTCCGGGCTTGATTCAGTTTGAGATCGGCGTGCAGTCTACGAACTTGTTTACGATTGAGGCAATCCGCCGAAAAATGGATCTGACAGAATTGGCAGAGCATGTCGAGCGTGTGCGGAGTGGCGGAAATATTCACCAGCATTTGGATCTGATTGCCGGACTTCCCCACGAAGATTATGACTCCTTTCACAAGTCCTTTAATGATGTGTACCGGATGCGGCCGGATCAGTTTCAGCTCGGCTTTTTGAAGGTGCTGAAAGGGTCTTATATGGAGGAAGTGAAGGACGAATACGAGATCCGCTACCGAAGCAGTCCGCCATACGAGGTGCTGACGACCAAATGGCTGCCATACGAGGATGTGCTGCGCCTCAAACAGGTGGAGGATATGGTGGAAGTGTATTACAATAGTTTCCAATTCCAGGCAACCATGCTTGCGATGGAAAATTATCATACGGATGCGTTTGAGATGTATCAGACACTCGGCGGGTTTTACGACAAAAAAGGGTATTTTGGCATGAAACACAGCCGTATCGCGCGGTATGAGATTTTGTGGGAATTCTTGTGTGAGGCTGAGTGGAGCGAGGAGGCGCGGGAGATTCTGCGCCAGACATTGACGTATGATCTGTATGCGAGAGATTATGTGAAAAATCCGCCGGCCTTTGTGCCGGAGCGGTCTCACGAATACCAGCAGAAAGTCCGCGATTTTCTGACGAAAGAATGCGAGCAGCCGACCGTGCTTTCCGGTTATGAAAAGTACCAGCCAAAGCAGCTTTTTAATATGATCTATGTGCAGCAATTTACGGTAAATATTCCCAAATTGCTAAAAACCGGAAAAGTAGAGACGGGAGAGGCGCATTCACTTGTCTTTGATTATCAGAACCGAAATCCACTCACGCATAGTGCCGAAGTGATACGTTTGTGAGTGTTTTGGGCTTTTGGGCTTGCACATTCGTGTTTGGACGTAACTATTCAGGTTCCCCCTCTTCCACACATTCGCATTTCGAACACTTCGTGTTCTTTTCCGCCTTTGGCAAGGCTAAAAATGCTACTTTGGGACAAAAAATCTGAAAATTGGTGTTGTTTTTATCGGCATTTTGTGAGATACTCATATAGAGGGTAATTCTATCATTGGGGAAAGGAAGGATAAAGAGGTCTAATGATGAAACTAGATAACTTTTTTGTAAGTGGGGCGAACGAAGAAGCAGTTGCGATGGCAGAAGCAGTCTTGAACAATGTGAAAGCTTATTCGCCTGTATTGATCTACGCAAAACCGGGGCGTGGAAAGACTCATTTATTGCATGAGATTCAGGACAAATGCAAATCGGCTCTTGCCGGCCAGAAGGTTGCATTTACTACCGGCAGACAATTTTTGGAAGAAGTGGATCGCACGATCCGTCTGGGCGCGAAACCGAACCAGATTAAGATTTATGATGACGTGGATATCCTGCTCATTGATGATCTGGAAGAAATTTTCGGAAACCGCGAAGCGGAGCAGGTATTTACCAATCTGTTCTTATCTTCCATGAATGAAAAGAAAAAACAGATCTTATGTACATCGTCCGTTTTGGCGAAAGAATGTGGAAGTAAAGAGATGATTCGCTTTTTTGACCGCGCGTGCATGGTTCAGTTGTATGCGCCGGATGAACAGCTCAAACAGAGTATTGTGGAGAAGATGGCACAGCAGTTTACCCTCAATCTGAATGAAGAGGCCAAACGCTATATCATTGCACAGCCGTTTTCAAGCATCAATCAGATTTTAGGAGATATGACAAAACTGGCAGCACTTGTCGAAGAAAATCAGCAGGTTGACCAGCAGTTGTGTCAGAAGTATCATATCGGACAAAACCGATAAACGTCACGCAATGAATAAAAGAGAATCCTTCCATCTTCGATACGGGAAAAAGATGGAAGGATTTTTATACAGAACAAGACGGCAGGCGCTGTGAGTGCTTGCGGGCAATGTATTGTCAAGATTACAACTCGTTGATTTCGCGGAGAAGACTTTCTTTTCGCGCGATCGGTGAATGCTTGATCTCGTCAATCAGATCTGACAAGAGATAATTTTTATGATCTTTTTTGTAAATTTCTGCCAATGAAAGACAGGCAATCCGGTTTTTCGGATCGTAGTCGAGGCAGAGCCGGCAGGCTTCGGCGGCGTGGGTATAATCGCCCGCTTCCATATAAGCCCGTCCGAGAGCGGTCAGAGTCTGTAAAAAATTCTGGTAAGTCTCGTCGTAGGTGGACAGAGTCTGGAAATTACCGATGCCATAGGCAATTTTCAGATCGGTGTTCGTATATTCGGACAGATCCATCATTGGTGATTCGATGAGACGGCGCAATGCGTCAAGATAATGAAGGATCGTGTCATTTTGGGCTCCTTCCCAGGGAATCCTTGTGATATCCGGGGTAAAAAGCGGAAGATGTGAAATATCCTTATTGCGGGTATGATTCGCCTCTTCTTCACGTTCCCAGAAAAGGCTTGATTCTTTTTCCTGTTGTTTCGTTGCCTTGCGTTTTTTGTAATGCATCCATGCGATAAAAATCAGGAAACAGACAAAAAAGGAAGGAAAACGGAGTGATACCATCATAAAGTAAGTCCTTTCTTTAATACTATATATAGGAGGATATTAACTATGCTTAGCCGTAAAAAACAAAAAATCGTCGCAGCGATTATCTGCGGAGTGCTTATTGTAGCTATGCTTGCAGGCATTGTATTACCTTACGTATGATTGTAATACTTTTTTCAGCAATATGCAAGGGAGGTCTTTGAGTGCAGAGAAAAAGAATGCTGCTCGCCTTTGTTGTCATTTTCATGATGTTTGGTCTGATCGCCGTGTATACGTATGTTTCGTATGCGAGTCTGCGCCCGAAAGATGGGACGATCTGCGAAGGGGTTACCGTAGAACATGTCGCAGTGGGCGGAATGACAAAAGACCAGGCGATGGAAGCGGTCAGCGAAGAGACGGAAAAACGGGGAAGACAGGTATTGGAAGTGGAAGTAAACGGCAGCGTTGTGACGACGACGCTGGCTGAAGTGGGGTATACGTTTTCGGCAGAAGAATTCCTTGACGAGGCGATGAAGGTCGGCCGCCGGGGAAATCTGATCGAAAATTATAAAGAAATAAAAGAAACCCGGAAGACGGGAGTTTCCTTTGGGGTAAACCGTCAGATGGATGAAAAAGTGCTGAAGAAATTTGTAAAGAAAAAATGTAAAAAAATGTGTACCAGTGCGCAGAATGCACAGGTTTCCATGGAAAATGGAGAATTTGTATACACCGATTCGCAGGAAGGAGTCACATTGGATGTGGCGGCGACGGTTGAAAATATCCAAAAAGCCGTAAGTGAAGCAAAAGACGATACTTCTGCGATTCGTGTAGTGGCGGCTGTCGAGGTGGAAAAGCCAAAAATCTCCAAAGAGACAGCAGAACGCTGCAAAGATAAGATTGGAAGTTTTTCGACGACATTTAATGCCGGCAATGTAAACCGTTCCAAAAATGTGGCAAACGCGGCGAGACTGATCAGCGGTTCTGTCCTTTATCCGGGCGAAACGTTTTCTGTTCATGATGCCATTTCTCCGCTGACGGAAGAAAATGGATATTATGCCGCTGCTTCTTACAACCAGGGAAAAGTAGAAGATACCCTTGGTGGTGGCGTGTGTCAGGTTTCGACGACATTGTACAATGCCGTGCTCCGTGCCGAATTGGAAGTTGTGGAAAGAAGTCCGCATTCCATGGTCGTTAGTTATGTCAAACCATCGATGGACGCGGCGATCGCGGGCGATTACAAAGACTTTAAGTTTAAGAATAATACCGATGTTCCGATTTATATACAAGGCGGTACTTACAGCGGAACTCTTTATTTTAATATTTATGGAGAAGAGACACGCAGTGAGGACCGGACGGTAACGTTTGAATCGGAAGTTACCGATACAATCGAACCGGGAGCCGATAAGATCACGTATGACAAGACCAAACCGGAATCGTATACGAGCGTGACACAAGAGGCGCATACCGGTTATAAGGCGATTCTTTGGAAGATTGTCGATGAAAATGGCAAGGAGAGCAAGACACAGGTAAATTCCAGTACGTATGCCGCTTCTCCTCGTTATGTCACAAAGGGCGCAAAGAAAGAAGAGGCGAAGCCGGAGGAGACAAAATCACCAAAGGTGAACAAAAAATCGGAAAAAGATAGTGCATTGAAAAGTAAAAAAGCTGCGCAGACGGAACGCCCACAGCAGAAAGCACAGGTGACGACACAGCCGGCAGCGACCCAGACACCTGTAGTTGTGCCGCAAGACGGCGAAGGGGACGGGGTGCAGTGATGAAAAAAGGAAAAATTTCACAAAACCAATGGAATCGTTCCGTGGATAAAAAGATACGGTATCGCAGCAAGCATCTTGTGGAGAGACCGTTAGCCGGCAGTGAGACGTTGACGTATCGGCTGCTTTCGGAGACGGTTGTCGGAAGTACGATGCAGACGGAGACAGGTCCGGCCGAAATTCTTGGAAAAAAGGCGTTTTACCGGATGTACAATGCTCTTTTGGCGGCGGGAACCAGAGCAGAAGGAATGCAGGTGCAGCTTCTTTTGCCGGAATCCGCATCGGAACAACAGATTAAGAATATCATGGGGCAGCTCGGGGAATATGGGGCTGCCTATGAAGTTGATATCGGAAGGGTACATACAGAAATCAGTGAACTGGTTAAGGCTCCGCTTTTGACATTATCAGGATTTGGAAAACAAGACGTAACAGAAACCGGAAGCAGTAGATTCTGCCCGGGACAGCAGATTATTATGACAAAATGGGCAGGGGCAGCCGGAGCAGCTGAACTGGCGTATGTCAACAAGAGATCGCTGATGAAGTATTTTCCGGCGGTTTATGTGGATGAAGCGGTTGAATATTTATGGGAAAAAACAGCCGGGGAATCGCTGCTTTCGATAGAAAAAGAGATAAAAACAGCATGGGACATGGGAGCCGGAGCGTTTCACAATGTCACGAAAAATGGTGTGTTTGGTGCCCTTTGGGAAATGGCTGAGATGTCACATGCCGGATTGGAAGTGAACTTTGCGGCGATTCCTGTGAGGCAGGAGAGCATCGAGATCTGTGAGCAGTATGGTGTAAATTTGTATGAAACAGATTCTCTCGGAAGTGTGCTGATTGGCGCAGAGCACGGTGAAGACTTGGTTCGCCGGCTGCGGGAAGAAGGAATTCCGGCTGCTATCATCGGGCGAGTGACCGATGGAAATGACCGGACCATCTGTCGCGGAGAGGAGACGCGGTTTTTAACACCACCATAATTACAATTTTTGAAAATGAGGAGGCATATTATGCGGCAGGAAGAATTATTGCGAATTATGTCGAAAAATGCAAAAATATCGACGGAAGATATGGCGGCGATGCTTGAGGCATCCGAGGAGGAAATTCAGGAAACGATCGCGAAGATGGAAGAAGAGGGCATCATTTGTGGATATCCGACGCTGATCAATTGGGACTGCACAGACAACGAGATGGTAACTGCTTTGATCGAAGTCAATGTGGCACTTCACCGCGAAACCGGATTTGACAAAGTGGCGGAGCGCATTTACCAGTTTGACGAGGTCGAAAGTGTATATTTGATGAGCGGAAGTTTTGATCTTACGGTAATTCTCGAAGGAAAGAGTATGAAGGAAGTGGCAAGATTTGTCACCACCAAACTTTCACCGATTGAAGAAGTAGTCAATACCTCCACCTTTTTCGTGTTGAAAAAATACAAAGAGCATGGTCTTTTGATGGTGAGAGAGAAAAATGAACAAGAGAGGATGTTGATCACACCATGAGAAACCCATTGTCAAAAACAGTAATGGAATTAGAACCATCGGGAATCCGCCGTTTTTTTGACGTGGCAAATACGATGGATAACGTTATATCCCTGGGTGTAGGCGAGCCGGATTTTGATACTCCGTGGCACATCCGCGAAGAGGGCATCTATTCCCTGGAAAAAGGCCGTACATATTACACGTCCAATGCCGGACTTCTGCCATTGCGCCGGGAGATCAGCCGGTATCTGCATGACCGTTTTGACCTGCCTTATGGACCGGACGAGATTCTGGTTACGGTCGGAGGAAGCGAGGCGATTGATATCTGCATGCGCGCGATGCTTGATCCGGGTGACGAGGTCATTTTGCCGGAACCATGCTTTGTTTCTTATCTTCCCTGTGTGCGCATGGCAGGAGGTACGCCGGTTCGCATTTCACTTGAAGAAAAGGATGAATTCAAATTAACCGGCAAGAAATTGAAAGAGGCAATTACGGACAAAACAAAGATTCTTGTAATGCCATTTCCGAACAATCCGACGGGAGCAATTATGACGGCAGAGGAGTTACAGGTTATTTCTGATATTTGTAAGCAACATGATATCTTTGTTATGTCGGATGAGATTTACTCCGAATTGAGTTATAAAGGAAAGCACGTTTCGATTGCCAGCATTCCGGGGATGGCAGAACGGACGATCGTAATCAATGGTTTTTCGAAATCCTTTGCCATGACAGGATGGCGTCTTGGTTATGCAGCAGGTCCGAAGGAAATTATTAAACAGATGGTGAAGATTCATCAGTACATTATCATGAGTTCGCCGACGACAAGCCAGTACGCGGCGATCGAAGCACTCAAAAATGGGATGCCGGATGTCGAGAGGATGCGTGAAGCGTACAACCAGAGACGGCGTTTCCTTGTGAAGGCACTGCGCGACATGGGACTTCCATGCTTTGAACCTTACGGCGCATTTTATGTATTTCCAAATATTAGCAAATTCGGAATGACGAGCGAGGAATTTGCAACACGTCTTTTGCATGAAAAACGGGTAGCTGTTGTGCCGGGAGATGCCTTTGGAAAATGCGGCGAAGGATTCCTTCGAATCTCCTATGCATACTCTATTGAGGACCTGAAAAAGGCACTGGAAAAGATTAAGGAATTTATAGACACCTTATGATAATTATGTTATAATATTATGCATATGATGGCGATGAGAAAGGAGAAAAAAAGATATGGCTACATTAAATGCAGAGCATATTAATCCTTTTTTAATGGCTGCAAAGAAAGTGTTTCAGGATATGTGTTTTGTTCAGGTTCAGATACAGAAACCTGGTTTAAAAGAGGCGAACTTTGGTAAAGGTACCTGGGTTATCATAATTGGAGTTACGGGTGAGATGAAAGGCCAGGTATTATTGGCAATGTCCGAAGAAGATGCTTGTAATATCGCTTCGAAAATGTGTATGATGGAAGTAAAAGAGATTGATGATTTTGCTGCCAGTGCACTGAGCGAACTTGGTAATATGATCATGGGAAATGCGTCTACCGTATTTTCTTCCAATGGAGTTGGAATCGATATTACACCACCGACTTTATTACATGGTGAAGGCAGTTTTACAAATACATATACAAGAAATCTTTGTGTACCACTTACATTTAACACAACAACGGTTGAATTGTATCTGGCATTAAAACAGGATTAGGGGGCAGTATGTTAAATATTGTATTGTTGGAACCTGAAATCCCTGCCAATACAGGAAATATCGGGCGTACTTGTGTAGCAGCAGGTGCCAGACTTCATTTAATTGAACCGATGGGGTTTCAGATCAATGAAAAGCAGGTAAGGCGTGCAGGGTTGGATTATTGGGACAAATTAGATTATAGGATTTACGACAGTTACCGTGATTTTGTGGAGAAAAACCCCGGTATTAAGATTTATATGGCGACGACAAAAGCGCGCCATGTTTATTCGGAGGTGTCTTTTGAGGATGACTGTTATATCATGTTTGGAAAAGAGAGCGCAGGAATCCCGGAAGAACTTTTGGTAGAGAATCAGGAAAACACGATTCGAATTCCGATGTTTGGCGAGATCCGATCCTTGAATCTTGGCAATTCTGTAGCGATTGTTTTATACGAAGCATTGCGCCAGCACGGATTTGAGAATCTGAATAAACAGGGGAACCTTCATCGGTTATCCTGGGATAACTGAAATCAAAAAGAGCATGAAATGGAGGAAGAGCAATGAAGAAGACGAAGAAGGAAAAAAAACAGCGTCAGGGCATTTCTCTTAAATATAAGGGGATGCTGTTGACAGCAATGTTGATTTTTGGTGTGATCGGGGCGACACTTATACTAGCGATACCGCAGATTAAGAGCAGCATGATAGAAACCATTCACTCGTATATGTATGATATCGCAGTGACAAATGGAAGAAGTCTTGATGTCGAAGTAAAAGCACATGGAATTCGTGTTGCACTTTCGGAAAGTAAACTGCGTGAGTTGTTCTCAAATGTAAAAGTGAAAGATATGGAGAGCAGTTATGCATATGTAGTTGCCGGAAATGGTACGATGCTGTATCATCCGAAAGCAGATAAGATCGGGAAACCGGTAGAAAATGCAGTTGTAAAAGATCTGGTATCGCAGATTGAGAAAGACCAGGTTCCAAAGTCCGATGTAGCGACGTATGATTTCCGTGGAGATACAAAATATGTCGGATATTATGCGGACAAAGATGGTCAGTATATCGTAGTTGTATCGGCAGATCAGAGCGAAGCACTTTCCGGAGTTACTCAAGCAATCGGTACGATGGTTGGAGTTTCCGTTTTTTGTGAGATTATTTGCATGATCATTGCGTTCCTATGTTTCCATCATCTGTTTAATCCGCTGAAGAAGATTACTTATCAGGTGGAGCGTCTGGGAAATTTGGATTTGAAGCATACCGGTGAATTAGATAAATTGGTTAAGATCGGCGGAGAAGTAGGAATGATGGCGCGGTCTGTATGGCAGGTGCAGACGAAACTGGCAGAAGTTGTTATGGAGCTTAAAGACGAGAGCGAGCACTTGTTTGCTTCTTCGAACCAATTGAGTGGAAATGCAGCCGCGACGGCAGAGACGGTCGGACAGATTAACAGTGCTGTGCATGATATGGCAGAAGGAGCGTCGTCTCAAGCCAATGATACACAGACTGCGACAGAAAGTGTTATTGTCATCGGTAACATGGTGAATGAGACAAACGATGAGGTGGCAAAACTTCGAGAAAACGTTGAAGTGATGAAGACTTCCGGAGAAGAAGCGGAGCAGACACTGAAAGAACTGGAAGAGATCAACGAAGAGGCAAAACAGTCGATCGCTGAGATTTATAATCAGACCAATACAACGAATGAGTCGGCGCAGAAGATTAAAGATGCGATTACATTGATCACATCGATTGCAGAAGAGACGAATCTTCTTTCTCTCAATGCTTCGATTGAGGCAGCGCGTGCCGGCGAGCAGGGACGTGGTTTTGCGGTAGTGGCAAGCCAGATTCAGAAATTGGCAGAACAGTCCAACGAATCCGCGATGCAGATTCAAAAAATTGCCAACCTGCTCATGCAGGATTCGGATCAGGCAGTAGAGATCGTGGATCGTGTGAAACAGATCATGGATACACAGAATGTCAAGATGAATGTTACCGGAGAGATGTTCCAGAAGGTGCAGGATGAGATTGAGTCTTCCATGGAGAGTATCAATACGATCTATGAAAAGACAGATAAAATGGATCAGGCGAAGACAGAAGTTGTGGATGTGGTACAAAATCTGACTGCGATCGCCGAAGAAAATGCGGCTGGTACAGAAGAGACTTCCGCATCGGTTACCGAAGTAAATGACATTGTGGAGGACATCTCAGGCAATGCAAAAGAGCTTCATGATGCTGCTCAGAAGATTGAAGACCACATGAATAAATTTGAGATTTAAGAGAACTTGTTTATATAAAAAGATAGGAGGCTTTCCCATTACGAGGAAGCCTCTTGTTTTTTTGAATGATATTTTAAAGTAAAGACAAATTCAGTTCCGACGTCTACGGTACTTACGACATTGATCGTCTGATTGTGTGCCTGTACGATCTCTTTGGAGATCGAAAGTCCAAGTCCCGTTCCGCGTTTGTCTTTTCCACGGGAAATATCGGTTTTATAAAAGCGGTCAAATACTTTGTTTAGAGATTCTTTCGGGATTCCGATGCCGGAATCTTTGACGGAAACAAATACTTTTGCACCCTTTTTTCGTAAACTGATTTTTATCTCCGAATTGTTATGGCTGAATTTTACCGCATTGTCAATAAGGTTATATAACACCTGATGTATCTTGCTTTCGTCTGCTTCCACAAGCAGTTCTTTCTGGGTATTATAATCCAGAACAAACGAAATTTCTTTTTTTGCCGCCGTTCCTTCCAATGTATTTACGGTCTGAACAATTGTCTCACAAATATTAAAAGTTGTGATGTCTAGAAGTACATTGTCGCCGTTAAATGAATTTAATTCCAGCAGATTGGAGGTCAGATTCGTAAGCCGGTCGGTCTCCGATAAAATGATGTTCAAGTATTTTTCCTGCGCCTCGTAAGGAATCGTACCATCGAGCATTGCCTGCGCATATCCATGAATTGAAGTAAGCGGTGAACGAAAATCATGGGAAATATTGGAAATGAATGCACGCTGGTAATCATCGAAGTTGTTCAGGTCTTCCGCGATGATGTTTAACGCACCGGCAAGGTCGCCAAATTCATCGGAAGTGTGAAGGGTGATCGGCTCATTTTTCTGATGAATGGAAAAATGCTTGGCCGCATTGCACAGCCGCCGCAGCGGAATGATATTCATGGCATAGATCAGGAAAAAGGATACGGCTAGGATTGCCCCCATCATAAATAGAATGGAGTCGAGCAGATTGAAATAATATTGCAGCCGCTCGGCAACATATCCGCTTGTAAGTGCTTCATTTTCCATCGCCGCCGCCATCAAGCTATTGCGGACCAGTGCAAAGACGAGCGTGTGCGTCAGATAGTAGGACGACGTGAAAATGCACAGATAGAGAATTACCAGTTTTTTTCCAAATGTCAGGCGAATTCGGTTTCGCATAATGATCAGCCTTTCTTTGTCTCAAATTTGTAGCCAATGCCCCATACGGTGGCAAGGCGCCATTCGTCGTGGTCTTTGATCTTTTCGCGAAGTCGTTTGATATGAACATCGACGGTTCGCGTGTCGACGACGTATTCGTAACCCCAGATGCGGTCAAGAAGCTGTTCTCTTGTAAATACCTGGTTTGGATGTGTGGCGAGAAAATACAAAAGCTCCAGTTCTTTTGGTGGCATCTCGACCGGATGTCCCATATATACGACAGAATAGTTTGACAAACTGACGGTGAGATCGGTGTATTGTATCGTCTCTGTGCCGGTTTCGGTGGAAGCCGCCGGAGCTGTGGGGGCACTTCCTGTCTGATAACGCCGCAAAACAGCCTTTACGCGCGCCACCAGTTCTTTTGAATCAAAAGGTTTGATGATGTAGTCATCGGCGCCAAGTTCCAGTCCCAGCACTTTGTCAAAAATTTCTCCTTTTGCCGAAAGCATGATGATCGGAACCGTGGAAGTTTTGCGGATCTCGCGGCAAACGTCGTATCCGTCAATGCCCGGAAGCATGATGTCAAGCAGGATCAGATCCGGTTGAAAGGAAGCATTTTTCTTTAATGCCTCTTCGCCGTCGTGTGCCTGCATACACTGGAAACATTCTTTTGTTAAGTATAATTCGATCAACTCTGCAATGTTGGCGTCGTCATCAACAATCAGTATTTTTTGTTTTTCTGCCATGGAAGTCATCCTTTCTTATTTGAACTCAGCCACAGTCACACCGTAGCCGCCCTCACCGTATTCTCCCATACGATAGGTTTTGATGTATTTACTCTTTTTCAAATGCGCCTGCACGGCATTTCGCAGAGCACCGGTTCCGACACCGTGGATAATGGTGATTTGGTGCAGCTTGGCAAGATACGCATCGTCAAGGTATTTATCTAAAAGTGCAATTGCCTCGTCAACCGTTTTTCCGATGAGATTAATGCTTGAAGAAACGTGCAGCGATTTCATCATTTTGATCTTTCCGGCACCGGAACGTTCGCGAAGCTGTTCTTTCCGGTTCTGCAATGTCTCTTCTTCGAGAAGTTCGAGATCATCCGCATTGACTTCGGAACGCATGATTCCCATCTGCACAAAGCATTTTCCTTTGGTGTTTGGCAGCGACATTACGGTACCTTTTACGCCCATGGAATGCACCATGACAAGGTCGCCAATGGAAAGTTTTCCCGGCGCTGTCTTTGGGCGGTTTCCTTTTTGCTTTGTCGCCAATTTTTCGCCGGTTTTCTTAAGCTGTTCGCGGATCGCAGAACGCTGGCGCTCCATGTCGCTGACATTTCCTTTGCCGCCGTCCATCCATTTATTGTATTTGCGGATGGAATCGTCTGCCATGTCTTTGGCCTTCTGCAGTATTTCATTGGCTTCTTCATTTGCACGGCGCAAAATCTTTTCTTTTGCTTTATCAATTCGTTCATTTTTCTCTGCCAGTTTTTTCTTCTGCCGCTCGATTTCTTCGCGGTAAGCAGCCGCTTTCGCACGTTCTTGTTCCAATTCTTTCCGTGTACTTTCGAGCCCGGTCACAACGTCCTCAAAGGATTTGGAATCTTCGTCGACAAGGGATTTTGCTTTCTCAATAATTTCGTCAGAAATTCCCAGTTTGCTGGAAATCGCAAAGGCGTTACTTTTTCCCGGAACGCCGATGAGCAGACGGTAGGTCGGCTGCAGGGATTCCACGTCAAATTCGCACGAAGCATTTTCTACGTGATCTGTCGAAAGGGCGTAGATCTTCAGCTCGCTGTAATGTGTCGTCGCCATCGCGGTCACATTTCGCTGTAAAAGATTGTCAAGAATGCTGATAGCAAGTGCCGCACCTTCGACCGGATCGGTTCCGGCACCAAGTTCATCAAAAAGCGCAAGCGTATTTTTATCCGCACGTTTCAGAATCGAAACGGTGTTTGTCATGTGCGAGGAGAAGGTACTCAGGCTCTGCTCGATACTCTGCTCATCCCCGATGTCTGCGTACACTTCGTGAAATACGCGCAGATGAGAGCCGTCAAAGGCCGGGATGTGGAGCCCCGCCTGTCCCATCAAAGTAAATAAGCCGACGGTTTTCAGCGAAACGGTCTTACCGCCGGTGTTTGGGCCGGTGATGATGAGAAGCCGGTAATCTTTCCCCAATGTGACATCAATCGGCACAACGCGGTCGCGCGGAATCAATGGATGCCGTCCTTTTTTGATCTCTATATAATTGTCGTCGAAAATCGGTTCGCTTCCCTGCATTTTTTTGGATAATTTTGCCTTTGCAAAGATGAAGTCAAGTTCCGACAGCAAAATGACATCGCGCTCAAGTCCCTCGGTTTCCGGCGCGCAAATACTACTGATGGAAGCAAGGATACGCTCAATTTCTTCCTGTTCTTTCATCGCAAGTTCGGCGAGATCGTTGTTCAATTTGACAATTGCCATCGGTTCGATGAAAAAGGTGGAACCGGTGGAACTCTGATCGTGGATCATTCCCTGAAATGCGGATTTGTATTCTTGTTTTACCGGCAGACAATATCTTCCATTTCGCATCGTGACGATATTGTCGCGCAGCATATCTCCTGACGAATTGACCGTCACAGACAGCTGCTCGCGGATTTTGTCATTTGTCGTTTTCATCGCCCGGCGGATGCGTTTCAATTCGCTGCTTGCATCGTCGCTGATCTCATCCTCGGACAAGATACAGCGGCTGATCTCCCGGCGAATTTCCGGAAATGTCTGAAGTCCGTCGAAACGCCCGGACAAAAAATCGGTTTCTTCGTCTTTTTTATCAAATTCAACAGCTCGCTTGGCAGCCTCCAAAAGAGCCCCAATTCTCAGAAGTTCGCCAGCTCCCAATGTCCCGCCTTTGGCAAGCGGCACGAGGCTCGGCCGGATGTCGGTCAACCCATGAAAGGACAGCGCCCCATGATGAAAGAGCCTTGTCAAAGCATGGCTTGTCTCCGCCTGCATCGCCACAATTTCCCCGTGGTCTGACGACGGGCGCAGCCGTCTCGCGCTGTCCTTCCCAAGCGCAGAATCAGCTTCCTCTACGAGCATATCTATAATTTTGTCATATTCTAATGTCTTTAAAACTTTTTTATTCACAATTAAATCTCCATTCCAGTGCTTTGCACGAGTGTCTCAAACGATGTTCCCCAGGCATGCAAGCATGCCTGAAAACATACGATGATACCCTGTATTACAATACGACGGATTGCTCCGTCGCAAAGCGCCTTTCGCAATCCTGCAAACATTCGAATTCCGCACCACAGTGCTACATTCTCATGTTTGTGCGGGTCTCAAACGATGTTCCCCAGCCATGCAAGCATGCCTGGAAACATACGATGATACCCTGTATTACAATACGACGGATTGCTCCGTCGCAAAGCGCCTTTCGCAATCCTGCAAACATTCGAATTCCGCACCACAGTGCTACATTCTCATGTTTGTGCGGGTCTCAAACGATGTTCCCCAGCCATGCAAGCATGCCTGGAAACATACGATGATACCCTGTATTACAATACGACGGATTGCTCCGTCGCAAAGCGCCTTTCGCAATCCTGCAAACATTCGAATTCCGCACCACAGTGCTACATTCTCATGTTTGTGCGGGTCTCAAACGATGTTCCCCAGCCATGCAAGCATGCCTGGAAACATTCGATGATACCCTGTATTGTACCATACCAGGGGCGGGGTTACAATGGGTTTGGCGAAAAATTTCGTTTTTAGGGGCGTGGGCGTCAAGGCAACGTAAATGGGGGAAGTCGCTGAAATTCGCTGCCTCCCCGCCGCGGAGCAGGGCAAAAAGGCAACGCAAAAAGGGAAACCCGGCGAAATCCGTTGCCTTTAAAGCCGGCAAGAAGCCTAAAAGGCAACGCAAATGGGGGAAGTGGCTGAAATTCGTTGCCTCCCCGCCGCGGAGCAGGGCAAAAAGGCAGCGTAAAAAGGGAAACCCGGCGAAATCCGCTGCCTCCCCGCCGACTTCTTCGCCGCCAACCACCCCACTTCCCCATGTCCCCATAAATCTCCAAAATCACTCTGGCAGAAATGAAAAAAATATGCTATCATAAGATTAGCACATTACAGTAATGGGGAGATTTGGATGAATATAGAGGGATCAAATCTTTGTATCGGATGCATGAAGCCGCTCGGTCAGACCGGGAGGTGTTCTTTTTGTGGAATGAAACAGGAAGATTACAATCCGATCCCGCGCTGTCTTTTGCCGGGGACGCGGCTTGCAGACCGGTATATTCTGGGGAAAGTGCTGGGCGAGGGAAGCTTCGGAATTACCTATATTGGCTGGGACAGCCGGTTGCAGATTCCGGTGGCGATCAAAGAATATTTTCCGAGCGAAATGGTCAGTCGGGATGTCATCTGCGGACATGGAAATAAAGTATACTTGTATGAAAATGCCAAAAAGAATCATTATGAGGAGGACATAAAGAAATTTTTGAATGAGGCAAAATGTTTGTCCAAATTCAATGAAGTAGAAGGGATTGTGTCCGTCCTTGATTTCTTTTATGAAAATGAAACTGCGTACATTGTCATGCAGTTTATTGATGGGGTCAGTGTAAAAGAGTACATTAAGAAAAATGGAAAAATGGATGGCAAAAAAGTGCTGAATGCGATGCGGCCGGTGCTTCTGGCATTGGAAAAAGTGCATCGGACAGGGATTGTGCACCGAGACATCAGCCCTGACAATATTATGATAAGAAAAGACGGAAGTCTGGTGCTAATCGATTTTGGAGCCGCGAGAATGCGGAATATTGACAATACAAAGACAATGACGGTGTTATTTAAAAGGGGATTTTCGCCGGAGGAGCAGTACCGCTACAAGGGGCGGTGGGGAGCGTATACCGATGTTTATTCAATCAGTGCGACCATGTATTATATGTTGACGGGAGAGGCACCGACCGATTCGGTAATTCGGGCATTGGGAGACGATATGCCGTCACTTTTAAATATGAAAGAACTGGAAATTTCTACCAAGCAAAAGAAGGCGGTTATGAAAGGAATGGCAGTAAATGCCAAAAATCGCTGGCAGAGTATCCGGGAATTGTACGATGCCATGTACGAAGAAGAGAAGAACATCACAAGTGGTTCCGGAAGACGAAGAGGGATTGCGGGAATTGCGGGTGCGGCTGTGCTTGGAACCGCCATTACCATCGGATGTCTGCATGCAGGAACCAAAGACGAAAAACGGGAGCCGGTCATTGCCGTAGAGACACCGGTCGTAACACCGGAAGCCACGAAAACACCGAAAAAGGAAATTTTGATGACCAATGTGACGGGGAAAACGATGGCTGAGGCAGAAAAAGAGTGGGGAAGCATCGTCGATATCACATGGAAACAAGAATATTCGGACACTGCGAAAAAAGGAATGGTCATTTCACAGAATGTTTCGGCGGGAGAATGGGTCAGCGCAGACCAGAAACTGGTATTGACGATAAGCAAAGGCCAGGGAAAGACCGTTGTGCCGAAGTTGCGTGGATTGACGCTGGAGCAGGCAAAAAAGAAATTGAAAAAGGTACATTTGACTTATAAAATTCAACGGGAAGAAAGCAGTAAAGCGGTAGATACCGTGCTTTCGCAGAGTGTCGCAAAAGGGAAAAAGGTGGCGCGTGGAACGGCGGTAAAACTGACAGTGAGCAAACAGAAAAAAGCGGAGGCTGTGGTGACGAAAAAGCCCGCGGCTACGGTGAAACCGACACAGAGAAGTAAAAAAAAGAAAAGGGATTTTGTAGGAGTGATTCAATAAAAGAGTAACTATTGATCCTGATTAGTTACCAAAAAGTGAAAATTTTGGAAAAAAATTTCGACACTTTTCTGATAAAATAAAAACGGCAGCAGGAAGCTGCCGGCAAAAGATAATAAAAGGGGTACGATTTATGGAGAAAGAGGTCTTATTTGGGACATTTGATGCATTTCTTATTTCGCAGATGGGATTTTCGCTGAGCGGAACATTGGAACAACAGGAAAAAATACGGAAAGAGGCGTATCATACATTCTTGAACAAAATCCGGGGCGAACGGCCGGCATCATTTCCGACCATACGTCGGTGGTTTGGCATCCGAAGCGTCGCTGTGCCTGCGCGTGAACAGATTTTCCGCATTGCCTTTTCCCTTGGGTGCAATGTGGAGCAGACAAATCAGTATCTTGTGGAGGGAGCATCGCAGCCGTCGTTTCAGATCAATGATTACACGGAAATGATCGCAATGTATGCACTTGAAAATGGATGGAATTGGGAAAAATACCAGAAGATAGTCGAGGAGTACGAAGGAGGCCTGGATGATGGTACGGAGATTCTGCATCAAACCAATACCCAATGGCTGATGCAGCAGTTTGAGTATGTCAAGACTTTGGACGAAGAGCAGTTTATGTATTGGATGTGGAAGCATTCCGGAATTTTCAAGGGCTACAGCAAGACCGCGCAGGAGTTCCTTACCAAATACCGCCAGCTCGTCCTTGAAGGAATGCGGAATGACGCAAAAAACAATCTCAATTTTCTTTTGGCAGAAAGCGGATTTCAGACGTGGAAAAAACGGCTTTTTTATCGGAGCTCGGCAAATGAACTTGAGCAGATCAAGAAGTATATTCGTTCCAATGAACGCTCGAAAAATCCTGACATTTCGGAACATTTGGCAAAAAATATTTTGGAACTTGCGAAAATGGCATATTCGGAGACCGGCCAGAATACGAAACTGCTGGCAGAATTATTTGAATCCCCAGCCAGCACAATGACGCACAAATATCTTTCGGATCTTTTTCATATTCCGGAGCGTAATGAAATGCATATCCGCAGCAGACAAGCAATCCAAAAACTTGAAAAATATGCCGATGAAGAGCCATGTCCGCCGGATATCGCAGAAATGATTGACCGGTTTGGAAAAGGAAAAGTGGTGGTCGAAAGTGTCGGCGAAGCGAAAGAATGGTTGGAAGAATTTGACAATGATGGTAAGCGCCGCCGATTGATCGTGAAACGGAGTGATCTCCTGCCAATGATCTGTTATGTGGCACAGCAGCGGTACCGTGCCCAAATTGCCGACGCTGTGGAAACTTACAGCCAGAGCGAGGCGCAAAAAGTATTTTTGGATATGGCAAATGCAGTTCTGATCGCCTGCAATATGCCGGCTGTCAACGAAAAGTACCGTTATGACAAACAGCTTTTGCAGAGTTTTCAGGAGGAAGAGATGTGATGGAACGTATGAAGAAAAAGGTATGGAGAAGAAGATTGGCAGCGTGGCTCATTGTCTCTCTTTGTGTGGGAGTCTGTCCGGCACCTGCGGCGGCAACGGCAGCAGAAACAGAAACTGTAGCGCAGGAAGAAACAAAGGATATTAAACAGAGCCCAGAGGAGGTTGAAACCGGGGAAGATACTGCTTGGGAGGACGAAGAAGTTGTAGTGGAGGTGGATGAGAATGGGAAAGATGAGTGGGGGAATTATTTCTGGACGAGCACCACACAGGCTCGTTTTAGTTTTGATGCTAGAAAACTTACTAAAAATAAAAAGGGCAATTATGAGGTGCGGGTTCCGGATAAAGTGATTAAGTCGGGAAAGGAATATACGGTAACAGAGTATTCAGTAAATAATACATGGCAGATGGAAAATGACGCAGCTTATGAGATATATGTTGGAAAAAGTATTGATGCAATTACACGAGCAAACTACCGAGAAACATTTCATGTACATCACGATAATAAAAACTATTTGAGTGAAAAGGGAAGTGTATTTACAAAAGGAAAACAAATATTAGTATCATTTGATTCTTCTGCCTATGCGAGAGATGCGGTGTACGAAATTCCGGAAACGGTTATGGCTCTTTCTGACTATGCTTTTCATGGAGCAAAAATTAAAGAAGTAGTTTTAAATAATAAACTCAAAAAGATTCCAAGTTGTTGTTTTAGTGGTGCTTCTATAAAACGTATGGATTTAAAAAACGTAACAAAATTAGAGACATTTGCTTTTTCAGATTGTCGTTATTTAAAGGAATTAAAGATAAATTGCGAAGGTTTTATTATCGGGGAAGGAGCATTGGACGGAAATACGAATTTAAAGAATCTGTATATTCCACCAAATACTGAGTTTTCACAATATACAAATTTTGAAAACAACGAATTGAATGCCTTGATCATTGATGAAAACGTCGATGTTTCTAATTTGAAAAACACAATATTTACCGGAACAAATCTTGAGACAATCGTATTGCCTCGAAATATGCAAAAAATAGGGGGAGGAATGAGCATTCATGACGTTCCAAAACTGACAAAATTATACATTCCTGATTCCGTGGAAGAAATTGAACCGGGGGCATTGAACGCAAAAGGAAACCTTAAAATATATGCGAAAAGGACAAGTCCGGCAGCAGATTATGATGACGATAATGTAACATTTGTCAGCTGGGATGGCCATAAACATCAACTGGAAGAAGTGACATTTTTTCAGTATGAAACCTGGGGTGTAAAAGGAAAATATTGTAGAGAATGTGCCTACGCAGAGGAAATTAAAAAAGTAGATTTTCAGACCGAAGAAGACAGAAAAAATATGCCGGAATTACTTGTTTATGAGCACGAATGCCCGAAAATGCTTGAATTAGATGACGCAAACACGGATGAACAGGGAATTATCTATGAATTTGATGATATATATCAAACGGCCACGGTGGCAAAATTGGATTATTCACGTCCTTTTCCGAAAAGTATATTCTTGATTCCGGAAAAAGTGCGCAAAGATGGCAAAGAATATGTGGTGGATACAATTGGAGACGACTACCTGAATAACGCAATTGTTGTCGTTTTGCCGGATACGATTAAGACAATCGGAGCTGGGTTATTTCAATCAAATTTGTATGAAATAACTTTGGGGAAAAATGTAAAGAAAATAGCATCGGATGCATTTACTCAATGTAATCCACATATAAAAATCCGGGGAGAAAATCCGTATGTTAAAATTGTTGATAATGTTCTTTATGATAGTAAAATGACGCGCTTGATCAAGTATATGCTTGACTGTGATAGAGAAGAATATACTATTCCGAAAACGGTTTCCAAGATAGAACAGGATGCTTTTTGTAATGCTGCTGCGCTGAAAAAAATAATAGTCTATAATCGAAAATATATCGAAGATTCAGGACTTAAAAGTATATCCGGATGCAATGCGGAAATTGTCGAGCGGGAAGATTTAAGTGCATTGCCAACAAAAGTGTCTGAAGAACCGGAAGCTAATGAATACAGTTGGGAAGGAGATGATCTGGAAGTAGAATTGAATTCAAAATATGAGGACAGTTACGGAAATTATTATAATCTGGATGGCGATACAAAGACAGCAACATTATATAAAATAGATAAAAGTGTATTTAAAACGGATGCCGATGAAATAACAATAAGAATTCCGGATAAAGTAAAAAAGGCAGACCGAACTTATACGGTCACGGTGTTTCAGCCGCTTGAAAGCAGTGACAGCAATGAAGGATTTAGAAAATATATAAAATTATATATAGGAAAGTATGTTACGGATGTAGATACGTGGTATATGCCGTATAAGTTTATTAATTATGTTCATAAAGACAGCAAAAAGTTTATTAGTAAAAAGGGATGCCTTTTTAGTAGTAATGGAGTGGTTTTATATCGGTTTTGTGACAAAGAATTAAAAGGAATTTCATATACAATTCCTAAAAGTGTAGGGATAATTTGTATCAAGGCATTTTTTGGAGCTGATATTAAAAAAGTTATTTTCAATGAAAATGTTGATTTAATTAGTCAGGAAGCGTTTAAGAATTCTGCTGTTGAAACAGTAGTGATGGATAATGTAAAAGAGATTTCACCTAATTGCTTTGAAAATTGTGTCAACTTAAAAGAAGTTGTGTTTGACGATGAAGGAGTGAGAATTCAGCCGTATGCATTTGCAAATACAAAAAATTTGAAAAATGTATACATACCAAAAGGATCAGTAGTGGAAAATTCCGCATTTTGTGAATCGGGAGTTCAAAATATTGTATTTGCAGATGGGGCAAGACTTGGAGTAATAGTTTCGGATAACTCTATGGATAATACATTTTTGCGGTGTATTAATTTGCGAAATGTTATTTTACCTGAGGGTGTGTCTTCAATAGGACGATTTACATTTAATGGATGCGATGATCTTGGCAAGTTATATATTCCAGAAAGTGTTACGAACATAGAGAAAGAGGCATTTCAAGGAAATACAGTAAATGTATATGGTCAGGAAGGGAGCGCGGCAGAAACAATCCAAGATGAAAATGTTAATTTTATTTCATTGAAAAATCATAAACATAATTATAAAAATGTTACTTTCTTTTCCTTTGGTACATGGGCAGTTACCGGGGATTATTGTGAAGGATGCGGAAGGGGAATAAATATCAAAAAAATTTCCTGGACAAAAGGAGAAGAAAAAGAACTTCCAGATCAGCTGGCGATACAGCCGGCATCGCATAAGTGCCCGGTAATTCGAAATTTAGATGATGAAAATACCGATGAGTATGGAGTTATTTATACGTTGGATTCTTCAACGATGACAGCAACGGTAAAAAATGTAAATACAGATAAATGTGGAAGCCGGATCCAATACTGTTTATATATTCCGGAAAATGTGGAAAGAGATGGAAACGTATATCGTGTTACTAAATTAGGAAAAAATTCTATTTCGGGAACCCTCCATATTATATTGCCAGATACAATAGAAACTTTGGGAAAATATTGTTTTTATTCTTTTGAGTTGAATAGCGGATTTGGATCGCAAGAGCTAAATATAGAACTTGGCAGCGGCATAAAAAATATAGATGATAAAGCGTTTTCGTGGACTTATGGACGAGTACGGGTTAGTTATAGAGAGGGAGTTATGGGAGGAGCGTTGATCTGTGAAAATGGAGTTGTCCTGAGTTCAGATAGAACGAAACTGTATAAGTACTGTGTGTATCAAATGGGAGAGTATACAATACCTGCTTCTGTGACAAGTATATTGGGACGTGCTTTTACAGGAAATGGGAAGGATATGGGTCTTACACAAATTAATGTGCCAAAGCGAGAAAATCTGCAAATAAATGAGAATGCTTTTGATACGTGTGATGCGTATATTAATTATATTGATGTGGATGATTCGGATATTGTGGTAACCCCGACAGCCTCCCCAACGGTAAGCCCAACGCTTACGCCAACAAGTTCGCCGACCGCCACGCCGACCCGGCAACCGAGTGCAAGTCCAAGTGTGTTACCGATCCCGTCCCCTGTCATATCGCCGGAACCGGTAACCATGCCTACCTTTGTGCCTGATTTGACAGCTGTGTCTAACCCAAGTCAGCCGGCGCAAATTCCGGAGAGCAGCTCAGATACAACAAAGAATGAGAAACCGGATCTGACAATTCGTGGATTTCGCCTGACTTCTCGAGGAAAAAGGGTAAGTATCACTTGGAACCGATGTACGAATGCAGAATTTTACCGGATTTACCGAGCTGAAAAAAATGGAAAATACCAATTGATTCAGGTTCTTACAAGTATAAAAACAAGTTATGTGGACAATAATGTAAAGCCTGCAAAGCGTTATTTTTATAAAATACGAGCGGTTGGAAATGAAAATGGTGTGCTGCAGGAAGGCGCAGAGAAACGGTTATCAATCACACTTTCCGGCTTGGAAAAACCGGTGATTAAGGTCAAAAAAGGAAAGACCGATCTGGTGCGTTACATTTCCGTAATTTTAAAGAAATACGGCGGAACCCATGCGCAGGTGTATATGTCATTGAACGGGAAAAAATATACGAAACTCAAGATGACTTCCGGCAAAATTGCCAAGTTTAGGGGAATGTTCCGTTTCCAATGCAAACTAAGGCGTAAGGTGCTTTGGTTGAAAGTGCGTACGTATAAAAGAAATAAAAAAGGAAGAACGTATAGCGGTTTTTCAAAAGCGGCAAAGATCCGTGTGTGAGAAAACATGCCCTCCGCGGTGATGCAATTTAAAAGAAAACCTTGATTTTGTCACAAAAAGCCTGTACAATCCCATCTTTGACACTTGTTAGACTATAAAACGGCCACACCTCCTGGAAACAC